>JAABUK010006412.1_pt1 | contig 17576 bp, 15 predicted proteins | sample 5559141 | NCBI WGS metagenome assembly JAABUK01 (sample SAMN10711869, study PRJNA513367) | rock metagenome | isolation source: Antarctica rocks | place: Antarctica: Victoria Land, Pudding Butte nord | collected 2016-01-03 | reverse complement strand
TTCCGGCGGAGCTTTCGCGGCGGCTTGCAGAATGCTGTCGGGCGTGCCGTTTTGCATTTGTTCCTGATACTTCATGATGGAGCGAAACTCCGGGTTCGTTTGTTTCATGGCATCAGAGAGCTTGCCGCGAATTTGAGCGGCGCGCGCCGGAGCATATTTTTCGATAAACGGAAGAAGCGTCGGCGCTTGATAAATGCTCGCGCTCATCGCGCCGCCGGTAATCATCGCAGAAGCGGCGATGTCTGCCAGATCGCGCAGCGCCGTTTCATTGAGCAGCGGTTGCGGCTTCTTTGCAGCATCGCCCGTTGCGGCGGACGCCTCGCCCGCAACCGCTTGGCGTGAACCGTAGCGTTCGGGATGCGCGCTTATGTCGAACAACTGCATCACGACAAATGCCGCTTCCGGGTTGGTTTGAAAGTTGGTGGCGCGGAGACGCTCGACAATGCTGCCCGCGAGTTTTGTTGCCGCCTCCGCGTCCTTTCTTTGCAGCACGCGGAGCGTGGAAAGCAAATTCGGCGAAACGCCCTTCGCTAAACTTTCTTCGGCAACGCGAAGCGCCATTTTCGGATCGGTGGCGGCAATCTGCGCGATCAAGCTTTGTTCGAGGCGCGCGTCTTCATCCATCATTCCACGATTTTGATTCGCTTTTGCGGGCGCGGCGGCATTGATAGTTGCGTTGGATGCGGGCGCTGGCTTAACAGGACTTCCGGCGCGCAGCAGATCGAGCGCGAGTGCGGCATCGTGGCGTGCGACCATCTGCAACAATTGCTGGCGCAATGCGAAGGCCATGTAGCCAGCATAGTTCGCGTAATTGCGCCCTCCCCCTTCACCTTCCTCCGCGTTCGCTGCTGAACCTGCTGCGCGGGCAGCGGCTAATGTATTGAGCGCGTCTGTAAAGAGAGAGCGGGCGCGCTTTTCGTCGCGCGTCCAGAGCAGATCGGCGGCGGTTGCCATAACAAGCGCGCGGTTTTCGGGAACGCGTAGCGACTGCGCATCAGCGATAGTGTCTTCGAGCAGCGCGAGCGCTTTTTTCTCGACTTCCTTTTGCGCTTGCTTCTGCTGCTCTGTCGGTGCGGGCGTGGAAGCGGGCGCGGGCATTTGCGCAAAAGCGTTTGAGGAACAAACTAAAAGAGAGAGTGCCGTTGAAGCGATGAGGTTCTTTGCCTGCATAATAATCTCCTTGCGAGTGAAGCGTGCGTTTGAGAAAAGCAAGCTTCCGTCCATTAAAAGTTGCAAAATTGCGTGGCGTGAAATCAATCTTCGTAGTCGCTGGCGAGCGTCATGCGATAGTCTTCAGCCATCGACGGATGCCCGTGAGATTCGGACGTAGCGATGCCTTGTTCGTAAGCAGCGCGGGCTTCGTTGCGTTGATTTGTTTTTTCGTAGGCGCGCGCGAGCATTCCGTAAGCCGCGCCCTCGTCGTCTGCGCGCGCGAGATAATCCTTGAGCGCCGTGATCGCTTCTTCGTAGCGTTCGGCCTTCAAGAGTTCGTTGGCGAGACCGAAGCGCACAAGCGTATTTTCGGGATCGCCCGCGAGCATTTGCGTGAATGTTTCAATGCGCGATGCAGCCATAATTATTCACCGAAGCTTTCATGTCATGCGAAAACGTTCATACGGCTTCACACGCGATGTAAGAAGTTTTCCAAGACGAATATTTTGCGAATCCGAAATCGTAAAGGGCTTTCCACAAGCGCAATGGCTTTTAAGCTTTCCATGCCGGAAACGAAATATAGAGCAGCGCACGCAGGCACGCGCGCCAACCATGGCGGCGGCTTTATGTTCAACTCGTCGCATAAGTATTCAGCCGTTGACGCGAGCACTGCATCCATGCGCTTATCCGTTAAGCCGAACGAATCCGCGATGGCCTGCGGGTCTTTGTAGTAGCGAAAATCATCAACGAAGTCCATCAAATAAACGCGCCAGTTCGCTGCGTCACCGGAGATACTCTTTTTTACATCGCGTAGAGTAATCACTGATCGAATAACTCCTCCACGAAAAACTGCGTCGCCGGTTTGATCTGCTGACGCGGATAATAGTTCTCAAGAATAGTGAATACTTCGTCGGCGCTTTTAAGCTTCAGAGCGTTGATTAAAAGTTCCACGTCCGTACGGCTCCTCCATACAAACATACTTCGCCCTTTGTATTTGCGGCGCGTAACTCGTCGTTCAATTCCTCCAGATACTGTTTGATTTCTTCCGCATCCATTATCTAATCCGTCAGCGGCTGCCTGCCTGTGGTGATTAGTTTGGCGATGGTCTGCAATTGCATATTTGAAGTGCCTTCATAGATTGCGCCGATCTTGGAATCGCGCCAGAATTTTTCGACGGGGTAATCTTTGACGAAGCCGTAGCCGCCGTAGAGTTCTATCGCTTTGGAACTAATGGCTTCGGCGACGCGCGACGAATAAAGTTTCGCCATCGCCGCTTCTTTGACGAAGGGAAGCCCTGCGTCCTTCAAGCGCGCGGCGTTGTAGACCATCAAACGTGCGGCTTCGAGTTCGGTTGCCATTTCCGCGAGTTGAAATTGCACGCCTTGAAAATCTCTGATCGGTTTGCCGAACTGCTCGCGCTCGCCTGTATAGCGAAGCGCCGCGCCCAAAGCTCCACGCGCGATGCCGATCATTTGCGCGCCGATGCCGATACGTCCTTCATTCAATGTTTCGATGGAAACTTTGTAGCCCTTGCCGACTTCGCCGAGCACGTTTTCTTTCGGCACTTGCACGTCTTCTAAAATAATCTCCGTCGTTGAAGACGCGCGTATGCCGAGCTTGTTTTCTTTTTTGCCGACGGATAAGCCTTTGAAATTTTTCTCGATGATGAAAGCTGTGATGCCGCGATAGCCTGCTTCCGGGTTGGCGTTGGCGAAGACGACGAAGATTTCCGCTTCGTTGCCGTTCGTGATCCAGAGCTTGCGCCCGTTGATAACATAGTGATCGCTTTGTTCGACGGCGCGCGTCTGCATGGCAAAGGCATCGGAGCCGGAGCCTGCTTCGCTCAAAGCATATGCGCCGACTTTTTCCGTTGCTAATTGCGTAAGATATTTCTTTTTCTGCTCATCATTCGCCCATCGCAGAATGCAATTATTGACGAGCGTGTTTTGCACATCGACGAAGACGCCGACCGACGCATCGACGCGCGATAATTCTTCGACGGCGAGAATTGCAGTGAAAAACTTAGCGCCCGCGCCGTCGTATTCTTCCGGCGTTTCGATGCCCATCAGCCCGAGTCCGAAACATTGTTTGATGAGCGCCGGATCGAGCTTGCCCGCTTCGTCCATCGCTTCGACGCGCGGGCGCAATTCACCTTCGGCAAACTCGCGCACGCTCGAGCGAAACATTTCTTCGTCTTCAGAGAGAACGGTCAAGGCCGCGCCCGTCGCTTGTTCGGAAATTGTCTGATCCATTTTCGTTTGGCTCATAAGAATTTAAGAATTTCGGCTCGCGTTAAATTGAATTGAGTTTAGCAACGTAGCATCGCTTATCCAAACACTCACGGTCAACCTCGCGCGCGTGAACCAAAACGAAAGCAAAGAAGGCAGAACAACCACCAATCACTTCGCGCCACTCAGCCCTTTCTCTCCGCGCGCCGCTTTCGCTCACACGCGCTTAAACGTAGAATGATCGAGCGATGAAGAACAGTTTTCAGTTTTGAGTTTTCAGCAAAACAATTTAAGAGCGCAAGGGCGGAAACACGCGCGCTGGCGAATGTGCAAACATCAACGAAGCAAGTGTCAAAGATGCAATGAGTCTCTCGCATACAATCAACATGCTTCTTGACAGTCGCGTTTCCGCCTTTTGCCTAATCCGTAAACTAATCAATGAGCCAGCCTGTTGATTTGAAAAAAAGCTCGAATAAGAAGTGGACGTATCTAGGCATTGCCTTTGCGGTGCTGGGCGTCATTCTCTTTGTTTATTTTGTGGAAAAGGCGGGCGTGCGCGAAATCGCGGGCGGCATCAAACGCCTCGGCGCGGGCTTTGTGCTGGTGTTCCTGATCGCCGGAATCCGTTTCTCAGTGCGTGCGCTCGCGTGGATGCAATGCTTTGAAGCGCCTTACAAACTGCGTTTTCGTGACGCCTTCAAAACCTTTGTCACAAGCGACGCCGTCGGCAACATCGCGGGGCCGCTCAACATAGTCGTCACAGAGCCTGCGAAGGCGGCGTTCGTGCGTGACCGCGTGCCGCTTGTGCCAGCTGTCTCCGCCATCGCCGTCGAACTGCTTTTTTACACTTTGTCGGTGGCGCTCGTTATCTTCACAGGCGCGTTGACGCTGCTGCTCAATTTTTCGCTGCCGAAGATTCTGCGCATCGCAAGCATCGGCGCGCTCGTCGCCGTCATCGTTCTTTTGCCGCTGGCGTACTGGGCTATGCGCCGTCAAATAAAGTTTGCCAGCGGCGCGCTCAAAAGTTTGGAGCGGCGCGGCGTCGGGCAAAAGTGGATTGCGAAGGCGCACCCGCGTGTCAGCGATGTGGAAGATCGCATTTATAGTTTTTATGCGGAACACAGTTCGCGCTTTCTCTCGATTCTGCTGCTCGAATTTTGCTTTCATCTCGCGGGCGTCGCGGAAATTTACGTCGTGCTGCTTTTTATCAGCGACACGCCGCCGACTTTTCTTACGGCCTTCGCGCTCGAATGGATCAATCGTCTCGTCAACGTAGTTTTTAAGCCCGTGCCTTTGCGCATCGGCGTGGACGAAGCGGTGACGGGATTTCTGACCGGCGCGCTGCATTTCGGAACAGGCATCGGCGTCACGCTCGCCATTATACGCAAGGCGCGCGTTATCGCTTGGGCGGCAATCGGCGTGCTGTTTCTCGTTCGGCGTGGACTGTCTTTGCAGAAATTTACGGAAGAGGCAGAACAGATTTCCGCCGCCGCAAGCGACGAACGCGCTTCTTCTCATCCCGCGACAGGCGAAAGTTGAGCGCGAAGCAGCATCGCATGTTTGCCGATTTCAATTCGCGCTATTCGATAAAATTAATTTCCGGCAATCACATCTGAACTCAAATGAAAACAAAAAATAGGTTCTTCAGTGTCATGCCGCTATCGCTGTTTCTGGTGGCGCTCTTGTCATTCGTTTTAGGCGCAATGAACATTTGCCCCATGCGCTCGACTGCCGCCGCGTCGATGATTGTTCAAAGCCGCGCGGCGCGTGCGCAAATCACGATTCTTGCGACGACCGACATGCACGGCAATGTTTTGCCCATTGATTATTACGCGAACAAACCCGATGCGCGCGGGCTGGCGTGCGCGGCGACGATCATTAAGGGAGTGCGCAAGGAGAATCCGAACTTGCTGCTGCTCGATTCCGGCGACACGATTCAAGGCACGCCGCTCGTCTACTATCACAACAAAAAAAACAACCAGCCGCCCGATCCGATGATGCTTGCGATGAACGCGCTGCACTACGATGCGATGGCCGTCGGCAATCACGAATACAATTTCGGCTTGAAGGTTTTAGGTAAGGCGCGACGCGAGGCAAATTTCCCTTGGCTCTCTGCCAACACTTACAAAAAAGGAACGGATCAAACAGCTTATGCTCCCTATCTCGTCAAGGAAGTAAACGGCGTGCGCGTTGGCATTCTCGGATTGACGACGCCGGGCATTCCGAATTGGGAGAACGCGGAAAACTACGCCGGATTAGAATTTCGTGAAACCGTTTCGGAAGCAAAAAAGTGGGTCAAAGTTTTGCGCGAAAAAGAGCGCGCAGATGTCGTCGTCATTGCGATGCACATGGGACTAGAAAAGGATTTACGCACGGGCAAAGTTGATCCGGGACAGGTCAAGAACGAGAACGCAGCCGTCGCCATTGCTGAACAAGTGCCGGGCGTGGACGTGATTTTGATGGGACACACGCACCGCGAAGTGCCGAGCGTTTACATCAACGGCGTACTCCTGACGCAGGCAGACAAATGGGCACGCCGCGTCGCACGCGTTGACGTTTACCTCGAACGCGAAACGGTTAGCGCTGATGCCAGCGTTGGTCGCTGGCGTGTCGTCGCAAAATCAGCGCGCACGATTCCTGTTGACGAACGTGTGAAACCGGACGAAGAGATTTCCAAACTCGTCGCGCCGTATGACCGCGAAACGCAAGCTTGGCTCGGACGCGTGATCGGCGAATCATCGGCGGAACTCACGGCACGAGACGCGCGCTTTCGTGATACGGCGATTTTGGATTTGATTCAACGCGTGCAACTCGAAGCAGGAAAGGCAGATGTTTCAATGGCGGCGAGTTTTAATCCGCAAGCGCGCATCCCGCAGGGGACTGTCACGGTGCGCGACATCGCAGGTCTTTACGAATATGAAAACACGCTCGCCGTCCTCGAAGTAACAGGCCAGCAATTAAAGGATGCGCTCGAACACTCTGCGGAATATTTTCGCGCCTACGTGCCAAACAAAGCGGCTGCCGATCTCGTCGATGAAAAGATTCCCGGCTACAATTTCGACATCGCCGAAGGCGTTACATACGATCTCAACATTCGACAGCCAATTGGTCAACGCATCGAAAATCTGCGCTTTCACAATCAGCCTGTCACACCAGCGCAAAAGCTGCGGCTTGTCACAAACAATTATCGCATCAACGGCGGCGGCGGCTTCACGATGTACAAAAACGCGCCCGTCGTTTATCGCTCAAGCGAAGAAATACGCGATCTGATAATTGATTGGGTGGAACGCCACAAAATTATTCCGCCGGAGCCGACGAATAATTGGCGCTTGCTGCCGTAATAGTCGTGTCGGTAATTATCCAGCCACTTGAAGTCAAGGGAAATAAAGCTAAAGTTGCAATCTTCATGCACACTTCGATTTTGCCAAAGCTAATTCGCTCCACAGTTCGCCGACTTTTCACGGACTTGGAGTCGCGCACAAATACTAGAACAATCTATATGATCCGCCGCGCTCTCTGCTGTCGGCTACTTCATCGGCGAATAATCTGTTGCATCCATAAAGGTTGCATCTAGTTTCTTGACTAGCGCGCCATTGGCTTCGGATTCCTGCTGTAGCTTTTTCCGATCAGAATCATTCCTGAATTCTTCCAGCGACTTCTTGGCTGCTTCGCGGTTCGGGTAAGCCCAGATGCTTATCAAAGTATTATGGGATGAAGGAGCGTCTTCCGGCACCCAGTAACCGATAACCGTGATGCCATGCTTTTCAAGCAGCTTTGCCTGATTACGCATACGAGCCTGAAGCGCTTCCAGTTTGCCATCGTTGACTGTGTACACACGTGCCTCGAAGACGCGGCTTTTGGTTTCAGCGCGGCCAACAGTTTCAATTGATCCGGCACCGATTCTCGCCAATCCATAGCCTCCGCCGAACAGTGCGACGGACAGGCATAGTAGAAACAATTTTTGCAGCAACATAATCTATTACTCCTTACTGGTTTGAGATTGAGTTAATGAAGCGATCACGATCACTTCATCCGGTAGAAGCTCGCTCGGCAAAGTTGGCGACTTCCTAACGTAGCTATCTGAACACCAACATATTTTTAGGGAAGCGCGAAAGCCACGACGTAATCACCGAGCTTGGTGTGCAAACCGCTGTGGCCGCCCGCCGCGATCAACACATATTGCTGGCCGCCCTTTTTTGCGATATAGGTCATCGGCGTGGCTTGCGCGCTCGCAGGCAGTTCACCTTTCCAAAGCTCTGCGCCCGTTTCAATGTCGAAGGCGCGCAGATAGTTGTCTCTTGCGGCGGCGATGAAGACTACCCCGCCCGCCGTGACGATAGAACCGCCGAGGTTCAACGATCCCCACCGGGAAGACTCCGGCACGCTACCAAGTTCGGGCATCGTTCCGAGTGGAACTTCCCATCGCACCGCGCCGGTAGCAACGTCAACGGCGACGAGCGTGCCCCACGGCGGGGGCGTGCAGGGAACCAAGCGTTCATTTAACAGGTAGTCGCGGCTCAGTATGTATGGCGTGCCCTTTTGCGATGACAAAGTCGCAGTCGGATTTAGCGACTTCCATTCTGCCCGCTCTTCGCTATTGAAGCCTTCGCGCGGGATGAGCGAGATAACGGCTGCGAGGCGATTCGTGTTGGTAATCAACAGTCCGCGTTTCGGATCGAAGGACGTGCCGCCCCAGTGCATCCCTCCGATGGTTCCCGGATACGTGAGCGAACCTTGTAGGCTGGGCGGCGTGAAGATGCCATCCGAGCGCAACGCCTTGATGCGTTCGCGGCATTGTTCGCGTTCAGCAGGAGTAATGCCCCACGCATCTTGCTGTGTGATTTTCTGCTGCGGCACGAGCGGGCGCGGAGCGACGGGGAAAGGTTGCGTCGCCGACAATTCTTCTCCTGCAACAGCGCTCTGCGGCACAGGTCGCTCCTCGACTGGAAAGAGCGGCTTGCCTGTCTCGCGTTCAAGGATGAACAAATTGCCCATCTTCGTCGCCACGGCTACCGCAGGGATTTCACGCCCTCTTTTACGCACCCTAATGAGTGCTGGCTCGGCTGGAATGTCATAGTCCCAAAGATCGTGATGCACCACTTGAAAGTGCCAGACGAGCTTGCCCGTTGAAGCGCGCAGAGCTACTAAAGAGTTGGCATAAAGGTTGTTTCCTTTACGCTCGCCGCCGTAGTAATCGGGACTGGCGCTGCTCGTCGGAAGGAAGACGAGATCGCGTTGTGGGTCTGCCGAGATGATTGACCAGACATTCGCCGCGCCTGTCCGCGAAGCGCTATCGCCCGCCCATGTCTTCCGCGCCGGATCATCTTGATGGCGCGGAATCGCGTCCCAACTCCAGCGTAGTTGACCGGTTCGGGCATCGAAGGCGCGCACAACTCCACTCGCTTCCTCGACGCGGTTGTTGTCGCCAATCGCCGACCCCACGACCAACAGATTACCGATCACAGCAGGCGGAGAAGTCATGTGGTAGCGACCCGGTAGAAAGTTTCGTATGCCACGCGTCAGGTCTACCACGCCGTTTGTTCCGAAATCCGTGCAGAGTGTTCCCGTCGCGCCGTCAAGTGCGATTAGCCGCCCGTCATTGATCGCCTCGAAGATTCTACGGCGGCACGTTTGTCCCGCGCTTCGTTGCGGATCGAGCCAAGTTGAGACGCCGCGCGAGGTGAGGCCGTCATCGTAATGAACTGCAAGATCAATCTTCGGATCGTAACTCCACTTTTCGGTTCCGGTCTCCGGGTTAAGGGCAATCACGCGGTTGAAGGACGTGCTGAGATAGAGCGTGCCGTCAACGAGGATCGGTGTCGCCTCAAACGTGCTCTTGCTCGCGGTATGACTGCCATCCGAGACATCGCCGGTACGATAAGTCCATGCCACCTTGAGCTTCTTCACGTTGCTGCGATTGATGCCCGCGAGCGGCGAATAGCGCGAGCCGCCTGCATCTCGCCCGTAAGCAGGCCAGTCACCATCAGGAAACGACGCTTTAATCACCGCGCTTGTTTGCAGGCAACTCAACACGCAAATGGTGATGACCGTTGTTAGGTGTTTCCGAACAGCAAAACGATTGAGCCGTGCGCGAACTCTTATCTTATTTTGTCGCAGCAACAGTTATGTCCTCATTTCCACTTCGACAGGTTTACCGCCTTACAGTGCAACGCCAGATAATTGCACTAGCGGGAGTAGTTTCGCCGGTCTAAATTGATTGAGGAAACAGTTCCGGGACGAAATTTGAACGGGCTGGGATATGCGGGACTGAGGCGGGGACGAGCAATTAGAAGTTTAGAATTGTCTGATGAACAAATCAGACGAGCGGTCAAGATACCTGCGACTCCACATCATCTCGGTTCCATCTTTCAAAATGATCCGGTACTCGCCATGAAACCACGGTTGCAATTCCTTGATGCTATCAATGTTCACAATTTGTGAGCGGTTGACGCGGATGAATTTACTTGGATCGAGTCTTTTGTGCAGCCCGTCAATCGTTCCTCGCAGCAGATATGCGTCATTACCCGTGTGTATGTTGACGTAGTTCTTTGCCGATTCGATCCAGTTGATACGATCTACCTGTAAGAAGAAAGCGCGATCTTCCGCATTGATTAACAAACGCTCGGCATAGCGCTCTGCCTCTCGAATCTCTTTGAGCAGCTTGCTCATTTTGTCTAGTTCGTCTGTTTTATTTCGCTGGAGTTGCGCCCGCGCGCGGGAGAGAACTTTTCGGAACCGCGCAAGATCGAAAGGCTTGAGAAGGTAGTCGAGCGCATGTACTTCAAAAGCACGCAACGCAAATTGATCGTGTGCCGTCACAAACACGACTTGCGGCATGGGCTGCGCGTCAACTGCATCAATCACACCGAAGCCGTCGAGTCCCGGCATCTGCACATCCAGGAATATCAGATCAGGTTTTTCACTTTGAATAACTGCGATGGCTTCGCGCCCGTCACCCGCTTCTCCAACGACTTCTATATCGGGTTCGCTCTCAAGAAACCGGCGAATCTTGCGGCGTGACGGGCGTTCATCATCAATAATCAGTACGCGTATCTTCGACATTCGCCGAATCTCCAATCATGCCGTTTGTCTTTCGGACGGTGTGGAAAGGAATTTGAATCTTAACTTGCAAACCGCCTTTATCGGAATTTCGCAGCGTTAAGCCGTGCGCCGCGCCATAGAGTTGTTTCAATCTCGCCGCCGTATTGGATAAGCCGATTCCATCACCCGCCGCGGCTTGCTGGTCTTCAACGATTCCAGTGCCTTCATCGTTGACCTCTAACAGCAACGCACCGTTTTCACGTTTCGCGCAGACACCTATCGTCACGACTCCAGAGTGCGGATCGACAGCGTGCCTGATGGAGTTTTCCACTAACGGTTGCAGGATCAGTTGCGGCACGAGAGCGTCCTGAATCCCTGACTCAACGTCAAAGTTGATAACCAGCCGCTCTTCAAACCGCGCCCGCATGATTTCCAGATAGAGATTAAGAAACTCTAATTCCTCGCTCAATTTTACTTCCTGAGATTGAGAATTCCGTAAGGTCAGGCGCAACAAATCGCTGAGGCGGACGATCATTTGATCTGCCGCCTGAACATCTTCATAGATAATGGATGAGATGGTGTTCAGCGCGTTAAAGAGAAAATGAGGTTGAAGCTGCACGCGAAGGGCTTGCAACTGCGCCTGCGTAAGACTGGCTTCGAGTTGCGCCATCTTCAACTCTCGCTCACGCGCCGCGCGGTAATAATCGAAGAGATAAACGAATGCCACCGACAGGCTGTAAATAATGGCGTCACTGGAAAACTCCATCAAATATCTGATCGACAGAATTCCATAATCGTATAAGCCCAGACCCGCGAGCGGAAACAACAGGTAACGTGAGAGACCATTAAGGGTCGTATGTGCGAGAGAGAAAATCACCAGCGCGAGCAGATGCAACGGCAATCGCCTTAGCCAGTTTTGCGACTGTAGCCGATACCTTCGAGCGAACATGACGAGGAACGGTAAAAGCAGCGCCACACCGTAAGCAGCCGTCATCTCCTCGATCAAACGCCGCAAAAATGTGCCCGTCCGTGCCCTTGCCAGATCATCCAGATATTTATAACTGAAGAACAAAAGTCCGAGCGCCGTAAAGACACTAACATCTAAAACCGCAACGACCCTTCCGCGCCCTAGAGTTGAATTCTTTGCCATTAAGCACCCGAACAAAATTAAGTTCCCTTAACGTCGAAGTGAACCGATGTGTTAATTGACTGAAAAATTCGTAAAACCGAACCCGTCAGCACATACCGATAAGTCAATGTAATTTGGTCGGGGCACTGGGTACTTAGTGATTTAGTATACGCCTGTCGGTTAATCCCGCTCTAATAGTTAAAGCTAACGGCAGATGCCCGACAAAGATTTTAAGGAAGCGTTGCGATTCTTTGCATACGGCCTTTGTCGAATACAAACACGTCTGTTTTCGACGGACAATCATCGAGCCGAAGCCGCAGAAAATTTTTCGTGTGATCGATAACTTCGACGCAGTCGAGATGCTCGTCAACGCGCTCGAACTTGTTTGCCTCATCGGGTAAGCGAACGGCGATTGATTGAAGACTTGCGGTTGATTCAATCGAGTCGTGTGCGGATTGAAGGTTGTGCAGCGCAACGAGACGCGCGTTTGTGAACTGCCTTGCAGTTTGAAAGTTTTGCAGCGCGTCCGCTAGTCCGTTGTGAAACACGGGCGCGCCTTTCAGATTGTCGGGCGCGTTCACGATCAACACGCTGTTGTGTTCGGATGACGTTGCGAGGTCGTCCAAAATCGTTTGCGAAAGCCGCGCCGCTTCGCGCCAATTTTCATTGCTGCGATAAAGCGCCGACGAATAGAAAACCAACAAGCACCCGATTAACAACATCCAGAATCTTGTGCGGCGAATAAGAATCATCGAAACATACGCGAGCGCGATGGACGAGAACGCCGAAGGCAAATACAAAAAACGCTCGCCCTGCGTGTCGTATAAGCTCAAGCGCAAATTGATGACCGGCAGCAAAGAGCACAGAAAAGATGCGACGAGCAGCCACATGAAAATGTTCTGCGGCCTACGCGCGTTGATTGATTGTCGTTTGTGTCTATGAGCAACAACGGCGGCGATGAGCGTTGCGCAAACAATGGCGAACAAAACGAACGCGGGCGATTTGAGCGGCTTTAATAATATCGCCGAGAGTTGCGTGGGCAACGGCGGCAACATGGCGCGCAGAGAAAATTGCAGTAGCCGATCACGAATCCATGACGGAGAGAAATTCAAGTGCTGCGATGCGCCGTAGCCGCCGATTAAAGAATTTATCGCAAGGTAACGCGCCGCAATAAAAACGAGCAGCAACGCGACGAACGCCGCGACTGTTTTTATCGCGCGCCGGAAAATTTCTTTGTTTCTTTGCTGCCAAGCGCGAGTAACTTCGATGAGGAGTACGACGAAAGGAAGGCAGATGGCGGATTCTTTGGCGAGCAATGCCAGCGCGAAGAAAAGAAGTGAAAAAAAGATGCGCGCCCAATTCTTCGTTCGCCAACATGAAACGTAAAGCGTCAAAGACAAGAGACTGAAAAAAGCTGCGATCAAATCGGCGCGCCCCGAAATCCATGAAACGGCTTCTGTGTGCGAAGGATGCAGCAGAAAAATCAAACCCGCCGCGAGCGAGATTTTTTGCTCGTCTTCCCGATTCGACACAGCACAAAATTCTTCGATTAATTTTTGGGATAAAAGGAAAACGAGAAACGCATTAAAGATGTGAAACAGGATGTTGGTGGAATGAAATCCGAGCGGCGCGGCGTTCCACAATTTCACGTCAACGAAGTAGCTCAAGATAAAGAGCGGGCGAAAAAATCCGCCGTGCGCCTGTCCCCACGTCACAGCCAGATTGCCCGCGCGCACTTTGCCTATTTGATCGAAATCGTCGGAAAGAAAAAACGCCCCCGCGATATTTGAATACGCGAGCGCGCCGATGAGGATGAACGCGCCGAATGTCCAGAGACGAAGCTTTTTTCCGATCATCAAAGGTAATTGTTTGACTTGGGCGTTTTACCTTGCAGACGCGCCGTCGTCTCAGGATCATGGCCTGCGTACCAGCGCACGTAGATCATGTAAGCGACGATTGCTATGTTGAAAAGAAGCACTCCCACTTTGAAAAGACTCGGATGGCGCGCCAATTCGTAAATCTCAATTGGCACATAAACCATGCCGGAGATAATTGCGAACCACTCCGCCCACGCGCGCGCGCGCCACAATCCATAAGCTTCCGTGAAGCGAATCGTCGAATACACGAGCGCGATTCCCGCCATCAGCCACAGGCGCGCGTCCGAGACTGTTCCGGCAAATTCGACGAAGCGGCGCAGGAATCTGCGATCTGGATTGAGGTGCGAATAGCGCACGATTGTTTCAGCCACATTCTGTGCGTCGCGGTGAATGAGCGTCAAAAGAGCGATGCCGATGATGAGCACCAGCACGCCTTTGGTCGCCTCGAAAATCGCCACCGTCCGCAGTCCCGCCTTGAGCGCTTTTTCAGGCTTTCTGCTTTTGACGGCAATATCAAACGGAACGTCTCCGCGATTAACTAAAATTTCTTCGTCCATTAAATTGATCCTGACAACGGAAGCATGTCGTGGCGTGCCTTTCTCGACTGCACTATAATATACGCGCGATGCGCTGCGAAAGATAACCCGTCGAAAAGCGTTTGAGCGCGAGTGGACGCGAAAAAATCGTCGGCTGCATTTTGCTGTTACATGGCTATAGGGAAAGGCGCGTGTGCTTGAGTGTTGAGAGTCGAATATCGCGATGGATTGTATTTGCCCGATCTGGATTTGTGGATCGACGCGGCGGGCGGGCGCGAGCGTTGCGTAATTTCGCATGGCCATTCGGATCACATCGCGGAGCACAAAGCGATCATCGCGACGCCGGAAACCGCGCGTATTTTTCGCCATCGTCGCGGCGATGCCGAAACGGAAATTCTGAATTACGGCGAGCGCAGAGATTACGGACGTTACGCTTTGACATTGTATCCGGCAGGGCATTGTCTCGGCTCGGCGCAGGTGCTTGTTGAAGCAGATAATGAGCGGCTTGTTTACACGGGCGATATAAAACTGCGCCCGAACGTCACGGCGGAGAGCGCGGTCATCGTGCCGTGCGATACGCTCATAATGGAATCGACATTCGGCGATCCGCTTTATCGTTTTCCGCCGGATGTCGCGACGTTTGATCGCCTCTACGCGGGCGTTGACCGCTCTCTCTCGGACGACAGAGTGCCGGTGGTGCTCGCCTATGCTTTAGGCAAGGGACAAGAAGCGCTCGAACTTCTTTTGCGGCGCGGTTATCGCGTCACGCTGCACGGGTCTGTGTGGAACGTTTCGGAGATTTACAGAGAGCTTGGCGTGGAGTTTTCCGGGACGTATGAAAAATATGACCGCGCGCATTTGCGCGGGCGCGTGTTGATTGCGCCGCCCGGATGCCGCAAGCAGGCGATGGTGATGAACATCGAGCGGCGTTACTTGATTATGCTGACGGGCTGGGCGCTGCATAAAAGCGCGCCGTACATGTACAAAAACGTGGACTTGATTTTGCCCTTGTCGGATCACGCGGATTACGACGAACTCGTTCGCCTCGCGCGCGAATCCGGCGCGGAAAGAATCATCACGATGCACGGCGAGCCGAAGTTTGCCGCGAGTTTGCGCGAGCTGGGCTTTAACGCCGAACACCTCGCGCATTATCCCGGCTCAGCGGGCGCAGAAGCCGCAAAAAAGCGCGCCAAGAAGAAAGCCGCGACTGCCACACCGCGCCGCCTTTTCGATTAATTGCCTTGAAATTACTTGAAACTACTTGCCTGCGGGTTTGCGCTTCGCCACTTTCGTCTTTATAATACGCGGACTTTTCCAAAGCGTGTGCATTGATGGAAACCGGACGCGCTTTAATCCGTCTTATCATCTCGAACATTTTATAAAGTCATGCCAACAAATCTCCTCTGGAAGCAGCGACGCAATAACAGACTCAGTAACAGAAATGCGCGACGTGACGCGACGCCTTTGCGCGCTCTCGCCGCGAATCTTGCGCCCGGTTTAGCGCAACTCGCGCGCGCCGCCTTCGCCGAACCGTTTGTGTTGACCGTCGAACGCCACGCCGTAAGGCTTCCGCGCCTGCCGCGCGCGCTCGACGGCTTGCGCATCGTTCAATTAACGGATTTGCACCACAGCCCTTTTACAGGCAGCGGGCAACTTGAGCACGCGATTGAAACAGCCAACAGCCTACAGCCGGACATCATCGCTTTGACCGGCGACTACATTTCGCACGAGCGCGAATACGCCGCCCCGTGCGCCGAACTCGTCGGGCGTCTGCGTGCAAAACACGGCGTTTATGCTGTCTTGGGAAATCACGATCACTGGACGGACGCGCCGCTCGTCGCAGACCTTTTTCGCGCCGAAGGCATACGCGTGTTGATTAACGAAGGCTTGCGTTTCGAGTTGAACGACGCGAGTTTCTGGCTCGCTGGCGTGGACGATACGATGGTCGGCCTTGAAGATTTGCCGCTCGCGCTCGCCGGATCCAGCGCAGATGAAATGAAACTTCTGCTCGCGCATAATCCGACGATTTTGCGCCGCGCCGCACGTGCCAAAGTCGATCTTGTGCTCAGCGGTCACACGCACGGCGGGCAAGTCGCATGGCGCTCGGAACGAAGCGCTTCAGGCAAACCGCGCCGCCGTATACTGCGCGGGCTAGGGCGACGCGGCGATACGCAAATCTATGTTTCGCGCGGCCTCGGCACAGTCGTTCTGCCGATCCGCTACGGCTCTCCGCCCGAAGTCACACTGCTCGAACTGCGTTGCGCCGCATAAGGTTTTAGATTTGCGATTGCCGATTTGCGATTAAAAGCAGCCGGAAGGTTTCCCGAATTTCAAATTGCAAATCTGAAATCAAAAATCGCAATTTCCTTTATGTCCTCACGAATTATCACCGTGCCGAATGTGCTCACCGTGTTTCGCATGGTACTCGTGCCGATTTTCGTGACGCTGCTGTTTTATGGACGATTTGCGACGGCGCTCGGCGTCTTCGTGCTGGCAGGCGTGACCGACGGGTTGGACGGATTGCTCGCCAGACGCTTCGACCAGAAATCGCAACTCGGCACAATTCTCGATCCGATTGCCGATAAACTTCTTCTCGTCACATCCTTCATAGTGCTTTCGCTGCCTTCGATTAGTCCGCAGCCGAAGCCCGCGCACTTTCCTGTGCCGTTCTGGGTAACGGCGGCTGTCTTGAGCCGCGACATCTTTATTATCGTCGGCGCGGCGGCAATTAACATCGTGACCGGCTTCCGTGGATTTCGCCCGTCTCTGCTCGGCAAAGCAAGCACTGCGGTGCAGATTTTCGCCGTCGTCGCTATTCTCTTCGCAGCCATATTTCCAAACGGCAGCGGCTATTATCTTCCGACAATCTACGTTCTGGTCTTCGCGTTCGCGCTTTTTTCCGGCGTCCACTATGCCTTTTTTGTGTCGCGTTTACTTGGCGAAGACCGCCACAATACTCACTAGCGGCGTTTGACAAAACATCAAAGCGGCTCTTAAACAGTTAAAGGGTAACGGCTTACCTTAGTTCCGAAATTCCCTTGGATAGTTTTCTTTGAAACTTGACAATAACACACTCAAGTATTATATTGTTCCTGCGTTCAAGTCAGGTTTGAGTCTATTTTTTATCTGGCTTTGCCAGTGCAAAGTCGAATGGAACGCTTCTCAGACGATCCATACTAATTATCGGGGTCGGCCTGAAATTTACTCTGGAGAAGAAGAAACACATGAGCAAGATTATCGGTATTGATTTGGGCACGACAAACTCCGTGGTGGCCGTCATGGAAGGCGGCGAACCAACCGTGATTACCAACTCGGAAGGCGGGCGCACGACACCTTCGGTGGTCGCTTTCACGAAAGACGGCAATCGTCTTGTCGGCCAAGTTGCCAAGCGGCAGGCGGTCACGAACCCGGAAAATACGGTTTATTCAATCAAGCGTTTCATGGGTCGCCGTTTCAACGAAGTGACCGAAGAAATCAAACAGGTTCCGTATAAAGTACAGGGCGCGGGCAACGGCGACGTGCGCATCAACGCTGGGGAAAAAGACTACAGCCCGCCGGAAATCTCCGCGATGATTCTTCAGAAAATGAAACAATCTGCGGAAGATTACCTTGG
>JAABUK010006410.1_pt1 | contig 17581 bp, 12 predicted proteins | sample 5559141 | NCBI WGS metagenome assembly JAABUK01 (sample SAMN10711869, study PRJNA513367) | rock metagenome | isolation source: Antarctica rocks | place: Antarctica: Victoria Land, Pudding Butte nord | collected 2016-01-03 | reverse complement strand
CCCCCCTGTGTACTACAAGCAAACCAAAAAATATAAACCCTTTACCAGCAAGGATTTTACAAATATGATACCTCAAAATCAATCAAAAATTGATGAAAATAGGTGATTTAGCTGCAATGTGGGTTAAATAAATAATAGACTTAATTTTTATTGAAGTATTCATGATTGATAAATTAAAATGTTAATGAAAATTTAATGACTGTTTTGAATAACTGGTTTTAGAAATGTTTCGATAAGCATCAATTTTAATTTATACGGATTGTTTTACATCAGATCGGATTTATACAAATGATTATAGTTTAAATTAGTCGGTAAGTTATCGGTGAATAGCAGTAAAGTATCGGTGAATTCATTTGAAGAACTAGTGTCGTGTCAGGCATAAAATGTCGTATTAAGTTGGTATCAGCCATCAGCTATCAGAAGGAAAACCTGTTGAGCTCTGATCTGCTGACAGCTGAAAGCAATTAATTCATTGGTTCATTTAACCCAGCTACCGGGATATATAACTACTCCCCTGATTTTATACAATCTTTGCCTCAGCGCTATGCGAATAATTTTATAACCGGAATAATTTACATCAAACAAATATTAACAATTTGGCCGAAACATTTTAAAGTAACTTTTATTGTATAGTTCACAGCGCAACATTAAACTTTTAGCAATTTTATGTGTAAGGGAAATAATATTATTTATGAAGATAAAATGTGTGGTTATTGATGACGAGCCTTATGCTTTGAAATTGATGAAGAAATTTTATTTCAGGAACAAGCAACATGATAGCCGGATTATTCGTTCTGAATATAAGTTGCTTAAGATAAGTCTGTCTGATATTTAGTATATAGAAGGTGTGGAAGACTATTGTAAAATATATTTATCCAGTGGCAGTCCGGTCTTAACCCTGATGCCTTTGAAGACATTGCTGAAAAAGCTTCACGGCAATAAATTTAAAAGAATTTACCGCAGTTATATTGCACCTATCGAAAATCTAAAAGTCGTCATCAACAAATGGGTGCAGTTAACTTTAAAAGAAGTGCCTGTCAGTGATAGTTATATAGGCTTTATTAATGAGTTGATGAAAAACTAAAACTATAAATTGGTATCAGCTATCAGGAAATCAATACATGTAAATATTTCTCCTGAAAGCTGATTGCTGATAGCAATTTCTTAGTCAGTTTGTGATTGACATAACCATAACGCTCAAATTAATTTTATTAACGGCAAATGAGCAATGAATGATGTACAAAAGGATTTTTTACGTGTTTATTTTTATAATGTGTACCCATTGTGTTAATGCCCAGGATAGACCTATAGAAATATTTGATAAATGCGGAACCATGCAAAGGCTTGAAACTAAGTTTCAGCGGAACCCTTCTCTCAAAATCCGTTTTGAAGCACAACGTTTAACTTTTAACGCCGCTATGAGACAGGTAATAAATAATACTGATAAAAGAGTGGATGATAACGGACAAAACAATAAAACAATCAGTATAATACCTATAGTGTTTCATATCGTTTTACCTGATCCGAATGTTGTTACGGACGCGCAGATTATGGCTCAGTTAGATGCACTTAATAAGGACTACGCTGGTATTAATAGTGATTCAGTGAAGATACCTTCTTATTTCAAATCCCTGTTTGGAAAATCAGGATTACAGTTTTGTCTTGCACAACGGACCCCCTCAGGTGAAATATCAAACGGCATAGACAGGATTACCACTAAACAAACTTCTTTTAATAATACAACGGAGGGCGTTAAACATAGTTCCTCGGGCGGTAGGGATATCTGGGATGGCAACAAATATTATAATGTATGGATATGTACCCTTTCTAATGGAATTGTAGGCTATGGTACTTTTCCCGGTGATGACCAGGCCGATGAACAGGGAACCGTGATTGATTATCGCTCCTTACCAGGCGGATCTTTTACCGGATTCAACACGGGCAAAACCTTAACACATGAAACCGGTCACTATTTTAACCTTTATCATATCTGGGGTGATGATAACGGTGCCTGTACCGGCTCTGATTTCGTTGACGACACTCCCAACCAGGCTAATTCAACCTCGGGCTGTTTTACGGGAATCAAGACAGATGCCTGCACCACAGGTGGTAACGGCATCATGTACCAGAATTATATGGATTACAGTAATGATGATTGCCTTATTATGTTTACTTCACAACAGGTTACCCGTATAGAAAGCGCCTTATCGGTATATCGTTCTTTCCTGCTGAGTTCAGACGCATGTCAGCCTGTAGTATTGAAAAATTATGATGCAAAACTCCTGGCTATCTTACAGCCGCCGCAACGGGTATGTGCAACCGCTTTTACACCTGTAATTACTGTAAAGAATAACGGTTCACAAACATTAACATCACTGACTATCAACGGACGAATTGATAATGGCCCCATTTTTATATATAATTGGACTGGTTCCATTACCAGATTAGGGGTTGCTACTGTAACGCTTACTCCTCTTACCACCACCTCCGGACAACATAGGCTTACCTTATACATATCCAATCCCAATAATACCACAGATGAAGATCGTTCCAACGATACCCTTGCTGTAAATTACCAGTATTATGAACCTGTAGCCAGTGTGTCGGAAAGCTTTGAAGGAAATGTTTTTCCTCCGGTAGGCTGGGATATCGTAAATTCTGATAACCTGCTAACATGGGGCCGTGTTACCGGCATCGCGAAAACCGGTAATGCCAGCGTGGTAATTGATAATTTCAGCACTGGGTTTGATGGCCGGAAAGATGACCTTCGTTTACCGGATGTGTCATTACCCTCAACTTTGGATTCAGCCTTTTTCTCTTTCCAGGTTGCTGCAGCTGTTCGTGCTTCCGGCAATATTCCGGATACGCTGGAAGTGCTTGTAAGTAAAGATTGCGGTCTGACTTATACCAGCATCTACAAAAAATATGGCAGTAATCTTATTACCAGAAAAACTGCCACCACTAATGCGTTTGCTCCAACTACTGTGGAATGGAGAAAAGATTCTATTAACATGGCAGGATATATCGGTGGAGGTAACATCCTGATAGCTTTCAGGAATACTACTGAAAATGAAAATAATATCTACCTGGATGATGTTAACCTACGTACAGTTACCATTAATCCTAATTTAAAAGCGAAGGGCTTTTTGATATCACCCAATCCGGTACAATCGGCAGTGACTGTACAATTTTATCCGCAGCCAATCAATCTTCGGGCAATACAGATTTATAGCATCACGGGACAGAAACTGCTGGAGCTTAACACCACGGGCCAGGCAAATAATTACTACAGTTTCAATATGAGTTCTTATGCCGCCGGAACTTACATGGTAAGGGCAGTGTTTACGGATAAGGTGTTAATGAAAAAGATTATAAAATTTTAAATTAGGTCGTTACCATTATATTTGCCTGCAGTAATTTTACGGCACTCACATGTCACCACCAAAATAATTATGCCTTCAAAAAGAAGATATTTAATTTTCACAATTACAATCATATTTTTATCAGCAGGTGTTATTAATTTTTCTACGGCGCAAACACCAACACTTAATCGTCCTAAACTGGTTGTTGGTATTGTTGTAGACCAGATGCGTTGGGATTACCTGTATCGTTTTTACGACCGTTACAAGGAAGGCGGCTTCAAACGCTTGCTTGGCGAAGGTTTTACATGCGAAAATACTTATATCAATCACCTGCCATCATATACCGCAGTAGGGCATAGCACCATATTCACCGGTTCAGTACCAGCTATTCATGGCATCACAGGGAACGACTTTGTTGATCAGCTGAGTGGTAAATCCATCTATTGCACAGAAGATTCAAGTGTACAGTCTGTTGGTTGTAACAACACGGCTGGTAAAATGTCGCCAAGAAATTTGCTTGCATCTACCATGACAGATGAATTGAGGCTGGCTACTAATTACCAGTCAAAGGTAGTAGGTATTTCTTTAAAGGACAGGGCTTCCATATTACCGGCCGGACATTCGGCCAATGCTGCATTCTGGTTTGATGACGCATCAGGCAACTTTATAACCAGCACTTACTACATGAAAGACCTGCCTGAATGGGTAAAACAATTTAATAACAGTAATGAGCCAGCGAAGTTGCTGGCTGGTGGCTGGAATACTTTATATCCCATCAATACCTATACTCAAAGCTCTGAGGATAACGTAGCCTGGGAAGGAACTTTTCCTGGTGAAACCATTCCTGTCTTTCCTCATGATATGGCGCGGATTTATAAAGAAAGCCGCGTCAGTTTCAGAAGCACACCTTATGGTAATACGCTAACAGCAGATTTTGCGAAAGCAGCCATAGACGGCTATAAACTAGGAACAGGTAAAGCTACTGATTTCCTTACGGTTAATTTTGCTTCAACAGACTATGTTGGACACATGTATGGCCCTAATTCTATAGAAGTGGAAGATACATATTTACGCCTTGACAAGGAACTGACAACCTTCTTCCGGTACCTTGATCAGAAAGTAGGCAAAGGTAATTACCTGATATTTTTAACTGCAGATCATGGTGCAGCTAACTCTATAAAATATCTGCAGGCTCATGGAGTTACTTCCAATGTTTTAAGTGTAAGAACCCTGATGATAAAGTTAAATGAAGTGCTGAAATCAAAATTTAGTGTGGATACTTTAGTTCGTTCAGGTACTAATTACCATGTCAATTTTAATATTAATAAAATTGAACAGCATTTGAATTATGATTCTGTAAAAAACGTTTCTGTTGAATGGTTGCAACGCCAGCCAGGGGTGCAGAATGCTGTTGACATAGCGCATATCGGAGAATCGCCCATAGTAGAGCCTGTAAAAACTATGATTATTAATGGATACAATTTAAAACGAACAGGGGCTGTGGTAATCATTCCGGAACCCGGATGGTTCGAAGGATCCGAAAAAGGTACCACACATGGATCCTGGAATCCTTACGACACGCACCTTCCCTTAATTTTTATGGGTTGGAATATAAAGCATGGTTCTACAAACACCGTAGTTAATATGACAGATATCGCACCAACCGTTTCTGCATTGCTTCATATTCAGGTGCCTGATGGCTGTGTTGGCAAGCCGATCGTTGAGGTAATGAAATAGAATGATGAATGATTAATTATTAATGTTGATCAGGAGTTATCTACGCTTTAATAAAAACCTAGAATGATAGTGTTATTTTAACTGCATTTAATTTTATTCATCTCGTAATTAATCATTAATAATTAATCATTCATACCTGATACCTCGTACCTGTTTCTAATTATTTACCATTAGAATCTCTCAAAAATCATAGAAATAAGACAGGTTGCAATAATAGAATGGCAATTTCGTTTTAATCGCTTGTTGAATAGTAATAAATATGATCCGAATGTTTCATCATTTATTCTGTTATTGAATAATACATATCAATAATCCGTTCCTGCCAGGTACAACGATTGCAAATTTTATATCTAAATTGTAAATCTTACTTTATCATAATGCATAAATTTATTTTCGTATTTATACTTATTTGTAGTTATAATGTTTCCTTTTCTAATGACAGGATTATTATAGATAGCTCCCTGACTTCGAAGTTGATCGGTAAAGGAATTGATTACCTGGAAGACAAAGATGGCAAAATGGAATTTGAGCAAATCTTCCATTCAGATAAGTTTATGCCGTTGAAAAAAGATATAGCAAATTTCCAGGTCTCCGGATCAGTTTACTGGTTAAAGATTACAATTGCAAACAAAAATAAGGACAAAAAGAATTTTATAGAAGTAGTGCAGCCCTTATTATCAATAGTAAATTTTTATTATCCTGACAGTAATAATGTTTATAAAGTAATCAATGGTGGTCAGAATTATAATTTCAGCAATAGAAAATATAAAGAAAGCACCGGCTTCCTGTACGATCTTGACCTGAAACCAGGAGAAGAAAAAACGTATTATTTAAAAATACAAGGCCATACTCAGATACTTGTTCCGGTACAGGTTATAACATGGGATTCGTTAAATACAACTATATCAAACCGGGAACTATGGTTCGGAGTTTATTGCGGTATTATTATAGTGATGGTTCTCTATAATATCTTTATTTACATGAGTATCCGTGACAAAAGCTACCTGTACTATGTGTTTCATACCTTATTTGTAGGCCTTACCCAAGCTTCGTTACTAGGGTTTACATATAAATACTTTTGGCCCAACTTACCATGGTTTGGAAACTACAGCAACTTTTTATTTACAAGCCTGGTTAGTATTATAGGTGTGGAATTTCTTATTCATTTCATGCATGTGAAGAAACATGCACCAACATTTTTTAAAATTCTCAAGGTCTTTCAAATTATTTATTTTTTCTTCCTTATAACAAGTTTACTTGGTTATTACTCTGAAACCTATGGAGCCATTTTGTTAACACAATCGGTGATCGCCATCTTTATTCTTGTAATTTCTGTTTATTTATATAATAAGGGATTAGCAGAAGCAAAATATTACCTGATTGGCTGGTCATCATTAATGCTGGGTATCATTGTGTATGTAGCTAAAGATTTTGGACTGTTGCCTTATAATAATGTAACGGCGTATTCCCTTCTTTTTGGTTCGTCTGCAGAAGTTACACTACTTGGCTTTGCGCTTGCTGATAAAATAAATATCTATAAAGTTGATAAGGAAAAGTCACAGGAAGCGGCCTTGCAGGCCCTGTTGGAAAATGAGCGGATAATAAGAGAACAGAATGCAATGCTGGAAAATAAAGTTACTGAAAGAACTAAAGAACTAAGCATCGTTAATAACGATCTGAACAAGGTGTTGAAGGATCTTAAAGATGCAGAAGGCCATTTAGTAGAGTCAGAAAAAATGGCAGCATTGGGTCAGTTAACAGCCGGTATAGCACATGAAATTAACAATCCTATAAATTTTGTTACATCGAATGTAGTTCCGTTGAAACGTGACATAGATATTTTGCTTGATATGATGAACACTATCGAAGATGTAGGATTATCAGAAGTACCAATAGCAGAGAAGCAAAAACAAATAGAAGAATGTAAAGAAGAAGTAGACTTCGATTATCTTAAAACAGAAATAAATCATTTGTTAAAAGGCATTAGCGAAGGAGCCAATAGAACTGCTACAATAGTTAAAGGACTACGAATTTTTTCACGGGTAGATGAAGATGACTCTAAGATTGCAGATATAAATGAAAATTTAGATTCAACCCTCGTATTGGTAAATAATCTTTTGACTAATAAGATAACCCTGGTTAAAGAGTACGGTAATATACCGATGACCGAATGTTATCCCGGTAAGCTGAACCAGGTTTTCCTTAATATTATATCTAATGCAATTCATGCTATTAATAAGCAAAACGGTGAAACATCAACAGGACTGCTTAAGATTAAAACCAGTTCAACCGAAGACATAATATCCGTAAGCATTCAGGATAACGGTACGGGGATGGATGAAAACACTAAGAAAAAAATATTCGAGCCTTTCTTCACAACAAAAGATGTAGGGGAAGGAACAGGCCTGGGGATGTCAATTGCTTATAATATCATTAAAAAACACAACGCAAATATTCATATTAATTCAGCATTAGGTAAGGGAACGGAATTTATTATAGAGTTACCGGTTATTCACTCATTTTAGTCTGCTAACCATAGTGACAGCTCAGGAGAAAATAAAAATTTTATATGTTGATGATGAAATCAACAACCTGGTTGGTTTTAAAGCTACCTTCAGGTTCGATTATAAAATTTTTACAGCTGATAATATCACCGAAGCCTACCTGCATCTTAACCAGCATCCTGATTTGAGGATCATATTTTGCGACCAGAGAATGCCTGAGAAAACAGGGGTGCAGTTTTTTGAAGACATCCGTGAACTGTTCCCTCATCCTGTAAGAATATTACTAACAGGGTATACAGATATAGAATCTGTTATTGAAGCTATTAACAAGAGCAACATTTACCGGTATGTAAAAAAACCGTGGGTAGATTCAGATATTCTTTCAGCAATTGAAGATGGCAACAAGTATTATCTGGTTAATTCTATGATTGCTATCAAGAATGAAGAATTACAAAAGGCTTATGATGAGCTGGATAAATTTGCGTACAGCGTTACCCATGATATCAGAAGGCCGCTGTTAAGTATTCTGGGTGCAATTGATGTGGCACAATATATTGAAGATATTACTGAGTTAAAGGAAATGCTGCACATGATGGAAGAATCAGTTAAAAATCTTGACGAATATATTCAGAATATTCATGATTACTATAATCTTAAACGGGGGGAGTTGAACATTGAGGAGATTGATTTCAATGAAATAATAAAAGAACAGGAGGATACTTTCGATAGTTTTATTAAAGGGGCCAATATACGTTTCAACGTTAGTGTTTCACTGCAGGAGCGATTCCGTAGCGATAACATTTCTATAAGAATGATAATCAACAACCTTTTATCTAATGCGTTTAAATACCAGCAAAAATGTGAGCTGGATAAATATGTTAATATGAATGTAAAGGTTGAAAACGGATTATTAACTATTATTATAAAAGATAACGGAACTGGTATACACCAAAATCATGTATCCCAGATATTCAATATGTTTTTCAGAGCTACAGCAGCAGAAATGGGTTCCGGCTTTGGGTTGTACAATGTAAAAAATGCTTTGACAAAATTAAACGGTGTTATCAAAGTAGATACGGTTTTAGGAAAAGGTTCTGTTTTTACAGTAACTATCCCTAATAAATAATTCAAACGAATGACAGCTCATAAAAAAAATTTTATTGTTATTGATGATAATAAGCTGGATTGTTTTATCGAACAAAAAATAATAGCTAATACCGGGATAAGTGATAAAATATCTTTATTTCTGGAGGCCAGAGAGGCGCTGGCCTTTATTAAAAATAGTGTATCTGACAAAAACGGAGAGAAAATTATTATCCTGGTAGATATTCAGATGCCTCTTATGAACGGGTTTGAATTTGTTGAAGCTTTTGAAAACCTACCTAGAGACATACAGGACGATTACCTGATTTTTATGTTATCTTCTTCCATCAATGAAAATGACCTGAACAGGGTTAGGAATTATAAATCAGTAAAACAAATTATAAGCAAGCCTCTTTCGATAAAAAAATTAGCGGCTTTGATCGAGTAATTTAGCTGTCAGTCATCAGCTGTCAGCTATCAGTAGGAACATTAACATATAATTTGATGGCGGAAGTAAATTCTTGAATCTCAAAGAGAAGTAATTAAAGAATTAAAATATTAAGAGAAAATTATTGACCGTTATGCTTTTTAAAGAAAGCTGACAGTTGATAGCAGACAGCTGACAGTTGATAGCTACTCTAAGAGAGCAACTTCTGTCTAAGCAGAAACTCCAGCTGGTCATTGGTGATTGCAAGCTTTTCATTCAACTGTCTTATCTTTTGCTTGTCCTCATAAACCTCGTAGGCTCTTTTAATGGTCATATTAATTTCTTCTTCAATCCAGGGCTTAGCCAGGTAATGATAAATTTTACCTTTGTTAACGGCATCAATTACCGCATTCATATCTGAGTAGCCGGTTAATAATATCCTCATAGGTTCAGGATATCTTTCCAATATTTTTTCAAGGAATTCAATACCAGTCATGTTCGGCATCCGCTGATCCGTTATAATAATTTCAACAGATTTCGATTCCAGTAACTTCAATGCATCATCGCCACTGTGCGCAATAAGCACATGGTACTTCATACGAAATGCAGCTTTAAAAGAGATAAGGTTGTTTTCTTCGTCGTCAACATAAAGTATGTTAATTTTTTTCTCTGCCATGTGTGATAGGGAATTTTAAAGCAAGTGATCTTAATCTAAGATATACATTAATAACGCATGTCTTGATCATAAATTACTTGATGCATACAAAATTTATTAATTATACGTTAATGTATTAGAATGCCTTCCATTTTAATTAATAACGCATACCTGAAAAAATATGAATGAAGTTTACTCTCCACTGATTTTAAGACTAAATAATCACTTAGACAGGATAGCATTTGAAAATCTTATCAATTTTAATGCCGCCATTATTATTCTCAATGAAATAGAGGGCCAGCTCAGGGAATTGATTAAAAGTAACAACCCTTCTATAAAAATTAAATCAGAAGAGTATCCGGCCCTCATAATAAAACACCTGATGGGCCGTGATATATATGAATACGGCGCCTGGGTATTTTACCCATGGAATAACAAACTGATACATCTCTTGGATGAAGATGAATTTGTAGAAGTAAGGACTAACAGAAACCGGTATAAGATCACCAGGGAAGAGCAGTATTTATTAAGTAAAAAGAAAATAGGTATTATCGGCTTGTCGGTCGGGCAATCAATTGCACTTACTTTAGCAATGGAAAGAACCTGCGGTGAATTAAGATTAGCTGATTTTGATACAGTTGAATTAAGTAATCTTAACAGGATAAGAACTGGGGTTCAAAACCTGGGACTACTAAAAACCGTTATAGCAGCAAGGGAAATAAGTGAGATCGATCCTTTTTTAAAAGTGAAAATATTTAATGATGGACTTACTTCAGAGAATATTGATACGTATTTTACTGAAGATGGTTGCCTTGATTTACTGGTAGAAGTTTGCGACGGACTGGATGTAAAGATCATAAGCCGTTTTAAAGCGAGGGAACTAAAGATTCCCGTTGTAATGGACACCAATGATCGTGGAATGCTTGATGTAGAACGGTTTGATACGGAGGTGAACAGGCCTATACTTCATGGCCTTGCCGGTGACCTGGATCCCTGCAAAATAAGTGGACTCAGCAATGAGGAAAAAATTCCCTATATTTTAAAAATGATTGGGGCTGAAACTATTTCTACCCGGCTTAAAGCATCTATGCTTGAAGTGGAACAGTCGATCAATACCTGGCCGCAACTTGCTTCATCGGTTACTTTAGGCGGGGCAATAACAACCGATGTTTGCCGGAGTATTTTTCTTGACCAGTTTCATGATTCAGGAAGGTATTATATAGATATCAGTGATATCATTAAAGACAAAATAGAAGATGCCGGATCATCCGCTCTTTCAATGAATGAAAAATATAATGGTCCTGCAGTGCTGACACAACAGGATCTTGAAGCTATTGCAAAGAATTATAATCCTGTTGATACAGCTTGTGTAATAACTTCAGATGAACTGCATCAGGTTATAACAGCAGCTAGTCTGGCTCCTTCGGGAGGCAATGCACAACCGTGGAAATTTTTATACCAGAATAATAATCTGTATGTTTTTCACGATGCTTTTTATTCTTATTCACTATTAGATTTCAACAAACTTGGATCCTATATTGCTTTCGGCGCCATGCTTGAAAATATTGAATTAAAAGCAGCATCATTATCGTTAGTAGCTAATGCAGTTGTCTTTCCATTGAAGGATGATCTAAGGTTGATAGCGGTTGTTCATTTTAAAAAGGAACCGGTAAGTACTTCTTTAATTCATCTTGCACCAGTAATCGGAGCAAGGCTCACGAACAGGAATATCTCTGCCAGGAAATTGTTACATAAGGAAGATGCAAATGCCCTGGTATCAATAGCTTCCACTATGCCAGGTGCCAGCTTGCAATTATTTGAAAGTGAAGAATGCCTTAAAGAGTTTGATGAAATTTTAACCAATACTGAAAGGCTCAGGTTTTTACATCCCCAGGGTCACTATGATACTTTTGTTAAGGAATTAAGATTTACAAAGGAAGAGATTGAAGCAACCGCAGATGGTCTGGATGTAAATACATTGAATTTAAAGCAGAGTGATATTGCTGCATTAACTGTAGCCAGAGATGCATCAGCTATTTCTTTTTTACACCGGTTACATAAAGGATCTGGATTCAAAAAAATATCCAGCAAAAACATTTTAGCTGCTTCTTCAATTGGGGTGATAAGTATGGATGGGAACGATCCATATCATTATTTGCAGGGAGGCCGTGCATTGGAAAGAATCTGGCTCGAAGCAAATTTTCGTCAGCTTGCTTTCCAGCCCATCTCGCAAATAATATTTATGCTGGAACTTTTACAATCGCAGGGAAGTTGTCAGTTCAACAGTTACGAGCAAAAAGAATTAAGCAATATTCAGGAACGGTTTACAAAAATTATTAACCCGGATAATGGTTTACCTGTATTTGTGTTCAGATTATGTTATGCAGATCAACCAAATACCAGGTCATTAAGAAGGCCTTTGAAAGAAATGTTTTTTGTAAATTAAAGATAAAGTTGTTTATTACTTTATAGCATTTCTTTCACTGGAAGGTTATAAGAGTAAATTAAATAATTAATAATTGTCACCACAATTATACGTAAATACGCCTGCTTTGTAAATCTGTTAACGTTTCAAATACAGTATCTGCTTCCGGCGTTACTTATAACCCCATTGAAAACTTTTAGTGAATGCTAACAATTAGGTCTTTTAGAGCAGTAGATGATCCTGAATCTTGTAAAATTTTCGCAGAAGGTCATGCAAAAGTTTTAATGGATTACGGTGTAACCAAGGTGACTTCTTCAAGTGCCAGTTGGTTTTATAATCCTGCTGTGTACGTAATGATAGCTGAACGAATGGATACCCGGGAAACAGTGGGCGGAATTCGTATTCATATTGCAGACGGTGTTACACGTTTGCCTATGGAAGATGCGGTTTCTGTTGTAGATAATGGTGTTTACAATCTGATAGGTAAGTATACCGCAGAAGGCACTGCTGAACTTTGCGGCCTTTGGAACTCGAAAAACACAGCGGGATTAGGTATCGGAAGTTTTTATTTAATGCGTGCAGGTATAAGCGCCGCGCCCCGGCTTAACCTAACAACCCTGTTCGCTTTATGTGCCCCACATACACTTAAAATAAGTGTTGATAAAGGCTTTGAAGTAGAAAAGTCTATAGGCAAGGAAGGAACTTTTATCTATCCTAAATTAGACTTGCTTGCAACCACCATTATTATTAAAGACCTTGTTAATTTACCTTATGCCCTTCCAAATGAAAGAAACCTGATTTTAGAACTGCGTGAAAAACAAAAACTTAAACGTATAGAATCAGGACCGAAGGGTGACATGGAAATTCATTATGACCTTGCTAATTTCTGCATCAAGGATAAAGTTCAGATAGAGGATATGGAGGATGTTAATCTGTTTTGAAATTTAGGTATGAGGTATGAGGTATAAAATACCTATTAAGATAGTTCACAAAAATATAAGTTTATAAAAAAGTATGGCCTTGGCCATACTTTTTTGTTTTCATACCTCATACCCAACCTTTGTTGTTCTCTTTTTAAACTTCGCCTGTTCCCATTTGTCTGACAAAGAACAACATTCTATCTATTTAAATTTAAATATGATGCTGATAGCCCGTAAGTTTCAATATAAAACTGTACTGTTACTAATTACCGGTGTAATCTTTTCTTCATTCTTCGCCGGTAATACATCTGAAGTTGCCCGCATCAAATTTCCTTATAAAAAAGCCGGACTTACTGAGCAGCAGGCAGCAGCACATTTGTTGAGCCGCTTTACTTATGGACCTACACCAGGTAAGATAAATGAGGTAGTAAATACCGGCCTTGAAAAGTGGTTTGAACAACAATTGACCGCAAACCTTCCGGATGATTCCCTTAATATCAGACTTTCAGGATTGGAAACACTGAAAATGTCGAACACTGAAATTGTTAATACTTTTCCAAGAGCCCCCAAAGTATTGCGCATGGCAATCAAGGATGGGGTAATTGATAAAGACTCCATTAACAAATCAGATAAAAAAGAATACCGCAACCAGTTAGCGGCTTATATGCAACAAAAAGGCCTGAAGCCGCAACAAGAATTATACCGCCAGTTTATTAACCAGAAGATCTTAAGGGCAGCTTATACCAATAACCAGTTACAGGAAATACTCACGGATTTCTGGTTCAACCATTTTAATGTTTCCATTACTAAAAATGATTGCGCAGAATTTATCCCGGCATACGAGCGCGATGTGATACGGCCTAATGTGTTTGGTAAATTTGAAGACCTTCTTTTGGCTACGGCAAAATCTCCCGCCATGCTGTTTTACCTTGATAACTTCAGCAGCTCCGCTGAAAATGCAGATGGCCGGCCGGCAAATCGTTTGATACGAATGAAAGCCGCTGCTATGATGGATCAGCAAGACTCGTCTGCCGGTAAAAACCAAATGGCTATAAAATTTCCGCAGGCAAAAAAAGCTGCCGGACTCAATGAAAATTATGCACGTGAGGTTATGGAGCTGCATACGCTTGGAGTAGATGGTGGTTATACACAGCAGGATGTAACCCAAGCAGCCAGAGTACTAACAGGTTGGACAGTGTACCCGTTAAGTGATTATGGAAACAGCAATGCTATAAAAAAAATCATTGAACGCGTGGGTGAAGATAAGTTGGCAGAACGCGGATTTGTACATCAGGGCGATTTTCTCTTCGCCGTAAATCGTCATGACAAAGAGGAGAAAACAGTTTTAGGTAAACAATTTGCAGCAAACGGAGGCTATGAAGAAGGTGTGGAGCTTTTACATATGCTGGCCCATAATATATCTACCGCTAAGTTTATATCAAAAAAGATTGCTGTAAGATTTGTTAGCGACAATCCACCTCAGTCATTGATCGATAAAATGATTAAAACATTTATGGATAAAGATGGAGATACGCGGCAGGTACTTATAACAATGGTTTCGTCACCTGAATTCTGGCAGAAGGAAACATTGCGGGAAAAAACAAAATCGCCTTTTGAATTATCTATAAGCGCTGTTCGCAGCCTTAATGCTGAAATTAAACAGCCCTATCAACTATACAACTGGATCAGTAGAATGGGACAGAAAATGTATTTTTACCAGGCGCCTACAGGATTTCCTGACAAGGGACAATACTGGATTAATACCGGTTCTTTACTCAACCGCATGAATTTCGGATTGGCTCTTGCTTCACAACGGATACCGGGCATCAGTTTCGACCTTATATCTTTAAACGATCATCACGAACCGGAAAGTGCCCAGGCGGCGCTGCTAGTGTATAGCAAACTGTTTATGCCTGAAAGAAATCTTGATCAAACTATTAAGCGCCTTACGCCATTGCTTAACGATCCGGAACTTGATAAAAAAGTAGACCAGGCAGCAGGTAAAACTGTAGCAACAGCCAGTGCCGGAATAATAAATAATGAAGATGTGATGATGGCCGAAGATATTAAGGATAAAAAGCTTCAGGAAAAACCAGTTAAACGAAATCAAACAGATAACGGTTACACAACTACGCAGATAGGGAAGCCAAACAACTCCATGCTGTCGCAGGTTGTAGGTATTATTATCGGTTCTCCGGAATATCAACGCAGGTAGATGAGTGTAAGTAATAATCAAAGCTTTAAATAACCAATATTCAACCGCCGTAGCTTAGCAAGGAAGGGTTAGCTTTCAGGAAGATAACTGGTATTGATTTCCTGATAGCTGATAGCTGATAGCTGATAACAGTATCATTTAAAATTTGTATCATGATATCAAGAAGAGGGTTTGTAAAATCAGGTGGACTGGTTCTGTTTGGAATTGGAGTAGGAGGGGTGCCTGCTTTTGTGGCACGTGCTGCGGATAGCAGGAAAATAACATCTTCCTACAAGAAGAAAAAAATAATGGTGTGCATTTTTCAGCGTGGTGCTATGGATGGATTGATGGCGGTTTCACCATTTACAGATGAATACCTTATAAAAGCAAGGCCTGGATTGTTTATACCAGCAGAAAAAAGCGCACAATCAACAACGTTAATTGATCTTGATGGCCGCTTTGGGCTTCATCCTTCAATGAAAGCTTTTGAACCATTGTTCCGCGAGAAAAGATTGGCGATTGTTCATGGAATCGGGTCACCAAACAATACCCGTTCACATTTTGATGCACAGGATTATATGGAATCTGGTACTCCGTTCAATAAGGGAACTGCAAGCGGATGGCTGAACCGGGCTGTAGGCCTGCTAGGCCATGATGCCACACCATTCCGAGCTGTAAGTTTAACTTCTTCCATGCCACGTTCTTTTTATGGTGATAATCCTTCCGTTGCAATCAGTAATCTTCAGGATTTTTCAATACAGATGAGAGGAAATCCATCGGGTGCAAATATGGCTGCCAAAAGCTTTGAAGATTTGTATGATCAAACTTCTTCGGGCCTGCTTAAAGAAACCGGCAAAGAAAGTTTTGATGCAGTAAAAATGTTGCAGAAGACAGATACGCGTAATTATCAACCTGCTAATAATGCTGTATATCCATCCAGCGCGTTAGGAAATTCTTTGAAGCAAATAGCACAGCTTGTAAAAATGGATGTAGGCCTCGAAGTGGCTTTTGCTGAATCCGGAGGTTGGGATACTCATTTTAACCAGGGCGCTGAGACAGGCATTTTTGCCCGTAACGTTGCTGACCTTAGTAACAGCATCACTGCTTTCTGGACAGACCTTGGCTCATACCAGGATGACCTTACGGTAATGACCATGACCGAATTTGGTCGCACGGTAAAACAAAACGGAACAGGTGGAACTGACCATGGGCGTGCATCCTGCAACTTTATTTTGGGTAATGATGTGCAGGGTGGGATGGTTCACGGTAGTATCAAACCTTTAGCACCGGAAAACCTGGAAGATGGAAGGGACCTTGCTGTTACCACTGATTTCCGGGCGGTCTTTGGCGAAGTGGCAGACAAACATTTAAAGATAAGCAGCGACCAGATTCTTTTTCCAGATTGGAAAGGAAATAAGATTGGTGTAATGAATGTATAACATTGATAATAACAAAAAAAAGTTTATGCAAGCGATAATAAAAAAGCTGTTGATGGTGTCGGCCTGTGTAGTAATATTTAGTGCCTGCAGGCATTCAAGGGTGGTAGTGAGGGAAAGACCAAATGCTCCGTATATTGTAAGGCCTGCGCCACCGTATGCCAATGCAGTATGGATGGATGGTGAATGGATATGGCGTGGGGGAAGGTACAAATATATAAATCCACATTATGTAACACCACGCAGGGGCAGGGCCTGGGTTCCCGGTCATTGGATTACCACACGTAGGGGAAATGTTTGGGTGAAAGGCAGGTGGAGATAATCAGAGTCAACATGGCAAGGATTTACCTCCTATATAACTACATTCGAATACAAATTAAACTTCAGGTTCGCAAAGAGTTTTTGAACCACAGAGACACGGAGGCACAAAGAAGCACAAAGAGTTTTTTTGAAAAGTAAAACAAATGAACAAGATCTTTGTGCCCCTTCGTGTCCCCGTGGTTCAAAAATAACTAATGTGCAGTGCGACTTAATCAGTTATCTCCTATATAACTACATTCGAAAACAAATTAAACTTCAGGTTCGCAAAGAGTTTTTGAACCTCGGAGACACGGAGGCACAAAGAAGCACAAAGAGTTTTTGAAAAGTAAAACAAATGAACAAGATCTTTGTGCCTCTTCGTGTCTTGGTGTCTCCGTGGTTCAAAAATAATTAATGTGCAGTGCGACTTAATCAGTAATCTCCTATATAACTACATTCGAAAACAAATTAAACTTCAGGTTCGCAAAGAGTTTTTGAACCACGGAGACACGGAGGCACAAAGAAGCACAAAGAGTTT
>JAABUK010006406.1_pt1 | contig 17589 bp, 23 predicted proteins | sample 5559141 | NCBI WGS metagenome assembly JAABUK01 (sample SAMN10711869, study PRJNA513367) | rock metagenome | isolation source: Antarctica rocks | place: Antarctica: Victoria Land, Pudding Butte nord | collected 2016-01-03 | reverse complement strand
ACAGTACTGATGGAGAACAGGAGATCGGCTGGACACACATGCGGATACTCGAGGGAGTCGGCACTCTCGTACAGCTAGGAGCATTGATAGCGCGCCTCTGCCGTCTCAGCATACCACCAGAAATGCTGAAACTGTAACGACTTCTTTTATGCACTTGCTCATGCATCACGATGCAAACTCCCCAAGTGCCTCACCCACCCTGATCGGCTCTCCCGCCTTGACCGTAAACTTCCAATTCTTCGGCGCCTCAAATACCATCACAATCGTGCTTCCCAACCTGAACCCGCCCATCTCCTCGCCCGCTAACAGAGGTTGACCCCGAAGTATCGAAGCCGAGGTATAAACCGCCTCTGTGAACGTATGCGCTGGATGTGTGATCTGCCGCGTATTCGTTCGAAGGGATTCATCAAAGTTGATCCGGATTGACCCGACATTCGTAGCGCCCACGGGGACCATCGAGTAGAACCCGTACTTCCACCGACCGAGGAGAGCCACCCGTTCGTTGAGCACAAAGAGGTCCTTCACCCGATTAGCGATGTAGGGTGATACGGAGAATAGATCGCCTGTGAAGTGCCGTCTCCGCTCGACGACCCATGATGTCGGACTGTGGAATCGGTGGTAGTCCCCTGGAGCGAGATAGACGACGAGGAAGAACAGCTTGTTATCGGGATTCAACAATGCCAACTCCGTATTCTTATCCGTAGCTTTGCTCGCCGCCTTCGTTCCCAACTCCACAGCGACGCTCGCGTCATGCGACAGGTCATCATCCGGTCGGTGAGAAACATCATGTTCCGGCTCAGCTGGTTTGCGGGGTAGATCCGGATCCTTGACGGCATTCGCATCCGACATCCCCATGAGTGACGAGAGGGAGTACGAGATATCGTTGATCTGAGCGAAATGCTTGTCGTCCACCACTTGATCCTTTGCGGATGACTTGATCTCGGTGCGTTCTCCCGCGGCGGCTGACTCGGAGCCGAGGAGGGCTTGGAGGGAGTAGGTGATGCCTTTGACTTGCTCGACGCGCTCGCCTACGATCTCGCCGAAATGCAGGACTCGGCCATCCGCAGGTGACACCTAGAACCGAAGCCTCAGCGATAGCCCGAGTTGATCAGTGGGTTGAGCAACGTACCATAGGGGCATCGGCGATCGGTCGAAGTCCAGGTTTGAGCTCCCGATAAAAGAACTGTCCAAGACTCTCATACTTCGTCAAGTCCTCTGGCACGCATTCATCGAGGTTACACCCGAAGATCCGGGAGTACAGCCGGAAACCGAAGGGGCGAAACCAGATGGGGAGGACGAGGGAGTTGAGGTAACCCCACAGCTGGGATAATGATCGTAATGGAAGAGCTCCAAGTACCCGGACCTGCGCTCTGTCAGGCCACCGACGGAAAGTTGAGGGAGACAGGACGAACCTGCCAAGGTCCATTGGAACTGCTTGATCGGACCACCGCGCCTTCTCTCTGGCTATCCACCTGTAAGGTGTCTCGTGTGTCTTTCCGGAATTGAACGGCGAGAAGGACGAGGGCGCCGAGAGCTAGGGGGATTGGAAACCATTTGGTGGGTGTTGACCAGGCTTGGGAGAGTTGTTCTACGAAACCCTATCAGCGGAGCTCGAAGATGCTACCCGAGGTGGTGGTCTCACGTCGGAAAGATTTCGGTGAGGCTGTCTCTGGAGGTTTCCGGGATCCTGGAGGTTGGGTACTGGTTGGTCGTTGGGGTGGGAGATAAGTGTTGAATCGGACGGGGAGGAAGATCGGGAATTGTTGGCGATATGGAGCGCAAACGAGAAAAGGGTGAATTGATGGTCGGCTATGCACGCAAGCGCTGAGCGAGGAGACGCCTCGGGATTTCATTCCCATTTTGAACGTTTCTTTTGGGTTCGGCATGAAGAGGTTGAGGAGATGTAGACATGACGGATCCCCGAAAACGAAGCCGGCCAGTGGAAAACAGACCGAACTTTCCGCCGGGATGTGGGTGATCGTTCTGGACCCTCCCACGCGTCATTCATCATCCCATCAAGTGCACCTCTGCTCGATTTGGAGCTTTACAAGAATCCTCCCCTGGACAAGCCGTAGCCCTGCGTACGAATGGATGATGACTGATATCGCTCGGATCATAGCGTTCCTCAAGCGGGAGTACCCTCTCCCACAGGTTGATCCGGTTAGATCCCTCCTCCCCCTTTACAATCTCATCCAAGCTGACCCCTTACAGGCTTGGGTGAGAGATTGCGTCCAGGCTCTCATCGATGATGGACAAGGCCCGACCATCGACGCCGTCGTATGTCTGCACCGGCCATCTTTACGCCTCCTGACAGTTGTAGCACGAACAATACCTCTTCTCCGACCTCTCCCACTCCACCCTCCCCTCCCCGGCCATCCCTTCCGACGCCCACCACACGACCCTCTTCACCCAGCCTACCCTCCTTCACATCATCTCGATCACTGAGATCGGTTCATCCGCATTCCAGCTCCAGACGACGCTCGAGCAGCGACGGGACGTGCTAGACGGAGCAACCCGGATCCGGCGGATGGGCGAGGAGGAGACCGACGAAGAGGTGGAGGAGGGGAAGTTGCCTGCGTATCCAAGGGGTATGCTGAAGATGGAGGTGAGTGATGGGAGGAGGGTGATGAAGGCTATGGAGTATAGGAGGATTGGGGAGCTGAAGTTAGGGGAGACGGCCTTGGGGGCTAAGGTGGGTTTTTGGGTGAAGCCTGAGCTCATAGGCTAGATACAGGTGCAGAACGTCCGAGCGCTCCGAGGGACCCGTGAGGATCACCTCACGGTAGGGGACTGGAGCTGATTGAGACTAGTCCTGCTCTCACCGGAGAATGCGAGGGTCCTGGGGTACCAAGTTGCACATCTCGAATCCGAGCAGGCGAAGCAGTTCGTCGCCGGCCTTCTGAAGCGGCTCGGCAAAGCACCGCCAATGGAGCACAGAGAAGACGATGTTCCAATGGAGCGCCCTCAGCCAACCATTCCTCGAGGAGCAGCTCCAGCCCAGACTCTGGGTGCGAGACGGCGATTGACTCAAATCCCTCGACAGCTCCCCGCGCCTCCATCCATCCAAGCGCCTCCTGTAGAGGTATCTCCACCACCCATCATCCGCCTGACGCCTCGCCTGATCCCTAAAGCGGAATCATCCAGAATCGCCGGCAGGAAGCCCGCATCTCCTGAATCTCTGACTCTCTCGCAAACCCGTCCCGCTCGAGCCGCTCGTAATCAAGCTTCCTTCCGACTCGACGCTCTCTACCAACAGCCATTCCCATTACATGACGATGATGACGACAAGGCTTTCGCCAACCCCCGACAACAGCATCAGAATCATGACACGAATCGAGGACGAACCGCTACAACTGCCCAGTATCACTCTTCCGAGCCAGACTACGACTTTGACGTAGACGACAGCGTCATACGTCAAGTGGACGAGGTGGAACAGCGCGCTTCGGGTCAACGAGCTGCATACGAGATCGACGAGGAGGACGATGAGTTCGATGTGGACGATAGCTTTATGAGGCATGTGGAAGATATCGAGGCGAGGGCGGGGAAGCGTCCGAGGGTAATGGCGGAGGATCGGGCAGAAGTGATTGAGATTTCAGATTGAGCGCGTAGTCATATACCATGCATCGACATCATGCCTTCGCAGACAGCTCGGAGTACCAAATGCGGTGGGAGGAGAAGGTACGGGTACTGTGGACAGACATCGCTCGACATGGAAAATAACATGCATCCCAAAGTCCCGAAACAACAAGTGAACGAGACATCCTCGGCTTCAGTCAAACTGCCCGCTCAGTCCCTGTACCAAACCCGCGATCAAAGGCCGCCTCACCGACATCCCTTCCCTATACCTACAAACGATCCAACCGCCCGCACCCCTCGAATGTGCAGCTCGACAGACCAGCTCCGCCGCCATCCTCCCCGTATTGATCCTGTTCTCCCCATCCGCCTCGCCTCCCGGATCGAGCTGTACCTTGAGCGCTCTCCAGCTGTCCTCGAGCAGTAGATGGTCGCCATCACTGATAGGTGTGGGGTCGGGGTGGGCTCCGGCGTATGAGCATGGGAAGGATTGGCAGAGACGGGTCGCAAATATGAGGAGGCCGGGGTCGTTGACGACGTGCGAGTCGGAGAGGTGGCAGCATGCTTTTAGGCGGGTGAGGAGGTCGGGTTGGGTAGGTGTGGAAGCGGGATTGGTCAGTGGCGGTGAGATGCGTGCGCGGTTGGTGGAGGATGGTTCGCTGGATGAGGCAGTTGCCGGGGGAGTGTCGAAGATATTGCTGAACATCCCGCTGAACCCGGGTGTAGAAGGGGTGCCCTTGAAAAGTGACGGTTCGAGGTTATTTGAGAAGTCCGGGAACTGCGGACTGGAGGATTGCGGGAGATTGAATGGCATAGGTAGCTGGTAATTGAAAGGCGGAGGTTGATCCTGCGGTGGGTTGCCGAAGACTGGTAACGGGGCTGGCGGATTACTTCCTCGTGGTGAGATCGTCGCGGAGTCCCGTCCACCAAGATCATCCTCGCTCGAATCCATTTCCGGTAGACCCCTAGCTTGTCGGTGTCGAGCTCGCGCCTCCTTCCTCGCTCGAACCCTCTCACTCATAGGTACACCCCCTTCCTTGAGACTCTTCCCCCTCCCCGTCGGTCCGGAGCCGATCCGCCCTCTATCCGCACGAGGAAGCTGAAGCAGAGCTCGCAGCTGGGCATTCTCGCTCTCGAGGTTGTTGATGTGTTCTTCCAGCGCTGCGAGATGTTCCGCTCGTCGAAGTCGGAAAGCGCGCTGGACCTCGCGTGCGCGAGAGGGCGGGAGGTGCTCATTCGGCTTCCGACCTCGGGGTTCCAGTCGGTCCTGTCCGAGATCAGTGGATGATGAATTTGAGAGATAAGAGACAGGTCACTTTTGGCCCCGAGCCTGAGGCTTGCTGGTTGTTTGGTTCGGTTTCATCCATATCTAATCTATTTCACACCCGTCGTTGATGGCGGGTTCGTGATTTGCAAAGAACGCAAAAGTAAACGTGCAACGTGGTTTGACGAGCGAATGCAAATGGGACGAGTCGATGATTTGGTTTTGGCCAGGGGCATTTCAGGGTATCAACACCTTGCGCCAAGACGGATGCAATTGTATCAGAGCCTGCCGAGCGAGTTGCGCGTTCCAACTTTACTTGAATTCTGTTTGCCAACTTGCTCAACATCATCCTGTCGCCCATGAGCGAGATGGCCTCGACGTCCAAGCGAGTGACGGTGGAAGATGCTTCACCCTCTCCGCCGCCGCTCCCGAAGGAACCTCTGCCCGCGCCAGCTGTTGCCGAACCCGTCGACCAGCCTATCGAATCGCTAGGCGACGACGATTCTGAGGAGGAGGAGTGGGATGACGAGTGGGATCCAGCTGCCAAGCGCTTACCCGGAGAGGCAAATGAAAAGGGGAAAGGCAAAGGCAAGGGTAAGGAGGCGAATGGCGATGGTCAGCCTTGGCAGGCTGTCTGGGCGCCTGAGCGGAACGGTGGGTACTGCGAGGTATCCAGAGTCCACAACTGATGACTGGGCAGCTTGGTACTTCTGGAACGCTAATACCGGTGAGGTGACATGGACCAACCCGCTCGAACCTACCCTTGCCTCCTCGACACATGCCGCCCCCGCCCGCCCCGCTGCACCCACCCCCGTCCAGCCCCCACTACCCCTCGGTCCCCCTCCACCCTCCACCCGAGCTCACGACCCCAGCTTCGGTCTCTCATCAACCGACATAGACCCCGACCTCGCCCATCTCCTCCCCCCAGACCAACGAGGAATGGCCCAAGCCGACCAAGGTTCCCAAAAAGCCCTCTTCAACTCCCGGACCGGCCGGTTCACAGCTTCAGACTACGCCTACTCTGTCGACCACCTCGACGAGTATAACCGGGCGAAGAGGATGAGCAGCCATTATTTCGATGTGGACGCTTGGGAGAAACAGAAGGCGGAGGAACATGCCAAGCGGAAGAGGGATGAGGAGATGGGTGTGAGTAGTCAGAAGAAGATTACAAAGAAGGATATGGTGAGTTTTGTTGGGAAAGGTGATAAGAGGGGTGAGCTGATGGGAAGTAGGATCGGTTTAGGAAGAAGCAGCAGGAGAGGAAGCAACGGAGCCAGGCTTGGCTCAGGGATTGAATAGAATGGATGTGTCCGACAGGGATGTAGGTTGTCTTCGCTCATGTTGGGCCGATGTCGTGGAGCAAAGCAGTTGTTATTCCACTGACGGCTTCCGTTCCATTGTTACTCCATGGTGGAACGCTTAATTAGACTCGTAACGGATCGAACTCGGCTCGTTAGGCCAAGAATACCTCCTGGAAGCCGATATCGTGCATTAATGATGTAAAGCGATCTACGTGAATATCGATCCGCCAAGGCGCAACAAATTCCAAGATGCTACTAAATGTCCAGCATGTGACCCATTCTAGATTGTGGTGCCACCTCATTACGCCTGCGCGACGAAGTAGTTGAAGTTGTAATCCGTAGGCGTCCTACTCACCATCAGCCTCACTTCGATGATCACCGAGCCAATCAACTTACGCGGCGTATGTGAAAGTTCCCGTACTATCATAACTCTTCACCGTCGCACTCCCTCTCACTATCTTGCCGCCGATACTCCCCGGCATAGTCGCAAGGCTCAATTTGCTCACCCCGCTCGGTAAGCTCCACGTCCCGGTATTTTTCCCAGAGGAGATAAGGACGGTTGCGGGAGAAGCGAGCGTCACGAACGCGTACAGATTGTCGTCGGTGTAGTTCCAGCCCGTGGGTTTCGGGTTGGTAGGGGCGGACGGGATCGCGGCTTTTGGATGGGGACGGGACCAGAGCCAGAGGTTGTCTGTGGGAGTGCGGTAGGCGCCGGTCTTAAATGCTGGTGCGTAGTAGGCGATTATACTGAGCCACGCAGCTGGACGAGTCAGCCATACGGTGGGGCGGAAAGAGGAAGAGGGAAGGCTTACTGTGTGGCATCCCGTTGGTCCAGCCTTGCGAGTTGGGTTGGTCTACTCGCACCGGGCCGATGTAATGGCTCTCCCCGTAGTCTGATTGGCACCATTATCAGCGATGCTGGGATGGATACTTGAGAGTGACCGACCATTCCACGAGATGATCTCTGCGAAATCCACCTTGTTCCGCATCGCCACGATCATCTCCATCCTCATCGCCAACAACCAATCGTCACTCCGATAGATCCAATCCTTGTTATAGGTGTTCGGTCCATAGTACGTGAAGAAGCACGGACTGATCGCTGGCATATACGTCTTGTTCCCCAGATCTTGCATGTACAACGTATCGCTCGAACCGTCGAGATCTCTCCCCGCGGTCGGCCAGCCGGAGTTCCAATTGAGTTCCCCGTCCAGCCAGGGGAGGGACGGAAAGGTGGATGGGTTTGGGAAGATGGCGGGGATGAGGTGGATGGTGATTTGTTTGGCGGAGAGGAGGTTACGGACAGAGGCCCAGCCGGTGTTTACGTTCGATTGGCCGAAGGTACAGGCGTCGCCGGCAAAGGTGCTGACAAGGGTCGCGCTCTTGTAGATGACTTGGCTGGGGGATGTGACGTGGGCGGAGATTAGGTTGGCGAGGTTGGTAGCGTCGCCGGTGGACGAGCAGCTCAAGGACGTCATATCGAGAGAGCTATCGCTTACGTCAGTTCATGAACCAGGCGAGGAGGCGAGACGACTTACAGGAAGAGCTTGAACGATCCCTGAGCTTGGGCGGCAGCGTAAGCGCTGGAGACCTGTACGGATTCCCAGCTGTCGGACCCGAGATTCAGCGCAAATCCATCGATACCCGCAGCTGACGCTTGGGCAATATCGTCCGCCCAGGTCGCTTGGGTATACGAGTATGTCTAGGCCTTGCATCAGTTATGTGTTCATGCATTGAAGGAAGAGGGACTCACGTTGCCCACTATATGGTGAGCGTAGAGCGATTTCGTACCGGTAGCAGATGGCGGAGCGGCGACGCCGATGACCGAGGAGGATATTTTCGGTGTTGCCGAGGATATCGAGATGCTGCTCTTGGATGTGGAACTGGCGGCCGTTGATAACGACGATGGCGAGCTCGTGATTTTGCTTGACGAGGTAGATGGTGAGGCTGATGGGATTGTGCTCGAAGTTCTCGTTAGGCTCGAGGACGACGCCGTCGTCGAAGACTTCGAAGTCGTAGAAGCGGGCAAAGAGGATGATGACGTCTTTGAGGTGATGGTAGCAGATGAAGAGGAGCTCGATGTAGTTTTCGAGGTAGAGCTGCTTGATGTGGCTGTTGAAGTGGATCTAGTGGTACTGCTCAAAGATGAGGTCGAGATTGAGGTGCTCGAGGCGATGGTTCTTGCTCTCACACTTGCACTGGATTGGACCGTGCTTTTCGAAGACGAAGACCGGATCGTAGATGTTGAAGAAGAAATGGAAGTCGTTCCTGTTTTGGTGCTGGGGGTAATTGCAGACGTCGTGGTCTTGGCGCTGCTAGTAGAGGGTGAGCTCGTCGCAATACCCGAGGTAGTTGTGCTTGATGACGACCAGGATTCGGCGTTCGCGAATAGGGCGAATATGTTCATCGCAAAGCTGCCACCACATGCTTTCGACTTGTCGCCAGGGCAAGTGTATGTGCATTCCATTTCGCTCGTCTTGACCCTTTTGTCGAGGGCGTTCCCGCAGAAGCACTGAAGAAGGTGTCAATGGAATACATCTCATCAACATGAAAGGGCGTACATGTTTCGTATCTGCTACAGCAGCGTACAGGTACTTGTGCCCAGCACACCAGCTCGAACAGAGGTTCGGTGTCATGCTCGACGATGATTCGAACGCCCAGGTCATTGTGCGATTCGAATCGTCCATATGACATCCTAGCGAGAATTCCTTGAGGCTCGCCTTGTCATGGCGGTGAGGCGATCTTTGGATATTTCGATTCTGCGAGTGGCGCCGACCGGAGAGCCCTGCCGAGCCGAGACCGAGGAGCGCCAGCGCAAGAACGAGGTGGAAGAGCGAGAACATCGGTGGGACAGATTACCGGACTGAGAGTGAGCATGCCAGAATGTAAGAGACAGCGCCATGTTTCATTTATACCATCCTGAGACCGGCTTTTCCAACAGTAAACAAAGCGCCACTGGAATTTGCTGAACGCCGGATCCGACCGATAATGGTAGACCCCGATCATCAGGCACCGATCACAACCCTGATTTTTTAAGCTTTTCCCCCGGACAGGAATGTGAGAGATCAAACAAGCATCCTTGCCTGCGTCACTATCAGTGTCGATGACGTGCGAAACAATGGTACGAGAGGCAAACTGTCGATCCCAAGCGAGTGTATGCCGGAAGCCGTTAGAATGGAGCTGGTGTTTGGGCCGTTGTGACACCACTTACGGAAATCAAAGAAAGCAAAAATAATCACGGAACAGATTTTCAAGCAGAATGACGATGCCTATTGCCGGCCGGCAAAAGGGGCCTCGAGGGCACAGCTCTCAGCCATGACGAATAAGGGTGAAGCATGGGCTGGAGAGATCCATGCATTGACATGATATCGCGAGGACACCGCATGGCGACGCTCTGCATGGCATGCGAGTAGGACTGCACAAACCAGGCGGATCCAAATCTCGCTCCAATATTTGGTTCCGGTAGCTTTTGGTCCCGCCACGTTGGGACCGTGCATGTCTTTCGCTCGGTCCGCTTCAGCAAATGCTTTCATTTCCTTCGCACCCTACCTGTCATACAACTTCTTCCCATGACTGCTGTCTTGTATCCACCTCGAGATTTTGAGTCTTGCGTATGTCATATCCATTCAGGCGTCTTGAGGCGTGTGACGAATTGTCCCACTAATTCCCGGACTGAAGCCGAAGTGATAGGTGTCGGCCGCGGGAGGAACGCATCGGTACGTGCCCATGTGGCCTTTTCTGGGAAGGCGGGCTCGGCGCTTCAGTATCCGGCCTTTGGAGCAGTCACAGCTCGTCGTTGGCCGTGACGGCATTCTGCCTTCATCACCTCGTCAAGCCAGCGACTCCGGTCAGGTCAATCAGTATTCGCGTCTTCTGTCCGCACTCTGTCTTTCCGCCCTATCATGATCCGCTGACCCTTACTTCCGGTGTCCCAGGATTCCCACATCATACCTCGAATTTGAAAGACATGTTCGCCCCGCCATAATTGCATCGCCCACCGAATATGTCTTCTGGAATGTACTACCGAGACCTCCCGGCCATGGACTTCGGGAGAATCGCCAACCAGATACGCAATGACCGGAACGACAGTCCGCGAACGAACGGCCAAAAGGGAGACATCAGCAAGTTCCAATTCTGGCCGACCGCTGTGGCCATGGGAAGTCTGATTGGGAGGCAATTTATCCAGGTGAGCTATCCATTGGAGATACGGACTTGCTGATTTTAAGATGCTCGGGTCACGCTGCGAGTGCGGCGAAGAGCGAATCAAGCAAGGGAGAGAAGGGTTCCAGCCAGGCAATGGTCTCTCCTTTCTCGCCTTCGATTTCATCCGCGAACTACTGGTCATCAAAGCCCACCTCGTGATGCCGGAAGAAAGCCTTCCACCGGCTTTGCGACCCCTCGACGCCGAGCTCGCTTTCGATGATATCGTATCACAAGGTATTCATATCGTGCACAAGGAGATCGTCCCACAGCCAGGTAGGCATAGGGTTCTGGAACGTCATTACGAGGTGACCGTCACTGTCACTTGTCGGCGTCCGCCGAGGTTCTTTACCGCATTCGAGCAGAACGATGCCCTGGAGGATATGAGGGACGGAAGGAAGATGCCGTATCGTAGAAGGGCGACGGCAATGGATTTTGCCATCACCGGCGTGGTACGTCATAATGATCAATGCTTACTAACAATCGCAGACAGAGAGGGCTGCGGGACCGATTGAGGCTATCCCAGAGGGCCCTTGTGCATATGTGAGCCCTGTCGGCTAGACCATTGCCCGTGTGATAACCGTCAACTACAGCCTACCTTTTGGAATACATATCGCTGGACGTTCGTGATGCCTCCTCAAGACTATCACAAGCTGCACAACTGCACAAACAAGTTTCGCCTCCTCGCCTCGCAGGAACCGGAAATGGATCTCCTTCGGCATGGCAAGCCGATCTGGGACATCCAGAAGCTGGACGCTCAGTCCTACCAGAAACTTTACGGCGCTCCGAAGCTGGATGATGTCCGATTCTCGACTCGCACCCTGATCGAAGGCCTGATTGCCCACGGCATCCTGAAACCTGGAGACCTACCAGGTCTCTTTCAGGCTCTGAAGACTCACGCTCCCGTTCCTGCATTTCAGGATCGCATCCTGGAGAGCCTGTATAAAGAGGAGATGATCCGTAACGTCCAAGGTGTCGTCAGAGGTGAGTCAATGATATGGCCGGTTTTGATTTGTGTAGGCAAAGCAGCCTATCTTCGTCGTACACCTCATTCCGTACTCGCTCACCTCGTGATGATTCGTGCTGTTCTGGTGACTCCTACCCGCATCCTTATTGGTCCTCCACAGCAAGAGCCATCAAACAGTGTCACTCGACGTTATAACGACAAGCTCGACGGCATCATCCGTGTCCAGTTCGCGGACGAAGAAGACAGGCTTTATGTGCGTGCGAGAAAAGGAAACATGCTGAGTTAGCAGGTGCAAGACTACACCAAGCAGGCGGATCAGCTCAACCCCAATATCGGCATCACTGCCCGTATTCGACGAGCCCTACAGCATGGTCTCGTGATCGGAGGGCGGCGCTTCACTCCAGTTGCATCTTCTTCGTCTCAGCAAAAGTAAGGGACGACACATCTTGGAGAATGCTAGCTGATCGCCTAGGGATCACGCTATCTGGTTCATCGATAACAAGATGATCGACGGTTTGCAACTACGCAATTGGATGGGCAATGTCGACGAGACCATCGTTGCCAAGCACTCTGCCCGTATGGGACTGGTCAGTTCTCGCTCCGAGGCCCCTCAGCTGAGGTCTTCACAGCCGTTTAGCACCAGTCGAATCGTGAACATCGATATCCGCCTGAAGGCCGAGCTTCCCGATATCAATCGGAATGGATACTGCTTCACAGATGGAGTGGCAGTGGCTGGACGGGAGGTGATGCGACAAGCTGCGAGGGCTCTTGGAAGTACAAGAGGGATCAACGCTGCACCGTCCGCTATCCAGTTCCGACTTGGGTCAGTAGAAGCTGTGCGGAGGCTTCCCGGCTGACCATCGGGAAAGAGGGGCAAAAGGTGTTTTGGGGTGGTGGCCAGATCTCGTCGACGATTACGAGGTTCGACTCCGCAAATCGCTGATCAAGTTTCAAAGCGATCTCTCCGATCTCAACGTCGTCAGGGTGAGATGCTTCTGAGGATGAGGCCCGGAGGTTGACGCGGGCCCAGCTCGCCAAGTACCAAGTCGCCTTCCTGAATCGCCAATTCATCATGATCATGTGCGCCAACGGCGTCCCTGAGAACCTCTTGATACAGATCTTTCGGGACGCGGTGTGGAGTATCAGAGGTCTGAAGGACCGCGTCGAAGACCGCAAACAGACGAAGGACGATTACGATCTGATGTCGTTATGCTCAGACGTGAGTGACTCCGCCGATCCGTACTCATTGTCCTAGTTCCCATTGTCGGCAATGATCCAGGCCGGCTTCAACAAAGATCCGTTGATACTCGATCTAGCCGAGATCATTGAATGCCGAGCGCTACAGGACTTGAAGTGGCGAGCGAGAGTGAAGCTGCCCGGAGGTGTCTTCCTCATCGGTGGGCGATGCTCTTCATCGGCTAGAGGATTAGCTGAAAGCTAGGCTCTGTAAGGCATTGCGGACGAGAGTGGCACGTTGAGGGAGGGCGAGGTTTTCTGCCAGTTTCAGGAAAGCGAGGAAGTTGAGCCACGAGTGGTCATTGACGAAGTCCTGATTTGCCGCGCACCTGCGTGTAAGTGTTTCCTTCCCGGTCCGGCGTAGTTGACATTACCATAGTACATCCTGGTGGGTTGCTCAGTCCCCGCTTAGATGCTGTACTAACCCGTGTAGGTGATGTCAGACGAGTTTGGGCGGTCGACAGGGCCGAGCTTAGGCATCTGAAGAATGTCATCGTCTTCAATACTCAGGGCAGACGGGATCTACCGAACATGTGAGTGGAGACCGTACTACTCATGCATGCAGAAGTAACTTTTCATGAAGTCGGACTGATAATTCCTTCAGGCTCGGTGGCGGCGACCTCGACGGCGACGGTAAATCCACTGTGACTGAGTGTAATGAAGAGCCAACCTAACCACGACAGACTATACCCTGATCTGGGATCCACGACTAGTGCGGGCATTGAAAGTACAAGATCCGATGGACTACACCGCGCCCACCCCCGTGAGGGTACTAAAAGTCACGCAGGAACATCTGAATGAGGTATGTCGATGAGGAGACTCGATGTTGGGCTTGCTGACTATACGCAGAATTTCGTGCAGTATATGATGGTCAGCCGATGGCTTACAGCGCTGGGACAAATGCTGAGCTACGAGCAGAACGACATGTTGGGGCAGGTCGACAATTGTCATCTTGCGCAGGCCGATATCAAGTCACCCTCCCACGAAGACTGCATGGAACTCGCTCAGATTCATAGCGTGAGCCGCATTGCACATAATTTTGCTTCTGTCAGCTGATATTGGTTTCTACAGATTGCGTGAGTACGACCCCAGTTATCTTACATCACCCCATGCTCATAGTGTTTCACTAGCGTCGACTTCCAGAAGAGTGAGTAGGCTCGGAGCCCATCACTGATTTGGACCGCAAACTGACCGTCATTCAGCGGGTGTTGCGGCAGTTCTGGATCCCAAACTGAGACCCAGGCTTTGGCCTGACTTCATGGACAAAGTAAGCTACACCATCATGCTCTGCGTATCTGCTTAGCTCACGATACTTGAGGACGAAACGAAGAAGATCTATGAAAGCGAGAAAGTATTGGGCAAGCTCTTTCGCATTGTGAGACACTCTCGTATACCGGAAGGTCGATTCTGAAGCTCGTGCAGGTCCAGCCCGATCCCCATTTCCGACCGTGCGACATCAAGAAGCTCGGCTACCCTGTCGATAGTCGCATCACTCGTTACCCGATCTTCACCAGCATCCTTGAAAGGCTCAAGCCGATCAAGGGTAATTATGAGAGCGGGATCAGCTACGACACGAGGCGGTCCGTGCAGTATTTAACATAAGCTCTCCAAGCTGAGCTCGTTCAGGTATCGCGTATTCGAACCAGAAATCCTTTCCGGCATCGCCATCAAGAACAGGCGGCGCAAGCGGGCTCGGGATCAGAACCTCAACGTTCGTCAACCCCGTTTTTGGGTTTGGGTGACACGCCGCTGATAAGGACTACCGTACAGGAGCCCTTACGAGACAGCTATCAAGTCCATGTCATGACGGCCCGCGAAGCAGCGCAGCACGCAGTCCGAAATATCACCTTCACTAATCGCCTCACCGACCTGCAGCTCATCGCACGACACGCATACGCCCTGACCTTCGAGAAGGAGTACGTGGAGCAATGGGAAGAGCAGCTCAGGCAGGGCATGTGGGGTGGTAGAGGAGCGGACACTCATGAGTATGTGGACGATAGAGATGAGGTCCTGCGCCCGAGGTCAGCATTGAATGGTACAGCTAAACGAGCTGACGATACGCCTAGGCCGATGATCAGCTTCGCTTGGGTGTTTTGGCAGGAGCTGGTACAAATAGCCACGATGTCTTGAGCCCTGGGATCCCTTTTTGGCGTTCCTATCTTAATTCTACCCAGCAATCTCTATCTTTGCACATGTATACCTCTGTGGCTTGTCCAAAACTTCTCGCGAGGGTTTCATCTTCATAGAAGTGGACATCGCCGCCTCCAGGTCCGGCACATCAAGAAATTTCCCGTGATTTGTTTTCGCCTCTCATTGTCTTTATCTCATTACCAAGTCATGAGCTCAGCTACTGAGGTCAAGCTCCTTACCTTACTCAATGTCAGCGCGGTCAAACGACCTCGTGAGCTCGACCTTCCTGGAGGTCATCGCGGATCTCCTTCAGCTTCGCCTGTCCCGAAAAGTCTAGTGAACGGGAATGGACATGGGAAAGAGGAGGAGAATGTAGCGAAGAGGCCGAAGAGTGTAGTTTTTGCTGGGGAGGTGGGCCCGAGTGGGAGTCACTGGTTACGGCGAGAAAACGGTGAAGTCAAAGGCAAGGGCAAGGCGAAGGTCGTCACGAAAGCGGCGAATGGGCATGTCAACGGCTTGAACGTGAATGGACATCAAGGGGGAGAGGTCGAGCATGGAGATGGGATCGCCAGCCTGGTCGCCGATGATGATAGGTCGGACGACGATGGTGGCTCGATTTTAGGTGAGTGAGGGCGATTCGGTCCACCAGCTCGAAGGGAGCTGAGATGCCCTTCAGCGGGGGCAGATATGTTCAACGAGCATTTCGGGACTTCTCCACCCGTTCTGACGCCTCAGGCGATTTCGGCGGCGGCCGAAAATGACTGGGCCAGCGAGAGGATTGTGATACAGGGGTTCGGGAGAGCGGTGAAGCTGCGTTCTGGAGCTGTCGATGCGCCGACTAATCAAATCGAGGGATTCAAGACGAGGGTGAGACTGAGAGATACAGCAATAGTAGAGAGAAACTAATGTCGAGCAGATCATCCCATCTCTCCTTTCTTCCTTGAACGCTATAGCGTCGTCTTCGCCCCTCGTCTCCACGTCGTTGTCCAGCCTCGGGACGTACAAAGACTTCTACCTCCACTCCCTTGATGGCGAGGCAGATGGTTCTGAGACGACGATGTATGGGGATACCAAGGAGGCTATGCGGAAGGGCATCGTCGTGCATGCTCTCAATCACGTTCTCAAGTAGGTTTTTTTCACAAAGGCTCAGCAAGGACTTGACTGATGCCTACAGAACTCGTCGGCGAATCGTCCGGAACAACGAGAAGCTCGCACACGCCTCTTCGTCTGCCGATTCACCCGCTTCTATGCCCGAACCACCTCGCGACCAATCCTTCATCCGCCCGAAAGTACTCCTGCTGATCCCTCTCCGCTCCCTCGCCCTGCACTACCTCACCGCCCACCTCTTCCCGCTCGCGCCTCCTGGAACCCAGATCGAAAATCTACGGCCGTTCACCACATCCTTCTCCCTACCACCCGAAGCAGGTGATGATCCCCTCGCTTCACCTTCAGCCAGCGCCAGCTTCCCCATAGATCACCTCGTCAACTTCCGAGGTAACAGCGATGACAATTTCCGCTTCGGCATCAAGATCACGCGCAAGGCTTGGAGAGTTGTGATGATGCCGGCGAATGAAGCGAAGTTGATGGAATGCGACATCCTCATCGCGAGTCCATTGGGCTTCAAGATGACCGCAGAGAAGGAGGATAGCACGGATCTGCTGAGCAGTGTCGAGATCTGTGTGGCGGATGGGGTGGATGTCATGCAGATGCAGAATTGGGATCATGTGCAGGTGAGCTCGGGGTTCGGGCAGGTTCGAAGTCCCATTGACGAATGCCTAGTTCATCTTCCAGAACATGAACAAAATCCCCAACAGCCCACATGGGTGTGACTTCTCCCGTGTCAAGCCGTGGTATTTGGAATTGCAGTGAGTCGGTCTCTCACTATATTCTCTTCAGCTGACACCGCGTTAGGGCCAAGTATCTGCGACAGACCATCCTGCTGTCCCGATTCGACTCACCCGAAGCGCGAAGCCTCTTCCACCGACACTGCCACAATCTGCAAGGGAAGATCCGTCTGGAAAACCACGACTTCCCCGGTGTATTGAGCCGTGTCCGGTCTGGTGTACGGCAGGTGTTTGAGCGGATCGACTTGGAGGGTGGGAAAGGTATTGGTGGGGACGCGGCGGTGGCTGAGGTGGAGTCACGTTTGGAGTGGTTCACCAAGAAGGTAGTCATCACGGTCAGAACCGTCCAGAGCTCCGCTGATGACTGCTCAGACCATTCCTGCACTTCTCCGCTCGGCTGTATCAAGGCAAAATACCATTGTTATCATCCCCTCGTATTTCGACTTTGTTCGCGTAATCAACCACCTCCGCAAGTCCGACATTGTCACATTCGCTGCGATCTCAGAGTAGGTATTCGGCTGCTGGTCCAAGAGTGTGACGAACTGACCGCCACTAGATACTCATCCAATTCTGAGATAAGTCGCGCTCGAACCCTCTTCTTCAAGGGCAAGAAGGCGTTCCTGCTCGTCACGGAACGATTCCAATTTTACCGCCGTTATCGTCTCCGAGGAGCCAAGACGATCGTGTTCTACGGCCCGCCAGACCACGCGCGATTCTACGCCGATTTCTTGCATACGCCGTTCATACAGTCTCAGAAAGGTGAGGGAGGGGAAGTGGAGGTGGACGAGGGTGAGGTGTCGAGTCGAGTTTTGTTTTCTAGGTTTGACGTCTTGAGGCTGGAAAGGGTCGTCGGGTCGACGGATGCGAGACGGATGTTGATTAGCGAAGAGGGGAGGTTCGAGTTCATCTAGGTCTTTCGTTTTGAGGCGAATCGTTCAATAGTACAATCAGCATAGCATGGGCATATTATCGCTTCGGAAATCTGCAAGATGACCGACCGCACACGGCCGGAAAACCTCTGCTTGGGATTCCGGGAATGGCGGTATAACCGGTGCTAGTTTACCTTCACACCTCCCC
>JAABUK010006405.1_pt1 | contig 17590 bp, 23 predicted proteins | sample 5559141 | NCBI WGS metagenome assembly JAABUK01 (sample SAMN10711869, study PRJNA513367) | rock metagenome | isolation source: Antarctica rocks | place: Antarctica: Victoria Land, Pudding Butte nord | collected 2016-01-03 | reverse complement strand
TACCCAACATAAGCTGAACAAGCGCGCAAACACCAGACTGTAGTCTAGGATGAGACAGTCAGTGTGGGTTGACAGAAGCTGCTGTTGTTCAACACAAATGTGACGATGCAGCTGGCCACAATCGACTGACAACACACATGCAGCGCTTTTGGAGGATGGCCAAGAGCAACATGCTTGAAAAGGTCAGTGCATCATGTGACTGGGGGTGTTGTGATTCAAGGGCATTGTCAGAGTTTGCCCAGTTGTTGTCTGTTGACTCCCCTGTTGAGTCCTAAAGACAAGAAATGTAATGTATGTATGTATGTAAGGGGCATCACCTGGATGAAGCGCGCCACTGCTGAAGTCCTGATCTATGTCTGCCATAGTTGTGTAGGTCCTGTGCAACAACACCAGAAGCTGTGTGTACGTCCCATTTGTGCACAGGAACAACAGTGAAATGTAACATACATGATGACGATAGTAGTGTTCTGAGCCAGCAGGCATCAGGTGCATGCAATACAAGTCAGCTCCCTCCAGACAGGCTTGTTCACAGCCTCACAGCTTCACAGGTGCAGCAGCACAAAACACAAGTTGTGAGTGTCACATAGTACATGATATCCAAACAGTCCTAGGTCTACCACAAGAATTTTGATGTGCTGCAAAGGAATGCAAGTCTGCAACAGGTGGCCACTGGTACGGCCAGCTCAGCATAGGAAGTGTAAAGCATCAAAGAGGCTGATGTCTGTGCAGAGCTGCAGGCTTGGTTACAGAAGCTGGTGGAACTGTGTTGAGAAGCAGCTGGTGCTGTCAGTGCTTACTTGTTGCCGCCCTTGTCCTCTTTCCTCTGCACTTCAAAGCTGTTGAACCAGGGTAAGATGATGAGGCGAATGTATGCTAGGCAAGGGTTGCCTTCCACCTGTAAATAGGCAAAGCTGTTGACTCATACACTGCAATTGAAGACATGAAGTTGACATCAAGCAGCTGGGAAGCAGGCTGCGATGTCTGTGTCGCTAGCCCCTAGGTGGTGTGATGCAAGCTAAGAAGCTGTTGACTCATACACCCTATGTGGTGTGATGCAAGCCAAGAAGCTGCTGAATCATAAACTTGGAGACCTCAAACCTGTGCTGCATGGTGACTGCGCGTGTGTTGGTGTATGCATGAAATTTACATGCTGATGCAGCCTGCAGGTCAGATGTATACACTAAAAATGCAGCGCACTGCCATGCAATGTGCCTTGTCTCCAGTAGTCTAGTTCAAATCCCGGCCGGCATTGGTCACAGGAGAGCAGGTCTAGTGTGATCAGGGCAAAGATTGACCTGTGCAGGCTTGGTCTCACCTGCTCTGGGGGGCAGAAAGCTTTCTTGATCTTGGTCTTGACCTCGGCTGCGCTGTCCTCCATGAAGATGGCGCTGTTGGGATCACTCTTTGACATCTTCTCTTGACCCTGCATGCAACAATATGGCATCAAACTGCAGGACATCTCCTGAATTGCACAGCAACACGCCAAGCAGCAGTCATTGGTTTTGCATGGCCAAATGGGTAAGACACAAGGGCGTTGATTAAGTGTCAATGATGTGACATGTTAGAAGTTGAGTTTCAGAGCTTATGAGCTTGACAGCATCATAATACAAGGGGCAAATGAAGCCATTGCTGCTGCTGCCATCAATGTGTCCCGAGACCAAGAGTGAACTATACAGGAAAGAGAGGAATGTATGTGAAGAAGAAGAAGAAGAACAGCTTCACCTGCAGCAAGCCAGGCATCATCTCATGGGAAAGAATGACAGGCTTTAGCTTCCGCTTGGGTTTGCACTGATCGCAGTACTCGCGTGCTAGAACGTTCACTTTCCTTTGGTCCAGCCCTAGCTGACAAATATCTGCCTGCAAATGGTAGTCTGGCATCAACGTCTCACACTTGAATGGGACTGAAATAAATAGGATGCCAATCATGATGCTTCCCAGCTTACACAGCAAAACTGAACTTCCACATACAGCAGATACATGCAAACATACATCTGGATGTATATGTTTGCATGTATCTGCTGCATGTGGAAGTGATTCAAAGCAGATGCTCTGGGCTCTACATCACACTGCACCTTGACAGCAGGCACAACAGCGACGCAGTCACGAAATATGTATAAGCTTTGTATGTTGCATGGGTGGCCTGATGCCTGAATGCCTTGTGCAGCTTGATTTGATCAGCAGTCTGCCCACCTTCAAGAAGAAGATGTCTGCGCATTGCATGCAGGGGTAAAAGATCTGAGAGGCTGATAGGTTGTCAGACTCTGACCGGCCCATGATCTGGCAGCACTTGGTTATTCTGGCAAGTGTGTTTTGGCGTGCAATGTCCATCACAAGGGTCCAGTACTCGCTGGGTCGCTTGTTGATCTCATCTGATGCATTCAGGAACTCCACTCTGGTCATGTCCATGCCTGCTGCTTTCCAGATCTCAATCATGTACTGCGCCATGGGAAAAAAGCATTGTCAACATCATCATCAAAGCTTTGCGGCAGCCCATGCACACTGAACATGAGCCCATTTGATCAGCACATGGTGAGAAAGCTCTCATCAGCAGCTGCGCAAGGCTTTGCTTGCCGGGATGAGACAGCACATGGTGAGAAAGCTCTCACCAGCAGCTGCGTAAGGCTTTGCTTGCCAGGATGAGACAGAAAGTGCATGAAGGAAGCAAGCTTTCAGGCCAGAAATCAGCAGAGCCCTGTTGCAGGACACCATGGACACCTTGCATGCACATGAGTAGCACATTTGCAGCGCTTCAGTTCCACAGAGTTCGTTAACTATGGCTTCTGCAGCACGGCATCATATGGGTGAGTGCATCACCTTGCCAACAGTTTGTATCTTGTTGAGATCACCACCCATCTTGTTATTGAGCTGCGCAAACCAATCTGCTACCCTGCATGTTGATTTGATAACTTGCCTTCCTGCTGCTGTGCGTATGCAGGTGGCGTAGGAGGTTGTACATGTAATGCATGCATACCAGAACTTGAAGGTTACGCCGCTCCTGGTTAGTTTATTGACGTTTAAGGCCTTCAAGACACCCTACAAAAAACAGACTGGTGAGACCTTTCAGACTGAAGCCAAATGTGAAGTTCATCTGCAGTAGACCTGTGCAATGTGCATTCGGCCTGATGGTTCGAATCCATCATATGCCACTGGATTTGGTTTCTTCTCGAGCAAGTTCCGCAACTCCTCATCTTGTATGCATTCAGCGCCGATGCTGCGGCAGAGCTGATACTTTTCATCGAGCGTCAACCTGTGCCAAACTTCATTCTTGACGCAGATCTGGGAGTTACGACAAGCAAAGCGAAAGGCATGCGCAGAACGCACTCGTTGCCGCTTGTGCTGGCATCCAGCTGCTGCAATCGGTCTGCAACCACATCTATAGTTTCTGCCGCGGCCTGAGAGATTTCTGCAGCGTTGCTTGCCATAGTTGCGACACAATCGCAGTCACTGATGCAACGTTTGCCTCTGATTTCGTGCTGTTGCGATTGCACATGCGATGTCTGCTGATCAAAAACGAAAGAAGCCAAGACCTAATTTGCACAGCAGGCTCGGGCAGCATGCTTTGCTTGCAGCCCATCGTGTCGTGTCGTCCAATGTGAACCGGGCAAGTCGCCATATTGCAAACATCCGACGCAGGCATTGCAGATGTTGGCAATGCAGAGCGCAAGTAAGTTGGTTGGATCCTCACTGTCGAACTTGGTTCACGAGCTCAGCGACTTCCTTCAGGCGCAAAATGAAGAGTCGACAACGACAACACCTTATTCGGGATCGACCGCAATAGCACCGAGAATGCGCACAGTGCTGCTCGCTCTCTTGAACGAGTGTTTGGACTTCAGAACAGGTCAGGATCAGCACGTCCCTCAGGTGATCTGCGTCTGTGGAACTGAGTGGATGTGCGGTGCAGGCCGGGAGCGAGAGCTTGCTTCCATTCTCAATCTTGTCACCATGGCTGTGCAAAAGTATCCGTCTGTGGTTTGCGACAACAAGTGCTCTGCAGCACTGGCCATGCTGCAGAGGATCATACCCATGTTTGCCCAGGAAAAATTCAGGCAAGAGCAAAGCAGCAAAATCAGCGTCATCATATACTCGCTCACTTCTACCTGTTTGCTGTTGTCTTCAGAAACGTTCATACAGCTCTGCTGGGGCCCGTCGTGTCTTTGATTTCACTTTTACCAGAAGGGTCCGTGCCGGTTTATGCAATTGTCTGCAGAGGGGTGACGGAGCTTGCAGAAGGTACTTTTGGCTCACTGCTGTGCACAGGCTGCACTTGCCTGTCAACTAGCAGCAGATCTCCATACACATTCACTCCACTGCAGATGCATATGGAGCTCTGAGGATACTGGAGGCCTCCAGCCTGACAGCAGCACATCCAACAGTCACAATCTCCTGCTTTCAAGGTGCTGAGGCAGTCTCCAGAGCAGAAGCTGAATCAGGCACTGCAGATGCACCTACCCTGGCTGGACCCTCAACCACAGCAGACAAGGACCAGGCTTTGTGCACTATCCAGCTGGACTCAGTCCATGCTTGCCAGCTCCTGTGCTCAATGACATTGGAACTTCAGTCCCATTGCCTGAGAAGCACACCACTGGCTATCCTACCATGGACATCACCGGAAGGCCTGACCATGATCTTGGATGCTGTGGTTCATGCTGGGTTCTCCTTACAAGCCTCGGCACTCAATGCCTTGGCTGCCCTGCTGCCAGAGCTGGAGTTTGACCTCATCCCAGTGCATGCCGTGTCAACTGCACTGCTGACAGCATTGGACGCCTGCATCACCACAGACTCAATCCCTCATGATTACCCAGCTGCCCACATCTGGCAGAGACATATGCTGACTTGTCTCAATTTACTTGCTGGAGTCATGGATGGCTCCAACAGCGAAGCAGGAGCAGCAGAGAGCATGCTTACAGTGCTGTCCAGGCTGGCTTGCTGTGTCCCTGCTGGCCATATGTCACTGCAGAGGCCACTCTGCAGGCTTGTGCTGCATATGGCTCAGCAGCATCCCAGACTGAGTCATCATGTGACAGGGCTTATGCCCCTGCTGTCTGACAAGGGCCAGACTGGAGAGATTGTCAACTTGGCCTTCCAAGTCCTGCTGTCCCAGCTGCCTGCAGACCATCTTGATCACACATTTCCTTCTACTCAGGTGACATTTGCTGAGCAAGAAGGCATGCATGGGGAGCCACAAATTTGCGCAATTTGATGTTGCTTGGCAACGCACAGGTCACAACGCAAGGCTGGCACAATGAGTAAAACGTCACCAATGCAGGCTTCAGTCATGCTTGCTCTGCATACGGCCTTGCATAACCACAATGCTGACGATGCACACTGGACTTCACCTTTGCTCGTACTGTGCACCTTGGGCTGTATCATCTTTTTGGATGGCCCTCCTGATTGTCACAGTCTCACTGCCATGCAAATTGACAGGAACCATGGGCTGCTGCAGTCTGACCTCCCAGCTCAAGTTGCCAGTCAAGCTCAAGATCCATATCATCCCAAAAAGCGGCGCAAGACACAGTCCAGTCAGCAGCATGCAAGCAGATCAGCCAAGGCACAGGTCACCATCTCTCCTCCCCTTACAGATCAATGGCTGCAGTGTCGTGATGCCATAGTACGCCTGGTCAAGGCACTGTCTCCCAGACAAGAGACAGATTCAGATACTGGTGATGCTCAGCTGTTCAAGATCGCCACTGAGCAGCTCCAGGCGCTGCTCAACATGTTGGTTGCAGCTAAGGAAAGCAACGGCATAGGACTGGTGTGTGCCCTTGCAGCGGTGGTGGGGCAGTGGGCTCAGTATGTGCTTCAAGAGCATGCATCATCAGCTGCAGTGACCCATATCACAGACATGAGTATAGGTAAGCTTCCTGACAGGGTGCAGATACCTCTACATGGCTAAGGCTGGCCGACCATGCAGCCCAACCCGGCAGCCCGACCATGCAGCGGCTGCTGACTCTCTACAACCGTTCTGGAGCTATGACCCCAATGCTGACATGTCTGCATGCGGCATGGGTGCTGGTGTTTGCACTATGGCTGCCCTCTGTGTTTCCTGTGGATCTGCGCTTGCATGCATGCAGCTTGCAGCTGTAGTACTGCGCATAGTGTGCTCATCTATGACTACTGACGCTTATGCACAACACTGGCACATTGCTCATTGATTACACGTACCCAAACACAATAGCTTATGCAACTGCAGAGGCAGTGTGTGCAATCAGTGGCTTATGCATCCTGCATTCCACAAAGTCACACCAGGCAGACCCTGCTCAAGCTCAGATGGTGGCCGCAAGCTTGTTTGCCACCACACGTCTCTCAAGCCAACAGCTGGACAGCCTGCTCTGTATGCCCTGGCAGACAGCTGCAGACGCAGCCACGCAGCCAGCATCACAGCAGAGAGCAGCGCCTGCTCGGTCTCCAGCCAAGATTGCTACTCTGCTTATCCAAGCAGCCAGCATAACGCTCAATCACCCAGACCTGACATTGGCTGATTTTGGCAGCAAGCAGGGCAGCTCTGGACTCTTGCACAAAGCTCTGCAGGATCCTGATAGCTCAGTTCAAGCAGCAGCAGCTGCAGTCCTCCCGGTTATTGTGGCCAACACTGCAGAGGCAGCCAAAGGCAGTGCCAGAGGGCAGCCCACAGTAGGCATCAGGCTGCTTCAGAAGGGGCTAGATTGCCTTTTGGGCCTTTTGCATCATGAGGCAGCCCAGACAGGCCTTGTCAAGACTGCTGTGGCCTTTGCTGTCAGTGGGTGCGTCAGCATGCAAGCTATAGTTGAGCACAGGCCCTTTGCCCTGTGCAAGGCAGCACAGAGCTTGCTGCTGGTTCAGCAGAACAAGAGCAACGGCAGCAGGATCAGCAGCGCTCCCAATGAAGGAGGATCAGCTAATCTTGATGGCATCTCAAGCCTAGACTGTTGGCCTGTAACCAGGCGTAATTACCATGAGCTGCCTGTAACTGGGCACGGAGGCGCAGCCGTGCCTCTCAAGGCCCTCAAGGCCTTCACAGATGCCCTGCTGTTTGGCAAACAGCCGGAAGTACTGCAGGGCAGTCATCAAGGGCTGCACAAGGTATCTACAGCAGTATGTGCAATCGCTGGCAGAGCATGCTGGCATAGTGCTATCACGCGTCGGCAAGCTGAGCAATGCACTGCATAATACTTACATTTGAGCATGCACATACACCAATAATGCTTGCGGATTGTCAATCATCACATGCACGTATTGTTCATGCCACTGACTGATGAAGCTGAGCACCAGTGGGCTGTAGGCACAGAAATGACCGCAGCCCAGGGTCCAGATCACTGTGGTGCTCACCACAGTTTGTGGCCTCATGACACCTCATTTCCATGTCTCAACAGACACACAAAACTGTGTACCAAACTGTCGACAGAAATAATATCTTTGTCGGCTTTTGGCTCTGGTTCTTTATTATACGGAATCAACACCATTTCTGTGGCTGCATAGGAGTTGATGTTGCAAGCACTGCTGACAAGGGCCAAGACTGCCACCCTATAGCAAGCAGTGCTCTGGTTTCTTATTATACGGAAACAACACCATTTCTATGTGGCCTCATAGGAGATCATGTTGCAAGCATTGCTGACAAGGGCCGAGACTGCCACCCCAGAGCAAGCAGAAGGGCTCCAGGACCTGCTGCACCAGGGCTTTGCCCTGAGCTCAAGCTCTGACAGGGAGATCAGGGTGGCCTTTGCACAGGAGGCCCAAGCCCTTGCTCAGCCTGTACTGCTGAAGGCGATGTATGGTAGCCAGGCGTCTGGCTCCTCACAACCTTCTGATGTCTCAAGCTATGAAGCCAAGTTGCTGCAGGTAGGCTGAAATGGCTTGTGTTCAATCAAAATTTACATCCTAGCACTATGGCATTCTTGGTAAACCATCTAAAGGTATATGCTTGGCTCTCCTGCTCAATTGTGACAGGCTCTGCTTTTCTGCAGCCTACTGCAGACTTCTGTTCAACAGTAAGAGCTCAGAGCTGTTGTCAACCCACAGAATAGAGCACAGTGCTAAGCTCAGATTGTACCATGACGTGCTGAATGTAGATTTTGTGATGTTGAGTCAGATCTGATTTAGGCGGCAGGCTGACATCCAACCGCTTCTGATGTGTAGGTCTTTTGCACATACATTCTGTAGTGTTGCAACAAAAGTCATCTCAGCTGTGAATGCAGCAGTTGTGATCAGTTGCAGCTATGCTGGAATGATCATACTTTGTGCTTATTCTGGCAGCCACCATAAGCCCAAAACATGGCACAGAACTGCTCTTGTTTCTGTAGCTCCCTTGCGTGTATATATACATGCGTTTCTATATTTGATTCATAGTAGATGTGTGATGTAATTGAAGAAGATTGTATGAATAACGCATTATATTACCGTCATCAGTGTCATTCCACGATGGGTTGCAGGAAGCCAAGCAGCTGCTGGAACAGGGTCAGCAGCAAAGGCTGGATGTGAAGGAGACACTCCTGGAGACTATAGCTGTGTTGGGACAGCGCACACACAGCCCCAGTGCACAGCTGCTGGCCTTGGCTGTCTTAGTGGGACGCCTGGATGACCTAGACCCGGGCATCAGGTCTTTTGCTGCCCAGCTGTTATTGGGTAAGTGTGCTGTGTACACATCCAATCTTTCGCTGCCCAGCTGTTGTTCGGCGAGTGTGGCAGAGAGAAAGAGAGAGAGATGATTATGCACACATCAGATCTTTTGCTGCCCAGCTGTGCTTGGGTAAGTGTGCTGTGTACACATCAGGTCTTCTGCTGCCCAGCTGCTTTTTGGGTGAGTGTGCTGTGTACACATCAGATCTTTCGCTACCCAGCTGCTTTTTGGGTCAGTGTGCTGTGTACACATCAGATCCTTTGCTGCATGGCTGCTGTTGGGTAAGCGTGCTTTTTCACGTATGCAGTTGGAAGGGAATTGGGCTGAAGCTGTTGGCTACTGGCAGGCAGTGCAACGCTGACAACGGCCTTGATTTGCAAAGCATGTACAGCCCACACATGTATGACAAATGTTTGTCGTACACAACAACTGCAGGGTAACAGCATGGTATGTGCATGGTGTCTGCCTGGTGATTGCATCGTATTTGCATGCTGACTGCATTCCAACTGCATGCTAACTGTGTGCTGAGTGCACAATGACCGCATCATATAAATGCATGGCTATCAAGGCGTGGACACAGAACATGGTGATGCTGTGCAGGCTATGCTTCAGTGAGGCAGTGCGATCTGCAAGATATGCTTTTATCCATCCCCAGACTAAAGGAGTTTGTGGGCAGGAACCTACTGGCCAAGCCAAACCTGCTGGGTATGTCCCTCCAGCTGGTGCTGAGGTTGCTAGCTGTCTTGGTGTAATGGCAAGGCACACAGCGCTCTGTTACTCTTTCTGTACGTGATAGTTACGCAGCAGAAGCCTGATCTGAGCAACTTTTTTCTGACTGGCATGCAGCAGAAGTTTGGTGGTCTGTGCTGTGAGACATGAGTCTTCGCTGAACTGTGCGTGCCTATGACACCTCTGGGGATTGCCAAGCACTCACACATGCTTTGCCTTGCTCATTACCACACCTGCTTTCACAGTAGCTTGCATGTTGTGCATCTTGGCAATCACTGTTTGACAGCGCATGCAGACACCTTGCGACGCATCTCACAAGCTCAACATCCGGGCGTCTCATGCATCAGGCACACATCACAGGCGTTCTGTTCGTTTGCTGATTCAGGGGAGCTTGCAGATCTGCTTGAGATGTCAGTCATCAGGCACACATCACAGGCATTCTGTTTGTTTGCTGATCCAGGGGAGCTTGCAGATCTGCTGGAGATGCCGGTGCCAGATCTGGCCCTCAAACTCATCCCAGCAGCCCTGCCTAAGCTGACAGAAGATCAGAACACAGCTGCGCTGGAGGCTCTGGCGCATTCTGTGGGGTACGGTCTGCAGCAGATGATGCTGGACTATGGCTTCCATGTTGTGGCCAAGTACTTGTATGGAGGTTGGTCTGAACTGAGCTTTGCAGTTGACGCATCTTGATGCCGCGACTGGTCTGCAGCAAATGATGCTGGACTATGGCTTCCATATTGTGGCCAAATACTTGTATGGAGGTGGGTTTACACAGAGGCTTTGCAGTTGATGCATCTTGATGTGGCAACAGGTGGAGTGACTGCATCGTGGAGATGTAGTCTCTTGCCGTTCTCTGGTATCAGCTCTTCCCATAGTTTCGGCTCTGCTCCATCCTGAACCGCCTATAATGTTACAAAATGCCAGCTTACACCAGAAAATATAAACTCAGAAACGCCTGGGCACAGCAAAAATGCATATCTACATGGGGGAGATGTTTTAGTGATTGGCCACCTTCTAGGCACCTTCTAGGCTGGCCTGTTCAATCTTCAGCAGTCCCTAAAAAGGCAAATACTGCATCTTTTGGTGTTAATTTAGCGACAAGCCAAGTGTCATACCTGGCTGCCCAGGGCCAGGCTCTATCATGATCAATTTCGTCTTGCCTGCAGGGTACGCAAGATTTGAGGCTGTCATGACATTTATGGAGTTGCCTGCAGGGTATGCAAGATTTGAGGCTGCCTTGACAATGACTTGCAGGGTATGCAAGATTTGAGGCTGTCATGACATTCGTGAAGTTGCCTGCAGGGTACGCAAGATTTGAGGCTGTCATGACATTCGTGGAGTTGCCTGCAGGGTACGCAAGATTTGAGGCTGTCATGACATTCATGGAGTTGCCTGCAGGGTACGCAAGATTTGAGGCTGTCATGACATTCGTGGAGTTACCTGCAGGGTATGCAAGATTTGAGGCTGTCATGACATTCATGGAGAGCCTAATTGGCACGCACTTCATCCGGTATGTGGGCACCAACATGCAGCACATCATCAAGGAGACTATCTACCTAGCCGGCACATCTGCTGACTGGCAGGGCGTGCAGCTACCAGAAACTGTCTACGAGGGTGCTCAGCAGATGCTGCTGACACTCAGCAACATTCACACCCTGAACAACATTGAGAACTTTGCCAACACCCAGGGTGATGAAGTCACAGGCGACGTGGGTGACTTCCTAGCAGGTGTGTTGGTGGTCACGTTCCATTGAGACACCACACTTGCTGCATAAAGACATGCTGGCATGGCATAATGGGTAAACAGGCAAAGCCAGTTGAAGCACTGTCAGAAAGCACTTGTTGGTCATGTGTTGTAGGCGGGGCAGCCATGTGGCTTCATGTTTGTTTTCACCCTTGCCGTTGATTTACACTGCAACACTGTATGTCCTTCGCATTGCATTGCAGATCATCTTTGCAAAGCCCTGCTCATTGTCTTGATTTTATATGGAGCCCTGCGAGACCCCAATATCTGGCGCGGATACGTTGTATGGCTCGACAAGCATAGAACAGTACATATGGCTTAGTGCGCGGTGCTACAATGCCTTTCAACTTATTGGGGTGCACAATGCTTTTGGGGACAAACAGCACGTCCTACAAATTACAAACGACACTCATGACATTATCCTGCATGCTTGCTGCTTTGTCTACCCATGCAAGTCAATCTTCACGGTAACAACTCAGCCATAACGCCCAGGACGCACCCTGGTTCCTTTCCTTCACAACAGCACATACAATCTATTCCTCTACAACAGCAGCAGTTCATCCATATCCAGCTGAGGTGATTTAGGATGATTCAAGATGATCTTGCTTGCTGCCCGCAGAGGGAGACCACGTCACCAGAATCCTGAAGGCATATGGGGATGCGCTGAAAGCCCCAGAGGTGCAGCAGGCACCCACAGTCAACAAGACAGACATCAGTATGCAACAGACCTACCTGCGCTGTGTGCTACTGCTGGTGCGCTTGACAGGCCAGTACGTGGCTAGGTTTCTGCCGCAGGTACGTCCACCCATACCCAGCAGCCATGCCCTCTGCCCATTACGCTGTTGGACAACTGGGCAGTGGCTTTTTGTCGAAGAGACTCATGACAGATGGTGTTGGCATATGGTGATTGATTTGGCTGATGCGTGCCTTTTCCTGCTTTGATGCCTCTAGCAAGAGACCTTCAATGCGCAACACAGCTGACACAGTGTGGTAGGAGTTGTGGCATCCGTCCAAAGAAACCTGTGGCAACTAGCTTCCTAACAACTGTAGCACTCTTTGAGCGCCTCTAGCTAGATTCTGACATTGCGGCCTCAAGTGCACTGACCAAGAGCAATTTCCAATGACGTGCGGCAATGAAAGGGTGCAGATTGTGGATACCAGAGGCCAAATTGAGGATTTCTGAGGCCAAATCGTGGACTTCTGAGGCCAGATGGTGGATTTCTAAGGCCAAATGATGGATTTCTGAGGCCAGATTGTGGATTTTTGAGGCCAAATGGTCTAAATCTGGTGACTGCTGCCTTCAGATGATGGTACTGCTGAGTGGGGCCCTGCGAGACAGCCCCACAGGGGCCAAGCTGCAGGCCCTGGAGGGCTGGCTGCTGCTGCTCAGGGCTCTAGCGCAACATGCCCCTACCCATCTTGGCGGAATGGCTAATCAGGTTGCTCATTCACCTTGTTGTGCATGTCATGAGCTGCTGCCTGTACTGCTGGATTACCTGATTAGTGAAGGGTCTACATTGCTTATACAAGACCTTGATGTATGAAGCACCTGACCGAACTTGCCTGTATTGCACCCTCTGTTAGGTTGCCAATTTAGCTAATTCTGAAGCATTCAGCCAGCTACCGTCAATCAGGATCTGAGATGACACATCCTGAGATGCTGTCAACTGCCAACCACATGAAGCGCATGAACGATTGCATAGCCATTGTGCACACCACCTTCACAACAGTCTGCTGCTTTGCAGGTTGTGGTGACCCTGCTTGATCCTTTGCAAGAAGGTGGCGCAGTAGCAGCAGCTGCTGTGACTGTGTTGGAACAGCTTGTGGTACATGCCAAGCACCTGCTGGGAGAAAGACTCAAAACTCTGCCTCCTCTCCCTCAAGCTGTTGAGGGCCTAGGTAAGCACAAACAGAAGGAAAATAAAATAAAAGAAACAACTACACCTTTCAGCGTCAATGCAATGAGAAAGCCATGTATTCTACCGGACTGCCCAGGGGTAAGCACAGACTCCTTCATTGGGAGGATGCCTTCATTGATGGGCGCCTTGATCAACGAACTTTGTTGATGGGTTTAGCTTCATGTTGAATGCAATCAGATGACTACTCAGCATAGTGCAGACTCATCACTGGCCTGCCCCAGTACAACCTACTGTGCAGCCTACCTGCTACAGACAAAGACTGCCCTGACAGTCCCTTGTGACACAGGCCGCATCAATGCTGTCATCGCTGAACAGCGTGGCAGCCTGACCACAGAAGAGTCCATCAGGATACCCCTCAAGGCCCTAGGAGACCACTCCCTGTCTGTGCGTACAACAGCCCTACAGGACATCCGCAACATCCTGCACCATCACAGAGCTTGGCTTGGTGGCCTGCTGCCGCCCAACACCACTGCAGATGGTGCTGCTGCCACAGGCCAGCAAACCGAGCTGCTTTCCAGCTTGCTGGGCGCACTGCTCAAGTGCTGTGACCCCGAGGTTAGTGTCACGCTCTCCCATCATTCCACCTGCAGCTGCCCAACACCACTGCAGACGGTGCTGCTGCCACAGGCCAGCAAACCGAGCTGCTTTCCAGCTTGCTTGGCGCACTGCTCAAGTGCTGTGACCCTGAGGTTGGTGTCATGCTCTCCCATTATTTGCCTTCTGTTGCCCATCATTATTGCAGATGGTGCCGCTGCCATAGGCCAGCAAACCGAGCTGCTTTCCAGCTTGCTTGGCGCACTGCTCAAGTGCTGTGACCCTGAGGTTTATGTCATGCTCTCTCATCCTTTTGCCTTCTGTTGCACATCACCACTGCAGATGGTGCCGCTGCCACTGGTCAGCAAACCACGCTGCTTTCCAGCTTGCTTGGCGCACTGCTCAAGTGCTGTGACCCTGAGGTTGATGTCATGCTCTCTCATCCTGTCGTCTTCTGTTGCGCATCAGTATTGCTGCACTGTTGCCATTACCCTGCAAACAGTGCTGCTTTCTAGTTTGCCTGCTGCACTGCTGAAGTGCTGAGTGACCCAAAGGTGGTTGTCATGCACTCTTACCTCCTCCTATTGCAAGCTGTTGCCAAGCAACAGTGCTACTTTCTAGCGTGCTTGCTGCATTGCTGAAATGCTGTCTGACTGTGAAGAGTTTGTCCTGCGCTCTTACCTCCTCCTACTGCAAGCTGCTGCCAAGCAACAGTGCTGTGTATGGCACTGACACCATTGGCCAGCCAGCAGTGCTGCTGCCTAGCTGCATTGGCACTCTGTGATATTGAAACGCCTTATCTCTGCCTGCTATTCTGTGTCAACTCTGACTTTGTGAACATGTCTGTCCAGTGGTTTGTGTCTATCAACAGCGCACGTGCTCAGTCCTGTCAGCAGCAGCAGTTCCATGCTGTTGAGCAAACATCAAGCTTCAGACCAAATTGTGCTTGCCAGTCTTGCTTGTCATTGGAAATCGCACAACAGACCCCATCAATTTCACAAATTTGAAACTCAGACAATGACAGTGCCTCCTTGTCACACATGGTTGGTGCATTGGAAGGTGAACTGCCTAGACAAAGTTGGTGTGCGGTTTTGTCGCACATCACATACACCTGTGTTTTCAAGCCAGGATGTCTGATGAGTCATAACTGGCTCCACACCCCAGCCCAGACTGTAATGTATAAAATGAAAACAAGTGAAATGTCTGTGCTTCAGATTCACACACCAACAAGCTGGAAGGCCCAGCAGCTGTGTGCTGAGTGCCTGGGGCTTTTGGGGGCTGTTGACCCTGCCAGGGTGGTGGTAGCCCTTGACCCTCCAGAGTCCCTCTGCAGATCCACCAAGGATCTGCTGATCATCCTCATCATGCGCCACCTTGTCAGGCTGCTGCGCGTGGCTTCCCATATCTTTGTGCTGGATGCTGCTGCACTAGCTATACAGGTGTGGCGGAGCTTTTCTGTTGTTTATTTAGTCGTGATGGGCCTATTGTACAAGGCTACGACAATGGTTGCCAGCATAAATTTACAAGTCCTGCTGAGGCTAAGGCCCTACCGCATGAGGGGGCATTGGCTCTTACAAAGGTGTGGTGGAGCTTCCACAGCATGGGCAGCTGCATTGATGCTGTTGGTGGTGTTGCTGGTTACGTGCGTGCGCCTGCTATTTCCGAACAGTGAAAGTGACGGTAACAGTGATAGTGACAGTAATAGTAATAGTAACAGTGACAAGGCTGATGTTGTCATGTACAGAGCACCTTGAGGCAGCAGTCAACAGGCTTGTTACAGTCATTCAAGCATGTCGCATGGCAGAACCTGCAGCAAGATGTGTGTTCAGCATAAGCTTGCATATGCTGCTGACAATGGCTTTTTGACAATGGCTTTTTGACACGGCGTTTCAACAATGGTGTTTTGACACTGGCTTTTTGACAATGGCTGTTTGGTATTGAACTCAGGAGGTGCTGAAGCATTATGGCACAGCAGAAGAGCCCACCAGCCACAGGTCCAGGGGGAGCAGAGAGAGCACCCCCACTGAGACAAACACCCTGTTCATTGAGCTCCCAGAGGAGGTCCAAAACGTGGTGCGCCCATACTTGGATTCCAAATTCCAGCTGCAGGGGGGAACCTTGCTTGCCCCGGGCGTCATCATCAGGCCTGACATGACCTTCAGGCGCTGGCTGACTTCCTGGATGCGCCAACTCACTGGGCTGCATGCCTCAGGTCCTCGTTTTGCTTTGTGCTTTGCGTGAGCTCAGTGCTTTGTGTGAGCTCATGTCATGTGGTCCTGAAACGTCTCCCCATTGTAGAAACGCTTTTGTACTGCCCCCCCAGGCGTTTCTGAGTTTAGCTTGCCAGTGTAGGGATGGCGTTTCTGAACTGAGAGAAGGGTGTTTTGGGATTGAAAAGAGCTGCTCATCTCTGCCATCTCTAAACCTTGCCTCACAACACACCATAACCACTTCCTTACTGGTACTACATGCAAATCATGCATGCAGATATTGTCTGTACCTGGTCCTCTGCCAGACTGCACCATGTGCCGGACACGTGCACAGCAATTCTGAATGTTTGACTGTGGCTGCAGGCGAATTGCTGCCCATGTTCAAGGCATGCATGCCGGTCACTCGCTGTGACATCCAGAGCGCCAGGTTCCTGATGCCCTACCTGCTGCACAACGTCATCTCTGCAGGCTCCCCTGAAAGCCGCAAAGGTGCTGCCCCATCTGTGCACAGCCTTAGTCATGCTTGCCCACCTGTGCACAGCCTTAGTCATTCTTCCTCATCTGTGTACAGCCTTAGTCATTCTTCCTCTTCAGTGCACAGCCTTAGTCATTCTTCCTCATCTGTGCACTGCCTTAGTCACTCTCCCTCATCTGTGCACAGCCTTGGTCATACTTCCCCATCTGTGCACAGCCTTAGTCATGCTTCCTCATCAGTGCACAGCCTGAGTCGTGCTTCCTCATCTTTGCACATCCTTAGTCAGTCTTCCTCATATGTGCACAGCCTTAGTCACTCCTCAATTGTGCACTGCCTTAGTCACACCTGTTTTGCATCCTACCACACGGACAGTGGCGCTTAGTTGCCAGCATCCTCCAATTGTGCCAAAACAATTTGTGCACACAGCCCAGCCGTCTTATGTTGGCTCAGTGGCAAGCACGCATGTATGCACGCACCACATTGCCCTTGCATTGCATGCTGCAAGTCAGGAATAGCAATCCTCATCCCTGTTTCACTTGCAAATGCTTGAGCTGACTCTTGACTGCCATTCCAATGTGCTCACTGGGCATGACCATGAACATCTTCTTTTCATTGACAAAAAACCTTGCATTTAACATCTGCCCAATTTCAGAGGCACAAAAAGAAATTGCTGTCATTTTGACAAAAACCTTGCAGCCAACAATTGTCCAATTTCAGAAGCCCAACAAATACGCTGTCACTGCCATTGACATGCTTGCACCTGGTGGCAGGTGTGAAGGATGAGATTGTGGCGGTGCTGAAGGGGGCGGGGGCCCACAAGGAGGGTGAGCTGTGTGTGCAGGCCATCTTCCTGCTGCTGGATGTGCTCAAGAAGTGGGCAGAAGAAACAAAAGGAACTGCTGCCTGGTCAGCTTCAGGTGGTTTCATGTCTCATGTTTATGGATTGCTTACCCACCTTTTTGACAGAAGCCAGCTCTGCACCTGAAGAGGAATATGAACTGCCGCTGAGACATTATGCTTGCGGTCAAGCTTGTGGCAGAAGCCAGCTGTACACTTGAGGAACCACACGATCTGGCGGCAGGAGCATGTGCTGCATCTGCTTATGTTGTGGACAGTTTATGGTCGATTATGACAGAAGCCAACTCTGTACTTAAACAGTAATATGATAAGCACTGGCAAATCCGCGTGCTGCATCTGCTTATGGATGCTTACTTGGAAGGAGGACAAGGCGCAAGCTATCGTCCACTGTCCAAAATCAGCATTTGGGCTGTCTTGGGCACTCAGCACCAGCTGCTGCTTGCTCCTGAGGATAGCCCACAAACCCTTCTCATCTGAAACAAGGCTAAGAAGCAAGCCTGGCAACAGCACTGACAGACACAGGCTGGA
>JAABUK010006404.1_pt1 | contig 17592 bp, 17 predicted proteins | sample 5559141 | NCBI WGS metagenome assembly JAABUK01 (sample SAMN10711869, study PRJNA513367) | rock metagenome | isolation source: Antarctica rocks | place: Antarctica: Victoria Land, Pudding Butte nord | collected 2016-01-03 | reverse complement strand
GTCAAATAAACTCTGCCCGACTGTGAGCCTCACTTGATGTTGTCTGGTACCCACAGCTTCCTGACCAGCTGCAGCTTCCTCTCCTTGACAACAGAGTACATCTCAAATGCAGCGGACAGCTTGGGTCCAAGTCTATGACTTTGTACACAGCACAGCAGCTTGGGACAGGTTTCACCATCAAACAAACTCTACTGCTTAACTTTGGGCCTCACTACTCTGGGCTGCAGCCTTAGGAGGCTCCCGTGATGATTGCTAAAAAGCGTAAACTTTTCTGCTTTTTCTTTGGGCCTCACCTAATGGTGTCTGGTGCCCACAGCTTCCTGACCAGCTGCAGCTTCCTCTCCTTGCCATCAGATGACACCCCAAACTCAGTGAACAGCTCCAAGCGTTCATCAGAGGTGAAGTCCCACTTCATCTGGGCGGCCAGCCAGCGCCGCTCCCAGTCTAGCTTGCGCAGGGCTTTGCTGGTTTCAGCCTCTGCTATGCGCTTGCTCCTGGGCGAGGCTTCATCGCCGTCTTGGACAGATAGACCCATCTGCAATGCACAAACTGATCTGACGGTGTTCATGCTGCTGCTGTGGGGTGGATGATGTGGGCAGGACCTTATTAGTTTACCCACCAAGGCACAGCCTTTGCTGCTGCAACTGATGCAAGTTTCAGCCTTTGCTATACACTTGCTTCTAGGCAAGTCTTCATTCCCATCTCAGACAGACAAGCCCATCTGCAAAGTACGTTATGATGAAGACCCCTGAAACCAGGGCAGGGTGAGTGTACCTGGGTTTGCTGGTGTTATGAGGCGTCGGTGTTCAGCCTCATAGTAGATCACGACGGATGTATGTTGTAATGTATTCATGACGAGAAGAACTCCTAAAAGCAGGGTAGGGGGTTTGTACCTAGATTTGCTGGTGTATGAGGCGCCGACGCTCTGCCTCGTAGTAGAAGGTCTCGCGGCCCTTGAAGGCCAGGTAGAAGCGGCTCCTGTGCACCAGGGGCACTTGCAGATCCTCCCACAGCTGCACAATCCTGGGTAGCAATGTCTGCATGCCAATACACTGTATATATATTATTATTGTTATAGTATAATGACTACCATTATAGTAACTTTATAGTAATACACAGTATATACATCAGAACAGCTGCACAATCCTGGGTAGCAGAGTCATGCATGCAATGCAGAGACGTTATGTATATGTAGATGCATCTGAACAGCTGCACAATCCTGGGTAGCAATGTCTGCATGCAGAGACACTCATCGTATAGATACATCTTAACAGCTGCACAATCCTGGGAAGCAATTTCTGTATGCAATGCAGAGAAACTGTATACATGCATTCTTTTCAACACATTTGCATTACACGATTGTCGTGAAACTATTGCATCTGTTGGCGCTGTAGGGATGCACAAGTCAGGCTGCTCTGGAGAGAATCAGAAGCACAGGCAACCCATGACCTTGTGCGCATCATCTGATCAGATGGTCTTTCACCAGCCCATGCACATCTGTTACAGAGAAATTTCTACATCTACAAAGTGGGCGTATGGACAATCAGAGCTAGACCTGTAACCTAAGCACCATGTGTTTGAATCGCAGCATGCTGAATTGGTTGGTACCTCCAGCCTGAGAGGTTGTTCACATCATTGGTGTTGTTACACCATCAGGCGGGCTGATATAATGGATTATAATGGTATGCATGCGTACCTCAACGCTAGCAGGCTCCGCCCAGCTGTCAGTATCCAGCATCCCAGGGCTCCCCTGATCCTGCATCCTCAGGGCTAGCCCCGGCATGCCCCTCAAGCCACCGCCCAGGGCCCCATCCAGCGGCCCTGCGGGCCCTGCCGCGTCCTGCTGTGCTGTGCGCAGGGCACGCTGTGCACGTTGGGTTTCAAGCCGTGACTGCTGCAGCTGGGTGTCGAAGCTGGCTTGCTGCTGCTGGTGCTCAGCTACTCTGGACTCAAGACTCAACACCTGTGCAATAGAGTGCACTTGTCAATTGAGCACTGAGAGTCAACAAAATTGCAGGAAGGTTGAATGCCCCATCAAAAGAATGCCCCAAGATTCTCATGATACCACTGAACGCCTCCTTGTGAATGGAGTCAAAAGGTGGAGTTGTATGCTTTGCACAAGGGTCTCAAGCCTTGGCAGCAGCAGCAAGCAGCTATGCATGAAAAGCCACATGTTTCAACGATCATAAAGGGAGCTTCCTAAGACGGCAGCCCGCAGCACAGCACCCTTGCCTGTTTCAGCAGCAGCTGCTTCTAGCATTCAAGGCAGTTGGTGGTTCTTCATGTACTGCCCCAAAGCACAGCACAGCACAGCATGGAGCACAGTACACGTGCCTGTTTCAGCAGCAGCTGCTTCTGGCACTCAAGCCTGCTGGTGTTCTCCTTGTACTCTTGAGACAACAGCCCAGCACAGCACAGCACAACACAGCATGGAGCACAGCACAGCAAAGCCCGGAGCACAGCCCACTCACCTGTTTGAGCAGCAGCTGCTTCTGGCATTCGAGGCGGCTGGTGTTCTCCTTGTACTCCCCCACTGCCTCCTTCAAGCGAGCCACATCCCCAGCAACAGCGCTCCTGAACACATTGCGCAGCCTCTGCACCTCACTGCGATACCTGCATAGCCACACCACTTCCTCTTGCAGAGCCACATCACTTCCTCATGCAGAGCTGCAGCACTTCCTCTTCCAAAGCTGCATCACTTCCTCTTGCAAAGCCACATCACATCCTCTGGCTGAGCTTGCTGCATCACCTGCAAACTTACATCAGTGTCTACTGTTGGTTGTTGCAGCAAATGGCCACATCAGTTATGCGGCCCCGCTGCGATGCCTGCAAAGCCACATCACTTCCTCTTGCTAATGTTTCAAATGACTTTGACTGCAAACCTCCTCGACAATCCCCCCTCTTGATGCAAAACCTGCAAAGTCTCATGGCAAAAGCGCATGATTGAGTGGCTGCATGCATGCATGGGTGATTGGTACACACGATGTACAGACGAGTATACGCATGGACAAGCCATGGTCTCTACTTTGCATGCAGCCAATGTGGCAGCACAGCCTGGAGTGCATGAGCTGTTGAGTGACACAACACAAATAATAAAAACAATCATAATAGTGATGACAAAACAACAATTATAGGCTTGCCAGGTATTGAGTGGACATGTATGATATGTAAGAGCAAAGTTGCACAGATAAACCCTGAGTCATAAACCCTAAGCAGCCACACTCACCATTGAGCTGCAGCATCCTTGCTCTTGTCAGCCGCAGCCCTCTCGCCCTCCTTATGCCCCCTGGCCTGTTGCCCAGAGGGTGACTGGACCTCCAGTCGGCTGGGCTTACCCCCCTGGCTCCTTTCTTGCAGCCCCTGGCTCTTGAGACTGAAGCTGAGGCTGCTGCTATAGGAGTGGGACATGTGACCGGCCTGAGACATGTGACTGGCATTTGACTGGGATCTGTTGTTGTCGGCGTCACGGCTGTTTTCCTTGTCATCATCCTTGAAGATGTTGCTGCTGCTGGAGGGCTGGGGGCTGCAGGCCAGGCAGGGTTAAGGGTTTGTATAGGGTCAGCACAGATTGATATGGTTTATATAGGGTTTATGGAGGGTGAACAGGGTAGAGGCTTCACAGAGGGTGGAGAAGGTTGGTAACGCATTGTGTAGGGGAGTCAGTGTTGAGGGTGCACGGAGGGTAGACAGGATGATATAGGCGCTATATAGGGGAAGCATCGTTCAGGATTCACAGAGGGCTAGAAGGCTGATACACGCTTTATGCAGGATTGAGGGTTCACACAGGGTAAAAAGGCTGATGTAGGTGCTGTGGAAGGGAGAAAGGGTATTTGTAGACCAAAAAGTGCAGGTCTGCAAACGCCCAGTCTAAGCTAACATTCGAAAAGATCTAGTCATGTTGTTGATGCTGTAGCTGTAAATGTAAAGCATGAATTGCTAGACTGTGACAAAAGGCTGTTGCGTGACTGAGATCTGCCATGGGGATATTGCTGTTCTCTTGTCATTCTTGTCAAAGATGCTGCCACTGCTGATGGGCTGTGGGCTGCATGTATAAATGGTTGGATGTTTGATTGAATGAACGCATTCACACACCAAAACCAGCTCAGTCCGCCCAGGGGTCGTCTACCCTACACTACCATTTGTCCAACCCTTGGTTTACAAGAACTATGAAACAGACCTTGTGTTGGGGCAGGCACAGCAAGCCCTGCCTTGCATTGGTACAACAAACCCTACCTTGCATTGGTACAGGTACAGCACACCCTACCTTGCATTGATACAGGTACAGCACACCCTACCTTGCATTGGTACAGGTGCAGCAAGCCTACCTTTTGGGCAGTGGCGACACAGATGGACTCCGCATGCAGACCATGTCATCATCATCAACATCCCCCAGGGTCAGGATCTCTGGGGTCCCACCCCTACCCCAGCCTTCAGCCCCCCTAACCTGAGCTGGCTCAGCTTTCTTGTCACTCTTCTTCAGCTGCCCAAATCTTTGCATCAAGTTAGCCAGCTTGGACTTGCTAGACGAGGAGTTCTGGCCGAGGTCTGAATCCCCCTGCTGAACAGGGGGGGTTGCCAGGGGGGTCAGGGGATGCTGGCTTCCGCTTGGTTGGGGGGTCAGGTCTGATTGTTGACTGAAGCCAGAAGCTAGGGTTTGAAATCTGCCAGGGTTGGCAGATGGGGGGAATTCTGGCCTGCAGGGGCTTGCATGGCGCGCTGAGATGAGCTCTGGCGGGAAAGTTGGGTCACCAGAGAAAGGACTCTGCAGATCTTGTGAGCCCTGTAAGACCAATCAAAGGGCAAGTCTGCAAGGCTCCCAAAGGAGGCATTGAAGGGCAGACAGTGATGGGAAAACGCCGCACAGCCAGGACAGTCAGAATTCATGGGAAACAATGGCTCTGTTTTTGCCATAGAGTACACAGAAACTCAACAGGGAGCATGTCACTTGTTTACAAGTGACATCACAGCTTCCAGTCAAGGTCTTGCAGTCACATGTCTATCTCAGTCGACCAAGCTGTTTTTGGAGGGAAAACTTCTACTGCTGAGTCAGCAACCCGGTGACCGCTGCTGTGCCTGCTGCAGCCATCAAACCGCTTGGATGACGCACAGTGACTAACCTCACGACCGCTATGGTAGTATGACAGTCACTGTCCAACATGTGAGTTGTGGCCTGGGAGGGAAGCATGTGTTGAGTCAGCAGCCCTGCTGTGCATGCTGTGGTTTGCCAGCTTAGTGTCAACCCTTGGCTACAAATTTGAGTTAGCAATGTTTACATTGTTCCAGTCAGGCTTTAGGTGGGGATTGTTTTGTGCTGAGTCACCAGCATGGCATGACAGCTGGTCACTGTGATCAGCATAGGTCAACATTTCAAAACCGTGTCATCTAGTAATGAGGTCAGGTTTGACCACTTCCCTAAGACAATGTTGAATTCTAAAACCAACTGCGCTGGCAAACTATTGAGAACACAAAAAATTGGTTGTTGACAGAGCGTGACAGCACAGTGGGAGTGCGTACCTGGAGTGAGTCAATCTTCTGTTGCAGGGAAGCCAGCGCTGAGTCAGCAGCCTGCTGTGCATGCTGTGACTGCTGCAGCCTGGCCAGCTCAGCTCTCAAGGCTGAGATGGTCTCTTCCTTGGCGGCATCCAGGAATTCGCCAATCACCCTGTCCTCCTATGCACACACGCACATACTGTTTAGGTTCTATTGACTACTTGCCAATGACCATGTCCTTTTATTATTCATTGTTTACTGATCGCCCTGTCCTCCTACACACACCCGCACAGACTGATCAAGGTTTGTTCACTATCCTGGGATCATACTGTCCTCCTGTTGTTTGTTGCTTGCCAATCGCCCTGTCCTGCTACACACACCTGCACAGACAATTTTAGAGGTCATCTGGTATTCAATAGTCACCCTATCCTCCTACTGTTGATTGTTCGCCAATCAATCTGTCCTCATATGCACATATGCACAGACAGATGTTGTCTCTCTGTCTTGGTCTCAGCAAAGGTGATGACGCCTATCAACATGCTAGAATTGGGAAGCGCCCTTGACACACTGAAGACACAGGCTGGGCATGTGTCTCAAATCTTCAGTCTGGCAGCATGCAAAGATCAAACACTGCCTGCAGTAGCCACAGAGCAGGTGTGCAACTCTGGCCTTATACAGGCAGGCTTTTCACTGTTCATGATACCTATACAATCAACTGTATACTTGTGGCTTAACCTGCTTTGTTCTGTCTGTGAACTGCCCTAGCAGCTTGACTTGTCAGACCAACCTTGGGAGTGCTGTTGACTGCCGCCAATTGTGACTGGCATTGCAACAGTAACGCATGCATGCGTATCACTCATATCAGCAGCAGACAGTCGGGTTTAATCAGGGAGCCTGCGTTAGTCACCTCCATCTGGGCAAGCTGCCCTTCCAGGCGGGCTATCCTGGCATCCCCCCCATCACCATCCATCCCCCACAGGGGGTCCCCCTGTTGGGTAGCCCTGGTGTGCTTGATACAGCGCACCTCAGCTTGCAGTGCTGCTAAGGCATCTGCTGTGGATCTGTCCTCTACAGCCTGTAATACCCATCAGTCTAATATCAACACATATGTGCATAGCAAAGTAGCATGTGCAAGATAGGAGTATTCAGCCAGTAGAAAGCCCCCTCCTGGGTATCCCTGATGTGCTTCATGCGCCACATGTCAGCTTGCAGTGCTGTCAGGGCACTTGCTGTGGACCTGTTCTCTACAGCCTGTTGCCCAGGTGCACACTCACCAGACTCTGCTGGCTAGTCCTGGGGCATTTGCTTGGCACAGCATAGCATAGCATGCCATAGCACAGCATAGCGCAGCATGGCACAGCGCAGCCAGGCACAGGATAGCACAGCATGTCATAGTACAGCATGCTATAGCACAGCATGGCACACCCCAGCCAGGCATGGCATAGTGCAAGGTGACGCAGCTTTGGATCCACATGCTGTTTCATCACTCATCTGGTCAGACCATGGTGACAGATGCAGCTCTTGTGTCATGCTTGATTCAAAATTCGAAGTTTGTGGTCAACCTCAGACTGGACTCAGGAGTGTGGCACACCTGCTGGCCAGATGACTCATAGGCATATGTTTCATGGCCATGTGGCATCAAGGGAGACACATCCTGGAACAGCCCTGCCCTGCTGGCAAATGCCCCTGAAGGAGGGGTCTCCACTTGGGCTGTGAAGGAGGTTGGGTGGGTCAAGGGGGATGGGCTGGGCTTGCCTGGGCTGCCATCCCATGTAGCTCGCCTCTGCAGTACAGCACAAGAGTCGCGTCCCTTATAGTGCCATTTTATTTAATTCAATCAATGTTTCAGACTAATGGCATATTGACGCTCCATGACTCATTTCTCATGCAGAAACAATTGCAAGTCGTCTGATATAGCACATGGGACTGAGCCTGCCTCTGCAGGGCAAGGACAAGAGTAAGTCCTTCAATTATCATTTTCCTGGTCCACTGATTTTTAAAACATGAGACTGATGTTGTGAAGATGTTCCATGACTCATCAGCAGGGTACAGTTGTCACAGCCCATACCAAAACCAGTTGAATGGCATCCAAACGTCTGTCTGTGCACCAGATCTATCAAGGTCAAGGCGTACCTGGTGAGGCTTGTTGGCTGGATCAGCCCTGATCAGCAACCGCTCCAGATTCTTGAGCCGCTTCTCAGCTCCATCCCTCTGTCCAGCTGCACAGAAAAAATCTGCTTGGGTACTGAGTAGTGATGCAGGGCCTGGGAAGGCATCTTGAGGACTGAGTGCTAAGGCAGGGCCTGGGAAAGCAGATTTGGGACTGGTTTCCAAGGCCGGGATTGGCAAGGCACTTTGGGAACTGATCTTCTAGTCAGGGACTGGGAAGGCACATTAAGGACCGATTCTGAAGTGCGCATACAGGTCAGGCAGGCGTGTAAGTGCGCTCGTGAGCCACGCAATCGATCAATCAATCAACCAATTGCTGAATCAACCAACTGACCAATCAATTGATAAGTTCATGCTTGTTCTGTGCTGTTGTCTTGATGAGAAGCTGCTCAGTTGGTCAATCAATGGTAGCTGGTCCTGTGCATTTGAGCAAACTTCTTGACTGACTGATTGGTTTATTGATTGACAATATGATTGAAAGCCTGTACTCAAGCGCAATGCTGACCTGTCATCTGCACCTCTTCTTCCTTCTGAGCCAGCGCCTCACTCAGCTGAGCCGCCTCCACCGCAAAGTCCCGAGTCGCCTACATGGAAGAAGAGGAACAGTCAGAGTATCAGCAGAACACCAAAACCAATTAATCATGATTGAGGCTCAAGAAACAGGCACCAGCAACAGCCTGACAACAGCCACCAAAAGGAACATCTGAAAAACACTTGGTGACTCTACATCACAGCTGTGAATGTCCATCCACATATTCACATCCACATCCACATCACTTGCTTGTTTGCTCATTCAGTGCTTTGCTCATCTGTTTGTTCGTTTGTCCGATCACTCATCTGTTCATTATGCTTCTTTTCATAGAATCAGATGCATACAATCCCGAGTGGCTCCCTGCCTCATGCACGCGTAACACAGGTAATACACTGAGTAACATCACATGTAACACCTGTAACGCAAGTGCCGAGTCCATTCATTGTGCAAGACAGGTGTCTTACCAGCTGCTTACGCAAGAGAGCCACCTCATCGCGCAGCTTGCGCAGCAGCGCCTTCTGGTTGACTACCTCATTGACATGAGGCTGCATGGTCACCCTCTTGGCCGCATTTGCAAAGTGCAACGCCACCCTGGTGTTGTCAGCTGCACCTGCACCACCAGACAGCACAGGCTGAGTCTTTTCTAGATCACTTGACCACGTGTGATGGGACTTGTAGCTACTGTAGCGCAATAGAATTGAAGTGCAAGGGCCACTCTGGCATTGTCAGCTGCACCTGCAGCACCAGACAGCACTTCAGGATCCTGTTTGATGAAAGTTGCAGGTACTGCAGAAAACTTTGCATCAGATCTGAGGTGCAAGGCCGCTCTGGTGTTATCAGCTGCCCCTGCAGCCTTAGACAGCACACATGTGATGAAAGGTGTAGCTGCTGAATAAAGATGCAGATCAGATCTGAAGTGCAATGCCACTCTGGTGTTGTCAGCTTCACCTGCACCACAAAAAAACAGAGGTTAAGTTTTTTCTAGATCACAACTGGTGGAAGTTGAAGCTACTGGATATAAATAATTGCATCAGATTTGAAGTGCAACGCCACTCTGGTGTTGTCAGCTGCGCCTGCAGCACCAGATAGCGCAGGTTGACTCACCACTAGATCATGTTTAATATAGAAGTGTAGCTACTGGATAAACATGCACACCAAGTCTGCAGTGCTAGGTCGCCCTGGTGTTGGCAGCTGCACCTGCAGCCTCAGATTCCACAGGTTGATTACCTTCAACATCACACCTGCTGAAAGTTGCAGCTACTGGATGAACATGCACAGAAAATGTGAAGCATAGACTCGCCCCTGGTGGCGTTAACTGCACCTGCAGCCTCAGACAGTTCAGGTGGAGTGACTTTCAGATAAAAAAGGCACAGAAGTAGAAGCATGTCTTTGAAAGGCTGCTCACTGCAATGGAAAGGGCTTGAAAAAGGTGCCGAGAGTTGTGAAATGAACTGACTGCAAGAATTGAAAGGAGCAAATGATGCTTTGAATTGAGGTTGATCAGTCACCTGCAAAGAGGAATGGTGCAGAATTGGGATTGATGAGTAACCTGCTGCAGGGGAGATGGTGCAGATGATTGCGGTTCTGGAGTTGATGAGTCAATTCTACATTCTCAAAACCTAAACCCTAATGAGTCACCTGCGGCAGGGGAGATGGTGCAGATGATGCGTTAATATTGATGAGTCAATTCTGTATCCCAAAACCTAAACCCTACTGAGTCACCTGCGGCAGGGGAGATAGTGCAGATGATGGCAGTCCTGGAGTTGATTAGTCATCTGCAGCAGAGCAATGGTGCATGTGATACATTGAATTGGGGTTGATGAGTCACCTGCGGCGGGGGAGATGGTGCAGATGATGGCGGTCCTGGAGTTGCCGCCCAGGCTGGCCTGCAGCATGCGCGTCAGCTTGCTGTCCCTGAACGGCACATGGCTCCTGCCCTGCACCACACCATGCTATGTCACGCTCATTACAACATTTTTTGAGACCAGAAGCTTGTGGTTCTGGACTTACTGTGCCAGACATGTGACACCTGTCCTGCAACTCTGCAGTTCTCATACGTTTATGCTTCACAAGTCAGACTGCACAAGTCAGCTTGTACCCTGTTACGTGTGCATTAGTAATGAGGCTTTCAGGAGCACTGAAAGCAACGCTTTGGAAGCGAATATGATGACACACGATGCAAGGCCGCATGTGGGCATTGCGCAGGGCACTCACCAGGCATTGCATGGCACTTCTCATTTCCCAGATGGCTACTCTTGTTGATGATCACAAATACGTAGCAACACTGTATCTGATACTTGTTGCATGGCCCAACATCTGAGTCACTGCCAAATATGAGATACCTGTTTGCTGGTGGCACTGCATTGGCTTTGACGCAGCCTACACACTAAATCACAAGCCCTCATCCCAACTCAACAGATCAATGCTTGTATTGTGCACTACTCAACAGGGGGGGGTGTGGCTTACATACATTTCTGCTTTCAAGCCAGGATGTCTGATAAGTCACAAGTGGCTCCACACCCCAGACTGTAAGGTATACAATCAAAATGGAAATAATGAAATGCTTACCCTGCCGTCCCCCAAGCCCCTGATGACAATTCCCAGGGTCAGCAGGCTCTTGTTAATTGCGCTGCCTTCTGTCTGTCTGTAAACCCATACCCACAAACCCTAACCCCAACTCAGCAGCTCAATCTTTGTGTTGTGCACTGCTCGATAGGGAGGGGTGTGGCTTACCCTGCCGTCCCCCAGGCCCCTGATAACATTCCCCAGGGTCAGCAGGCTCTTGTTGATTGCGCTGCCTTCTGTCTGTCTCAGCTTGTTGTCTCCATCGTCTTTGGCCGCCAGTGTGCTGCGCTCACTCCCAGCCAGATCCACAAAGTTCAGAGTGGAGACCTGCAATGGAGAAGAAGCCCTAGGTGCCTGGATGTGCCCCAGGGCAGATGGGCGCAAGCAAGCACAGGGCTGTGGGGATCAGACCTGCACTGGTGATAGACGTACCTGTTGCCAGGTGAGTCTGCTTGGTTGCTTGGCTGGTAAATGTGGATTGACAGATGAATGCATGCATGAATGACTGAAGGGATGAGCGAATGCATGAGTGAGTGAACAGTTGAATGATGGACTGAATACATGTATGTATAGAGCTATGCAGGCAAGGCTGCAGCTGACCTTGACTGGCCGTAAGTCTTCTTCTGTGGTGCCCGTGGCCTCACTATGAGCATCGCTGTCATCCAGGTTGCGCGACTCAAACCGGTCCTCTTCTACAGCAAACATGCTCACCATGTCATTGAGCCTATTGAGTCTGTCAGTGTTATGGGTCTGTCAGTGTTATAGGGTCTGTCAATTCATCGACTCTGTCAATTCATTGGGTCTGCCAACTCATGCAAAGCATGTACGGTGCGAACATGCTTTAATGCTGAAATCTGCAAGAAGAGGACATGTGCATTGCCACTGTTCAGTCAAGCAGATGTCAGGTTGGATGACGATTCTCAATGGCATCTTGATGTTAGGCATTTGAAGAGAGCGCTAGCTGTATTGTCGGTGTATTGGCATTGCTCAGTCCCAGTCGGTGCTCCTGCCGCTGCTGAAACAGATAGTGCAGCTGACACAGCTATGCAATCTGTTTCTGTCCCTGCTTGCCATGATAGCAATATGTTGCCCAGAGGCAACTTGCAGCCTCCATGCTGAGAGACAGGTCTCTCTAGGGAACAGCGTGTTCATCCACCTCAAATATTCCTAGGCAGTGCTTACGAGCTGCCAATGCTGCTGTGCTTGTGATCGCTTTGCGTCAGCTCAACTTCATTGCTGATATTGCTGCTGTGTCTGTTCTGTTGCTTTGTGAAATGCTGCTGATGCTCGCAGTAGATCTGGTGCTGTTGTGACTGCAGCATTTCCAGAGCCTGCTGCCTGCTTGTGTTGTCTGTGGCAACTTCTGTTCCTTTTTGTTGATTGGCACAGAATCAATGATGTCTAGAGATTCCTTAGAAGGTCACTGTCAGCAGCAGCCAAGACATGGCGCGGCTACTGCTGCTGATTGCCTCGATGCAAAACAACAGAAAAAGTGTACTTCTCTTGGCAATGACAATGGGAGCCTGCTGAAGAGGCAGCCCCAAGTGTGGGATTGATTGCCCCAATGCAAAGGGCAGTGTGCAGGGCACCCCCTTGAAGCTAACCCCCATAATGGTATTGCTCATGACACAGCATTTCAAGACTTCTGCCTGGCTTGAGATGGCAAGAGCATGTGCATGCATAGCAGCTTCACACTGACGCTCACAGCACTGCAGAGCATAACCAACCAAACCACACTGGGAATGGGTTTGACCAGAGCCCAATGGAGTAAATTACCTTCAGGCATAGCAGCTTCACACTGACGCTCACAGCACTGCAGAGCATGACCAGCCAAATCACACTGGGAATGGGTTTCATCAGAGATGTATGGAGTGGATTACCTTCAGGCGTGGCAGGCAGGGAAGGGCGGCTCTCCACAAAGATGCGCACTATCTGATGGGAGCGAGAGCTCTCAGCATTCTGCCTGGTGTCCCGCACCTGCCAAGCAAAGACAGTCCAGACTCAGTGCATGCGACAAACCATGAGAAAAATAAAAAACAAAAGGTTACGCCTTTTAGAGGTAGTGACAACAGCCTCCCCAGTGGGAGCGAAGAGCACAACACAGGTCTGCACATGACGACGCTCTAGCAGCTGTGTTTGGCCAGTTTTTTGCCATTCTTCCCTTGGCAGCATATACACTGTAGGCTGGTGCACTGAGGCCTTTTACTCTAGCCAGTCATAGTCAAAGACATGCTGGACTCAGGCATTTGCATGTGTATATCTTGGCATCAAAGGTGAAGACAACATATGCATAGACGCAGCAGTAGTGGATAGACTCACAGTCCGTCTGGCTTCAATCTGTCTGAGCAGTTGGCACAGATGCTGCTCAGATCGTGGCCAATCTTCAGATAAGCCTTCTGCCACTGTGCCACGCTCTGGGTCATCTAGCAATGGCAGATTCTGGCGCTCTGTGCCATCTTTCAGTAAGTCTCTCACCTTCTCGTTGTAGATCTCAATGGCTGACATCCTGAGGGTGTACTCCCTTCCTGCAGCAGATTTTGCCAGTGGTGTCCAGTGATCCTGACTCAAGCAGTGCAGCCAGCAATTCAAGTCTGTAGATGGACATGCCTGGAGTGTGCCGTATGTGGTGGAAGATGTCTTGTGCTGCTGCTTGAACAACACTCCGCATCGTGTAGGTTTTGCCACTGCCGGTCTGGCCATACACAAAGAGGGTTGCATTGAGGCCTTGTAGGGCTGACAAGACTCGGTCTTTGGCTGCCGCATCGTAGACTTGCTGCGACGAGGTGTGATTGCTGAAGACGCGGTCGTAACAGTACGCTGGCGGCAGGTGTGCGTGCGACCTGTCAACCTCACCAATGTATCTGAGAGTGAACTCATCACTGGCTTCCCAGCTGTCGTGATCCCTATGAATATGCTCGAGATAGCTTAGTGGTCTGATGCGGACCCCAACCCAGATGGTTTCAGCTGTTGGTGCGGCAGGTCTGTCTGAGCTACGTTTGGTCTTAGCACTGCCTGCGCGAGAGAGCATGCCTTGCCCAGCTACGTCAGCAGAGCTGCCCATCTGTAGAGTGAAAGACCAACTCAACCACACGTTCCGCGCACAGCCTTCGCATAGGCAAGCCCAGGCGCCGCAAGCCAACAAGATCGAGGACTTCCTAGCTGCTGTCCTGGTGTTCGAAACCAAGATTAATAATGCACAATTTTACCATCTGTAAAATCGTTTTGCGTCCAGAGGTTTTGCCACCCCCTTCTGATTCCATTGCAGCTCCGAGGCTGGGTCCGAGGTAGTTTGCGTCATATGCGTAACAAGAACGGTGCCGTCAATGCAGTCGGCGAAGCTGGTGAAAAAGGACGCTGAGGACTGCTCCCAGGGATTTACAAGACGCGCTGCCTGGCTCGCTTGCATTCGGGTGTTGCAACATGCGTGTGCTTTTCAGGTCAAAGTGCAGTACCGTAGAAACCGGGACAGCAGACCGGAACAGACGCCCCAATGCATGTGGTGAACTTGCAATGCGTTTGGGACATGCTTTCCGATCTCACCACAGGCTTTTCCCTGTCGACAAAGGTACGTGCTGGCTCATGACTTTTTCTCGGAACCTACAAAGTCTTATCCACGTCCCGCTTGCAAAATCACCCCGCAAATTTTTTGTCCCTTCGTTGTTCTGTACAGTTCGTCCACCTCTTCGCTAAGTGTGTCAGTCAGCGCACTCCAAGGCTGATCCTTTGCAGGCCGTATTGCGTGAAGTCGTCATGACCTGATCAGGGCTACACTGGCGCATCTGTGCGGTCTATCCGACTGGCTAAAGAGGTGCAACCTCTTCCTGTCCTACTGTCAACGCGAGCACAAGCCAAGTTGCATTGGTTACGTCGTCCATGGGTACACGGGCTGTTCTGCAACAATGTCCTGATTTAGCTGGTGCTCTCAAATGCATGCTGACATGCCTTTGCAATGGTGCCATTTTTGGCAAGTCTTCACTGTAGTGCTAGTTGAGTCACACTTAAGCTGGCTATGTCAGGTGTGCGTTGTATACGAGTGCCCATCCAGCGTTTCCCACCTTTCGGAGCAAGTTACAAAGTGCTCACATCTGGCATGCACTCTGCATGGATACATGCAACCTTTTGATCTGTCATGCAACTTCACATACCAGTGGTCCAATACTGCAGGTGTCATTTCGCCTTAGATTGATGTCTGCGCAATACTGAGAATCTTTGGCTTGGTCTGCAGGCTTGAAGAGGCCCACATTCACACGTACCTCCCGCTTACAGACCTCAGCGACACAGCAAAGGGCAGAATCCAGCTGGGTTACACCATTCTATGTTAACTCATGCCCATCTTCTCAGCTCTCGCTATTGGAGCAGCAGCCGCAAGCCTAAGTGGGCACAGCAATGACAGGGCTGGTGGGGCAGGTGATGCTCTGCATGACACATCTGGAGTGGTGAGTCATCATCCATGCTTACTCATCTCATGCAATCTAGCTGGATTGTGTCTGTGCATGAGCATTTGTTAGTAAGTGCAAAGGTGGCCGGGAGCTCCGACTGTACATCGCAATGACAACAATGCAGCGGCAGTATGTGCCTAAGAATAGCTTCTGCACTGCATTGCGCTGTGTCCACAACCAGAAGTACATGGTCTGCACAACTACAATGACACTGGGGGAGTTACAACCGTACTGTGAGAAATCACACCTGCAAAGTAACCCATGCTTCATGACAGCAGTGTGAGGGTTGGCTTGGTTGGCTGACATGTATGACAAGTGTGCTGTTCACACATCTTCAGGGATATACTTGCATGCAACACTCCTGCAAGGCAGACAGAGGTTTTGCCCAACTCTGCAAAGGTTGACCTTTTGGGCATTCCTTCACATTGCAAAACAGAAAATGGACAAACAAATTGTACGGGCACTGCCTGTCCCTGCAACAGCTGCCATATTGGATATCCTTACCCTGGGGCAAAACCAAATGACAAAAAAGATATACATCAAAAAGGTGGCACAAGCACTTTTAGCATATGGTGGACTTTGAGACTATTGTCACTGCAGGGCTTTCTGGGTGTGTTGGCCATCTACATTGGATCCATAGCGGTGGTCATACTCAATGTGGCCAGAAGCAAGATGGCCGTCACCTCTTACTGCATTCAGGTAATACACTCATGACATGACTGCAACATCAATTTGTGAGTTACATTTTACTACATTCAGGCATTTCACTCATGACATGACTACGACAAAAGTTGCAACTCCTGTGGCTCAGTGGTTCCACTGTTGTTGGCAGCTCGAGTCAAGTCTAGAAATGTATCAAAACCATACTGGTCTTGGCCGTAGACACTGTATGTTGACCCTGTAGCACCAGCTGCCTGCGCCATCTTGTGCTGGGAAAATATTGATCTCGTTGGGGTCTTGCCCTTGATGTCAAGTGGCTACATGCATCAGGCTATTGTGGGTGGCGTTTTGAGATGCACACAAGACTTGGCCTAATAGAGCTGTAGTGGCAAGATCCATTAGGCCTAGTCTTGTGTGCACCTCAATGTGCTGCCCACAATAGCCTGATGCATCTAGCCACTTGACATCAACACAGGCAGTTGCACTTCAGCTGGAAACAGGACCTTCCTGTAACTGTTTTGATGCAGTTCTGCCAGTTGCTTAGTGATGTCCATTAGCTCTACATTCACCAAATCATGCACGCTTGCACACACACATGTACGTAGGCAGACAGGCATGCATTCACGCACGCATGCACAGCAAGGTACAGACTTACATTGACTATCCAATGATGTTACATTCAGTCTACAATCTTTGTTGCAGGAGCTGAGCCCGCTGGCCCTGGTCGCCTTTCTGCTCCTACTGAAGGTGGGTTTTGCCTTCTGTGCTGCTTTTTGTTTGCCTTCTATGCTGCCTTGTGTCTGCCAGGCATGATTGGCTCTGTGTGTCAGAATGAGGCGTCCTTTTAGAGTGCAGTATTGGCCCCTGCAGCTGCTCTATATGCATGCAAGCCAGCTTTGCAGTTTTTGTGAACATGCATGTGTCTCTTGGCTGTCATTTTGGTACATACGTACAGCACTTGATCTGCTACCACTCTGGGGCACAGGCAACATCAGATGATTATGTGGTGGCCTTGCTCAGCGGCTCGCTCAAGTGTTCTATGGCAAGCGTCGTCAGTGATCTCAGCAACAGCCACCATCGTGTCATGCAGCAGGTGCAGACAGGACTTCTTGCATCAATTAAATTTTGGTCTGTCTATACAGTAACTTGGTGCATCAAGATGTATTTAATAGCCACAAGAGAGTACACCAAGCTGCGTTATGCATCCTGTCTTGGCTCACTGCACATGATGCACATGTTGTGTGATAATGCAAGTCAAAGCCTTAGGCACCCTGCTCAATTTGGGAAATGCACATATCTGTGTCTGGCATGCAAACGCAATACATTGTGCTTTCTTGGAGTTGGAGGCATGTCTCAAATGTACATACTGCCTTCCTGAGCATTGAGTAGAGGGCTTTACAATTTGCATCAATTGCAGCCAGCTTGTGGACGCCATTTGACAACTTGTTACTCTGCTGCAGGGGGGCGTATGCGACATTTGCAGCATCTGCAGCTATGACTGCTACCAAAGCTCCTTCAGCGCTAGCAGCGCGCAGAAAGCAGGCATAGCTGCAGCATTGAATGGGGGAGTATTGGGGCCTTGAAGATGCAGTATTGGGGTTGAAGCAGTGGTTGGCTCAGACAGCATCGCATCCACCCCTGCAGCTTCAAGACCTTTTTGCGGGGGGGGGGGGGGGCGGGGCCCGGGGGGGGGGCGGGGGCGCGGGGGGCGGCGCGGGCGGCGGCCGGGGGGAGGCG
>JAABUK010006403.1_pt1 | contig 17592 bp, 17 predicted proteins | sample 5559141 | NCBI WGS metagenome assembly JAABUK01 (sample SAMN10711869, study PRJNA513367) | rock metagenome | isolation source: Antarctica rocks | place: Antarctica: Victoria Land, Pudding Butte nord | collected 2016-01-03 | reverse complement strand
CAAGCGCACTGTGGGCACGATGGACCTGACCGCCTTGGGGCTCGGCGCCATCATCGGCACCGGAATCTTCGTCGTCATCGGCAAGGGTGCGGCTCTGGCGGGTCCGGCGCTGATCCTGTCTTTCATACTCGCCGGGGTTACCTGCGTCTTCTCGGCCCTGTGCTACGCGGAGCTGTCCGCGGCGATCCCGGTGGCCGGCAGCGCCTACACCTATGCCTACGCCACCCTCGGCGAGATCGTCGCGTGGATCATCGGCTGGGACCTCATCCTGGAGTACGGCGTATCCGTGGCCGCCGTCGCTGTCGGGTGGGGCGGCAACTTCAACATCTTCCTGCACGAGGCCTTCGGTTTCCGCATCCCGGACGCGCTGTCGACGGCGCGCGAGGAGGGCGGGATCCTGAACCTGCCGGCCGTGTTCATCGTGCTGGCCGTGATGCTGCTGCTGGTCCGCGGCGCCAAGGAGAGCGCACGGGTCAACACGATCATGGTGGGGGTCAAGCTGGTCGTGTTGGCGTTCTTCATCGTCGTCGCGTTCGCCAACTTCAAGAGCGGCAACCTCCACCCGTTCAACCCGCACGGCCGCGACGGCGTGGTCACCGCGGCCTCGATCGTCTTCTTTGCCTTCATCGGCTTCGACGCCATCTCGACCGGTAGCGAGGAGACCAAGAACCCCGGACGCTCGCTCCCGATCGCCATCATCGGAGCGCTGGGCATCGCTACATTCCTGTACGTGCTGACGTCCCTCGGCGCCGTCGGCCTGCTGCCGGCGGACCAGCTGTCCAAGAGCGACGCACCGCTCGCGACCGCGCTGCAGAAGGGTGCCGGCATCTCCTGGGCCGCCGCCGTTCTGGCCTTCGGCGCGCTGGTGTCGATCACGAGCGTGATCCTGGCCGTCTACTACGGCCAGACGCGCATCTTCTTCTCCATGGCCCGCGACGGCCTCATGCCGACCCGGCTGGCCAAGGTGCACCCGCGTACCGGAGCTCCGGTGCTGATCACCGTGGCGTTCGGTGTACTGATCGCCATCCTCGCGGCCGTCGCGCCGTTGGGGCAGATTGTGGAGCTGGTCAACATCGGGACGCTGTTCGCATTCGTCCTGGTCAACATCGGCGTGATCGTGCTGCGGCGCACCCGGCCGGAGATGGAACGGCCGTTCAAGGTGCCGCTGGTTCCCTTCGTGCCGATTCTCGGGCTGCTGTTCACCTTTTACCTGATGAGCAAGCTGCCGGCGCTCACGTGGATCCGGTTCGTCGTGTGGCTGCTTCTGGGCCTTGTGATCTATGCGCTCTACGGCTACAAGCATTCGCGGCTGCGGCACGGCGGCACGTACTCGGAATGACGCCGACGTCAACGACGTACCGACAATGGACGGAGAGCTTGGCGTGGTAGCGCGACTGGGCAACGACAGTGTCGTCGTTGGATTCGACTCCAGTGACACCGCCCGGGACGCCTTGGCGCTTGGCGCGCGGCTCGCCGCGGCCATCGGCGGCAGCGTTGTCGTGGCTGCGGTGCACCCGGCCTCCCCGCTGGGCGCCGGGCACATCGATGCCGAGTGGGTCGCCGCCATGCGGGAGGACGCCGAGGCGCGGCTCGATCGGGCCCGCACCCTGCTCGGGGCCGACGTCGCAGCGGACTATCGCGCTGTCGCGTCCGGGTCAGCCGCACACGGACTCGACGAGCTTGCCGAGTCTCTGCACGCGACGGCTATCGTGCTGGGCTCGGCCGACGGGGGGCCGCTCCGCCGGTTGCTCGCTGGTAGCACTGCCGAGCGGCTCCTGCAGGGCGCCTCCGTACCCGTCGCCCTCGCTCCTCGCGGGCTGCGGGACCGGGCCGGCGATCCGGTCGAGGTCATCGGCTGCGCCTTCATCGACACACCGGACGGGCACGAGGCGCTTCGGGTGGCCGCCGGCCTGGCCGAGTCGGCCGGCGCCAGGCTGCGCGTGTATACCGTGATGGCGCGCTCGGACGAGTTCGCGGTATTTGCCGGTCGGGAGGAGCACGATTTCGTCGAGGCCTCACGGGCGGCCTACCAGGAGGCGATGGACACGGCAATGGAGGGCCTCTCGCCGGTGAGCTCCTCACCGGCCGCCCGATGCAGGCCCTGGCCGCGCTGGACGACCGCGACGTCGACTTGCTGGTCTGCGGCTCGCGCGGCTATGGACCGCTGCGCCGCGTCCTGCTCGGCGGCACGTCGGCCAAGCTGCTCCGGCACGCGGCCGCTCCGGTCATGGTCGTGCCTCGGGCGGCCGGCTGAGCGGCGCCGGCAGCCTCAGCAGGTCCCGCACACGTCCAGCGCCAGCACAGCCAGCGCCCGCGCCGCCGTGGCGACCTCTGACAGCGGCACCCGCTCGTCCGGGCCGTGGGCCAGCGCCGGGTCGCCGGGCCCGTAGTGCACGGTCGGCACGCCACCCAGCCCGCACATCAGCCGGAGGTCGCTTCCGTACGGAACGCCATAGGTTTCCTGCGGTGCCCGGGTGACGGCCTGGGTTACGGCGGAGTGGGCCGCCCGCACGCGAGCCAGCAGGTCGCTGCCGGCCGGCAGCCGGCCGGAAGCGAACTGGCCGCCGTACCAGTCGACCGCCACGGGGTGATCGCGCAGCCAGGGGTCGGCTTCGCACGCCGACCGCACGGCCCCCTCCAGCTCCGCGCGGGCTGACTCGACCGGCTCGTCAAGCGCGACGCCGAGGCGGCCTTCCGCCACCAGCTGGTCGGGGACCGACGAGGGCCAGTCGCCGGCCTGGACCGTCCCGATGGACAGCGGGTAGGCGATCGGCCAACGAGTCATCAGCGGGTCGACGGCCGTGTTCCGCCGGCGCTCGAGCTCGGCCAGCGCCGACCAAACGGGCCAGAAGTTCTCGATGGCGCTGACCCCCGACAGTCGGGTCGAGGCGTGTGTGGCCCGGCCGGGCACCGACAGCCGGAAGGTCAGTGAGCCGGCGGCGGCGGGCACCAAGCCAAGCCCGGTCGGCTCCGGAATGACGCAGGCGTCGGCCCGCCATCCCCGCTGCAGGGTGGCGTAGGTGCCCAGCCCGCCGTCCTCCTCGCCCTGCACGCAGGCCAGGAGCAGGTCGCCGGCCAGCGGGACGGCCGCCCGGCGCAGTGCCCGCAAGGCCCACAGAGCCGACACCAGGCCGCCCTTCATGTCGCAGGCTCCGCGACCATAGAGCTGGTCGCCGAAGATCCGGCCGGAGAAGGCCGGCGCCGTCTGCCAGTTGCCTGGCTGCCCGGGCGGGACGACGTCGACGTGGGCGTTGATCATGAGGCTGCGCCCGTCCCCGCGCCCGGCAAGGCGCCCGACCAGACCCCAGGCGTCGGCACGCCGGACCTCGGACCCGGGGAAGTCGGCTGCGGCAAGGGTTTCGGGCAGTGCGATCTGCCAATGATCGACGTCGATGTCCTCCGCTACCAGGTGCGCAGCCAGCTCGGCCTGGACGCTGTTCTCCTCGTCGGACCCGCTGATGCTGGGCACCCGCACGAGACGGGCCAGCAAGGCGGTCATGGCCTCGGCCTCGTCGTCGGCTGCTTCCAGGACGCAGGTCCGCCAATCGCCGGTCACGGCTTCAACCTATCGACGCCGGCGTCGTGCGCGCCGGCGGCCCGGAAGCGCGATCGGGCCGGTCAGACCTCCACCACGGTGACGACGATCATGGGGCGCCGGCGGTAGCTGTCGCTGACCCACTTACCGACCACCCGTCGAATCGACTGCTGCAGCTGTCCGGCGTCGGCTACCCCCTCGCCCGCCGCGCGGTCGATCTGGCTCTGGATCAGGGGCAGCACAGCGTCGAAGGCGGCCGGCTCGTCGGTGAACCCCCGCCCGGACACGCTCGGCTTGGCCGCGAGCTGCCCGCTCACCGAGTCCACCACGACGGTGACGCTGATGAACCCCTCGTCGCCGAGGATCCGGCGGTCTTTCAGCGAGCTCTCCCCCACCTCCCCGACGGCGAGACCGTCGACGTAGACGAAGCCACACGGCACCGCACCGGTGATCGACGCCAGGCCGTCAACCAGGTCGACCACCACGCCGTCCTCGGCCAGCACGATCCGCTCGCGGGGCACTCCGGTCGCCTCGGCCAGTGCCGCGTGCGCCCGCAGGTGACGCCACTCCCCGTGCACCGGCATGACGTTGGACGGGCGGGTGGCGTTGAGCAGGTACAGCAGCTCGCCGGCCGGCGCGTGACCGGAGACGTGGACGTTGGCGACGCCCTTGTGCACCACGGTCGCCCCCCACCGCGACAGGCCGTTGATCACCTTGAACACCGCGGTTTCGTTGCCCGGGACCATGCTCGACGCGAGCACCACCGTGTCGCCGGCATCGATGCGCACCTGACGGTGGTCGCGGTTGGCCATCCGAGCCAGCGCGGACAGCGGCTCCCCCTGCGAGCCGGTGGAAACCAGCACGAGCTTCTCCGGCGGCAGGTCACCGACCGCGTCCATGGCGACGACCAGCCCGTCCGGGATGTGCAACAGCCCGAGGTCGCGGGCCACGCCCATGTTGCGCACCATCGAGCGACCCACGAACGCCACCCGCCGGTCGTGCGCGGCGGCGGCGTGCAGGACCTGCTGGACCCGGTGTACGTGCGAAGAGAAGCAGGCGACGATGACCCGCCGCTTGGCCGACCGGACCACCCGGTCCAGCACCGGCCCGATGTCGCGCTCGGGAGCGACGAAGCCGGGGACCTCGGCGTTGGTGGAGTCCGACATCAGCAGGTCGACGCCTTCGGCGCCCAGCCGGGCAAAGCCCCCGAGGTCGGTCAGCCGACCGTCCAGCGGCAACTGGTCCATCTTGAAGTCGCCGGTGTGCAGGACAAGTCCGGCCGGCGTGCGGATCGCGACGGCCAGAGCGTCGGGGATGGAGTGGTTGACAGCGAAGAACTCGCAGTCGAAGGGTCCGAGCCGCTCGCGGTGACCTTCGCGTACTTCCAGCGTGTAGGGCTTGATCCGGTGCTCGCGCAGCTTTGCCTCGATGAGGGCGAGGGTGAAGCGGGACCCGACCAGCGGCAGGTCGGCCTTTTCCCGCAGCAGGTACGGCACCGCGCCGATGTGGTCCTCGTGGCCGTGGGTGAGCACGACCGCCTCGACGGCGTCCAGACGGTCCCGGATCGCCGAGAAGTCCGGCAGGATCAGGTCCACCCCGGGCTGGTCGACCTCGGGAAAGAGCACCCCGCAGTCGATGATGAGCAGGCGGCCGGCGTACTCCAACACCGCCATATTGCGGCCGATCTCGGCCAGGCCGCCCAACGCGACGATGCGCAGGCCGCCGGCGGGCAGTGGCGGCGGTGGCCCGAGATCGGGATGCGGGTGGCTCATCAGTCGGTCTTCACGCCGCCGGCCGCGAGGTCCCCGCGCAGCGTCTCGACCTGCTCCGCGGTGGCGCCGACGAGCGGCAGTCGCAGCGGGCCACCTGGCAACCCCTGCAGGGCCAGGGCGGCCTTTGTGAGGATCGCGCCTTGAGTCCGGAAGATCCCGGTGTAGACCGGCAGCAGGCTCCGGTGGATCTCCAAGGCGAGGCCGACGTCACCGCCTTCGTAGGCATCGAGCATCTCCCGCAGCCGGAGCCCGACCAGGTGACCCACCACGCTGACGAACCCGACTGCGCCTACGGCCAGCAGGGGAAGGTTCAGCACGTCCTCTCCGCAGTAGTAGGCGAGGTCGGTGCGCGCCATCACGGCCGAGGCCGCGGCAAGGTCGCCCTTGGCGTCCTTCACTGCGAGCACCCGCTCGTGCTCGGCCAACCGGACCAGCGTCTCGCTCTCGAAGGCAATCCCGGTGCGGCCGGGAATGTCGTACAGCAGGACCGGCAGCTCGGTGGCGTCGGCGACGGCGCGGACGTGCTCGACGAGCCCGGCCTGCGGCGGCTTGTTGTAGTACGGCGCGACGACGAGCAGCCCATCCGCGCCGGCTTCGGCGGCGGCGCGGGCGAGCTGCACGCTGTGCGCCGTGTCGCTGGTGCCAACTCCCGCCACAACGGTGGCGCGGTCGCCCACCGCGTCGACTACGGCCCGCAGCAGGTGGTCCTTCTCGCCGTCACTGGTGGTGGGCGACTCCCCCGTGGTGCCGCTGACGACCAGCCCGTCATTGCCGCCGGCGTCGACGAGGTGGGTGGCCAGGTGGGCGGCGCCGGCGACGTCGAGCCCGCCGTCGTCGGTGAACGGCGTGACCATCGCCGTGAGCACGCGCCCGAAGGGACGGCGGGAGTCGGCGACGGAGGCTGTCATGCGGGCCACGCTACCGGTCGGCGGGCCGCTCATGGTTGAGCCTCGCGGCGCATCGGTCGGGGGTCCAAAACGCCGCGAGGCTCGCAGGAGTTATCGCCCAGACGCGCCGCAGCGTTACAGAAGGGTCTCAGCCTTCGCTTACCAGCGGGCTGGAGGCCACCTCGGCGCCGTCGTCCATGCGGGCAATGTCGAAGTCGGCGAACACGTTGGGCGCCACGCGCTGCAGCTCCCGGAGGCAGGCGATGGCGAGCTCGCGGATCTCCACGTCGGCGTGCTCGCTGGCCCGCATGGCGATGAAGTGCCGCCAGGCGCGGTAGTTGCCGGTGACCACGATGCGGGTCTCGGTCGCGTTCGGCAGCACCGACCGCGCGGCCTGCCGCGCCTGCTTGCGGCGCAGCGTCGGGTTGCCCACGTGGGCGAACCGCTTCTCCAGTCCCTCCAGCAGGTCCGTGTAGGCCTGGGCAGCCGCCTCGGTCGCGGCGACGAACCGGGCGTGCAAGGCGGGATCCTCGGCGATGGCCGCCGGCTCGACCATGGCCGCGTCGCGCTCAGGCACGTAGCGCTGGCTGAGCTGGCTGTAGGAGAAGTGTCGGTGCCGAATCAGCTCGTGGGTCAGCGACCGGGAGACACCGGTCAGGTAGAAGGTCACGCTGCCGTGCTCGAGCACGGACAGGTGGCCCACCTCGAGGATGTGATGGAGGTAGCCGAAGTTGGTCGCGGTCCGCGGGTTGGGCTTGCCCCAGGACTGATAGCAGGCCCGGCCGGCGAACTCCGCGAGGGCCTGGCCGCCGTCGGCGTCGGTGGTCCAGGGGATGCCGGCGGGCGGGGTGAAGGTCGTGTACGCGATGACCTCGGCGCGCAGGGAGGCGGAGTCGGGCACGGGGATGTCTTTCGCTCGTCCGGACCACGTCCGGACAGGTCGCGGCGGTGCCGACTGTAGCCGCGACCACCGGAGGGGGCTGCGTTGACCCGGCCACTTGACTGACGTCATCTTCGACGTCATAGTGACGTCATGGAACTCGCCCGCCATGTCGATGCACTGCGAGGCGACCTCGCGGCCTCGGCAGCCGGCGCGGCTCCAGAAGTGACCCGAGCCGCCGAGCTGCTGGCGGCGGCTCTCGAACCAGCGGCCCGGCTGAGATTTCTCGAGCTGCTGTCTGCGGCGGCGGCGGAGGTGACCGCATCGTTACCCCGCGGCAGCGTCGAAGTGCGGCTGCGCGGTCGGGAGCCGGAGCTGCTGGTGGTCGCCGACCCGGCGCCGGCACCGGCCGGCGCATCCGACGACGGAACCACGCGGCTCACGTTGCGCCTGCCCGAGACCGTGAAGCTTGCGGTCGAGGAGTCGGCGGCCATCGCCGGCAGCTCCGTGAACGCCTGGCTGGTGCGCGCGGTCGCGGATGCCTTGGACACCCCACCCCCACCCGGACGGCGCCGGATCACCGGCTTCGCCCACGGCTGACCGACGAGCTGACCCGACGAAGGGAATGCACATGCAAAGCTTCGACACCCCCGAGCCGATCTCTCTGCGGCTGCACCTCGATGCCGGCACGGTGCAGATCGTGGCCGGCGACGTCACCACCACCACCGTCGACCTCCGCCCGGTCGATGACGACGACTCCGACGGCTGGCAGAAGGTCGAGCACTCGCAAGTCGAGCTGGACAGCGGCGTGCTCGTCATCCGGACTCCCAAGCGGCATCGGTCGGGGACCGGCTCCGGCCTCCGGCTGCGCGTCAGCCTGCCGCTGGACTCCCGGCTGGTCGCCAACGTCGCCTCGGCCAACCTGCACTGCTCAGGACGCATGGCGCAGGTCGGGGTTAAGAGCGCCTCCGGCCGAGTGTCCGTCGGCGAGGTCACCGGCGACCTGTCGGTCAGCACGGCCAGCGGCGGGGTTGAGGTCATGCACGCCCAGAGCGCCCTGTCGGTGCAGACCGCCTCCGGGGATGTGGAGATCGTCCGCAGCGACGGCGACCTGCAGGTGTCGGCGGCCAGCGGCGATATCGCCGTCCGGGAGGCAGGCGGCTCGGTTCAGGCCCGGAGCGCGTCGGGCAACGTCGAGGTGGGCTGCGCGAGCAGCGGGTCGCTGTCGGTGGTGAGCGCCTCCGGCGACGTCGAGGTCGGCGTACGGGCCGGCACCGCTGTGTGGTTGGACCTGTCGAGCCAGAGCGGCCGGACCAGCTCCGAGCTGCCCGTCGAGCACGATGCCTCTGCGCAGCCCTGCTCGCTCAACGTTCGGGTGCGGACGGCGAGCGGCGACATCACGTTGCGCCGGGCCGGCTGAGCACCGACCGCAGTGCCGGCGCGAGGTCGCCGCGGTCGGCCACCGCGACTGCGGCCAGCCCCAACCAGCCGGCCATCGTCGCCAGCTCGGCAGCCAGCTCTGCGGCCACGTCTGAGGCCACCTCGCCCGGCCGCACATGGTCGGCCAGGTGCGCCCTCTGCACCCGCAGGACTCCGGCCTGCCGGTCCGCCTTTAGATCGACTCGGGCCACGAGACTGTCACCGAGCAGGAACGGCAGCACGTAGTAGCCATGCACCCGCTTCTGCGGCGGCGTATAGATCTCCAGGCGCACCCGCATGTCGAACAGCCGCTCGGTGCGGTCCCGGGCCCAGACCAGCGAGTCGAAGGGCGAGAGCAGCGCTCGGGCGCGGACCCACCGCGGGAGTCGCGCGTCGACGTGGAGGTAGGCCGGCTGCCGCCAGCCGTCGACGGTGACCGGCAGCAGCCGGCCCTCCTCCACCAACGCAGCGACCGCGGCCCGGGACTCTGCCGGCCGCAGTCGGAAGTAGTCGCGCAGGTCCGGCTCGGTGGCCACGCCGAACGCGCGGGCGGCGACCTCGACGAGGCCCATCTGCGCCTGGGCCGGCGCCGGTGTGGGCGTGGCCAGCACGACTGCCGGTAGGACCCGCTCCGGTAGGTCGTACAACCGCTCGAAGCCGCGACGAGCCGACGTCGTCACCTGCCCGGACCAGAACAGCCATTCCAACGCCTGCTTTGTCTCGGTCCAGTTCCAGCCCCAACCACCAGTTGGACGCGGCACGTCGTGCTCGATCTCCCCGGCCGAGAGCGGCCCCCGGTCGCGCACCTCGGTCAGCACCCAGCGCACGAAATCGGGCTTCTCGTCGACGATCCGCCGCATGCCACCCCACGCCTCGTCGGCCCACTTGGCCATCCGCCACCGCAGCAGGGGCTGGGTCGCTACCGGCAGCAGGGACGCCTCGTGCCCCCAGTACTCGAACAGCTCTCGGGGCGGGCGGTAGGCCGCCCGGTCAAGCAGGTCCATCGGGTACGGCCCCAGCCGGCTGAACAACGGCAGGTAGTGCGAGCGGACGAGCACATTGACCGAGTCGATCTGCAGCAGGCCGACCCGGGACAGGATCCGGCGCAGCGCCCGGCGGTCCGGCACGCCGGCCGGCCGCGGGTCGCAGAAGCCCTGCGCCGCCAGGGCGATTCGCCTTGCCTGACCGCCGGAGAGCGTCTCGCGCGCGACGGCCACGCGGGCATCGTGTCAGAGTCAGTGCCGGCCGCGCCGGACCTCCACGGCTACGACGACCGCGACCGAAACGAGAATCACCAGCCCCCCGACGACGACGGTAGGGGTCACCCGCTCGTGCAGGATCAACGCACCGAGCAGCACGGCGACGGCCGGGTTGACGTAGGCATAGGTCGCCACCTGGCTCACCGGCGCGTTGCCGAGCAGCCACACGTAAGCGGTGAAGGTGACCAGCGAGCCGACCACGACGAGGTAGCCAAAGGCCAGCCACGAGCGGCCCGACACCGCCGCCAGGTTGAGCCCGGCCGTCTCCCCGCGGAGCAGGCCGGCGACAAGCAGAACCGCGCCGCCGAAAAGCATCTCGTAGGCGGTCGCGGCAAACGGGTCGGCCGGCATCGGCCGACGCGTTGCGAGGAACGAGCCACTGGCCCAGGACAGCGACGCGAGCACGACCAAGGCGGCGTGCGGCAGGTCCGAGCGGTCTGTGGCGCCGGGTCGCAGCAGCACCGCCACACCGGCGAAGCCGACGGCCACCCCGGCCAGCGTCACGGGGCTCGGCCGGTCACCGGTAACGGTACGCAGCACGACGATCCAGAGCGGGACGGCGGCGATGAGCAGCGCCGCCAACCCCGACGACACCCCTTCCTCGGCGACCACGACAATGCCGTTGCCGCCGAGCAGCAGCACGCCGACCGCTGCGGCGGTGGCCAGCCTCGGCGCACTCACCCGCAACGCCGCCGGGCGGCTGACCGACAGGACGCCCACCAACACGAGGCCGGCAATGGTGAAGCGGACGCCGGCGTGGGTCAGCGACGGCAGCGTCTCGATCGCGATCTTGATGGCGAGGTACGTCGAGCCCCAGACCAGGTAGACCGTGCCCAGGGCAAGCCACACCCGCCAGCCAGACCGGCTGGTCCGGTCGGAGCTCACTGTCGTCGAGGAGGCCACGAGCCCCATGGTGCCCGAGCACCCGGTCGCAAGCCGGCCGGCGCCGGCCGGCGCGTCGGGCAGACTGGCGAGGTGCAGGGATTTCTCAGCGGCTTGGCCGGGTCGAGCGGCTGGTGGCTCTATCCCGTGCTCGGTGGACTTGCCTTTGGCGAGGCCGCGCTGTTCCTCGGCGTCGTCCTGCCCGGTGAGGCGGCGCTGCTGACGGGCGGCTACCTGGCCGCGCACGGCCGGCTGAGCCTTCGGCTGCGGCGCTTCAGGCTCGGCCAACGAGTCGGCGCAGGGCGGTGGGACCGAACCGAGGGCTGCCTGGAACGCCACGGCGGCACGTCGGCCTTCCTCGGCCGCCCCGTCGCGCTGCTGCGCGCGCTGGTGCCGACCATGGGCGGCGCCGGCGGAATGCCCTACCGCACCTTCCTGCCTTGGAACGCCGCCGGGGGTCTGGTCTGGGGCGGCGGTTGCGTGCTGCTGGGCTACGCCTTCGCCCGCTCACTGTCCACCGTCGAGCGCTACCGCAAGGTCAGCGGTGGGCTGGTGATAGGCCTCGTGGTCGCGGCCGTTCTGGCCGGACACGTGGTACGCCGGCGTCGCGCCCGGCACGCCTCCCAGTGATGCCGGTCATCCGCCCCGCCCGGCTCGCGGACCTGCCGCAGGTCGCCGATATCTGGGTGCGCAGCTGGCAGGCGGCGTACGCCGGGATCGTGCCTGCGGCACACCTTTCCGCCCTCGACCCGCGGGAGCGCCACGGCCGACTCGTCGAGCGCTTCACCTCCGACCCGCGCTACGAGATGCTGGTCGCCGACTCCGCGGCGACACTGCTCGGTTTCGTCGTGGGTGGCCCCTGGCGAGGCGAGGATGCGGCGCCGGAGATCGGTGAGCTCGCCGCGATCTATCTCGCTCCGGAGCACCGGGGCCGCGGAGTCGGCCGCCTGCTGCTCGACGCAGCGGAGCGCCGGTTGGCCGAGCGCGGCTTTGCCGAGGTGCGGCTGTGGGTGCTCGAGGACAACACGTCGGCACAGCGTTTCTACCGCGGCGCCGGCTGGGCACCGGACGGCCTCCGGCAGACCTACGACGTCGGCGGCGCCGCCCTTCCCGAGTTGCGCTACGCCCACCGGCTGGTGCCGCATGGCTGACGTCGGGGTGCGGCCGGCCACCGACCGCGACGTCGACGACATCGCCCGGGTGCAACTGGTCACCTGGCGGGCGGCGTACGCCGGCCTCCTGCCCGCGCACGTCCTCGCCGACCTCACCCAGGCCGGCGTGGCCACCGCTTGGGCGACGGCCGTCACGGAGCCGCCAACCGGCCGGCATCGGGTGCTGGTCGCCGTAGAGGGCCCGGTGGTGGTCGGCTTCGCGGCGTCCGAGCCGTCGGCTGACGACGACCTGGACCCGCAGCTCACCGGTGCGGTCACGACGCTGCTGGTGGAGCCACGCTGGGGCCGGCGTGGGCACGGCAGCCGGCTGCTGGCCGCCGCAACCGACCTGCTGCGAGCCGACGGGTCGATGACCGCGGTCACCTGGCTGCCAGCCGCAGACCGTGCCTCACGCACGTTCTTCAGCTCCGCAGGCTGGGCTCCCGACGGCGCCGGCCGCACACTCGAGGCCGGAGGTCGACTGCTCGACGAGGTACGCCTGCACAGCTCGCTCAGGGTCGAAGCCGCGCCAGGGGAAGCACCACAACCCGCTCAGCCGTGGTGGACCGCACAGTAGGCGTCGCGGCTGGTCGTGTCGGTTAGCGGTGGCTGATATGAGTTCGACAAGATGAGCGACCGGGCGGTGGCTGCGGCGCTGTCCTCGATCTGCTGGGCGACGGCCGCCCGCGCCGCATGGTTGGGGGCGTCGACCAGTTGTTCGGCGTTGCGCCAGGCGCCCTCTCGCCAGCCGATCAGCAGCTGCATCAGGCCGGTGTAGGTCAGGCCGTACGGCGAGTTCGCCTGCGATGACCGCGGTCACCCGGCTGCGAGAGCAGGACATCCGCCTGTCATTGGACGATTTCGGCACCGGGTACTCCTCGCTGGCCCACCTGCGCAACCTGCCGGTGCACGAGCTGAAGATCGACCGGTCCTTCGTGCGCGGCTTCGCCCACAGCGATAAAGACGCCTCGATCGTGCGCTCGGTCATCGACCTCGGCCACAACCTGGGGCTGCGGGTGGTCGGTGAGGGGATCGAGACAGCGGAGGTCTGCGGTATCCTGCGGGACATCGGCTGTGACGACGGGCAAGGCAACTACCTGGGGCCGCCCGCTGCGGCCGCCGCCGCTGTACGGGACCGCTTGACGACACCGGCGACCTGAGCGCAGACCCGCCCGGTCCGTCGGCTACCCGGCCAGCAGTGCCCCGGTGAGATAACCGCCGGCATACCGACCGGGCAGCACCCGGACCGGACCGCCGGCGGCCGGCCACAGGCCGATCCGGCGATAGTCCCCCAGCTCAGGCCAGCCGACGGCCACCGCGAGCCAGTGCCCGTCTGAGGTCCAAGCCAAGTCGGCGACATGCTTGTTGGCGGTCCTGACGCCCGGCACCCGCTGGCGGTGGCCGGTGGCGAGGTCCACCACTTCCACGAAGCCGGGCGCTGCGCCGCCGGCTTGGGGGTCGCGCCCGGCATACCCCACGGCGAGATGCCGCAGATCCGGGCTGAGCGCGACCGAACCGGCGCTGTAGCCGCCAGCGAGGGCGATTGTGGACCGCGCGCCCCCGGGCAGACCCGCCACCACCAGTTCACATCGCGGCGGGCAGCCGGGCCTGAGCCACGCCGCCCAGGTGCGCCTCGCGCCGAGCACAAAGCTGGCCAGGCCCAGCCGCTGCCGGATGGCGAGAGTGTGGCGGTCGACGATCTGCACGTCGGCCATCGGGGCCGGCAGGAGGTATGAGGCGACAAGCAGGCCGACAGCCGTGTCGGCCTGCAGCACGAACCCCGGTGGGACTGTGTGCCGGGCGATGACGCGCCCGGACATCGTCACCTCCGACAGCACGCTCGCCGGCGGTGCGGAGCTGCCGACCGGCGGAGTGCCGAACCGCAAGGCGAAGATCTCCCTGCCGTCGAAGCCGGGGACCGCCTCGTCGGCCGGCGCCACAAGAACCGCGCGACCAGCCGGGCCCACGAGGAAGAACTTCGAGGACGGCTCGGTCACCGACGGCTGCCGGCGCTGCATCCCGACCAGGGTGCCTTCGGGAACCGCCGCGAGCTGGGTCACTTGCCAACCCTTCGGCACGACCAGCCCACGTAGGAGCGGGGCGCCGGCGCCCAGGCCGACCGGATGCGGGCCGCCGACCACCAGTCGCACACCGTGGGGGACGGCGGTGGAGACACCGACCAAGCGCGGCGCCACTGTGACATCACCGGGGACATCACCTGGGACATCACCTGGGACATCACCGGGCGAGACCGCCGGCGCCGGCTGCGCAGACGCCGGCGCCGGCAGGGGTTGGGGGGCCCCACCGGTTCGGACAAAAGTTAGACCGCCGCCGGCACCGAGCAGGCCCGCGAGGACCGCGACTGCGACCTTGGTCCACCGCGGCGGCCGCTCCGGCGGCCCGCCACTCAGCACGTCGGCCATAAGCGACCCTCATCAGTCGAAGCGGACAGCCCGGCTCAGTCGTCGAGCAGGGACTCGATCCCGACGGTCAGCCCGGGTCGGTCGAGCACCGTACGCACGGCAAGCAGCACGCCGGGCATGAACGAGGCCAGGTCATGTGAATCGTGCCGGATGGTCAATGTCTCACCGGACGTGCCGAACAGGATCTCCTGGTGGGCCACCAGCCCGGCGAGGCGGACGGAGTGGATGTGCACGCCGGCCACCACCGCACCACGGGCGCCTTCGACCCCGGAGGTGGTCGGGTCCGGCATCCACTCGGCTTGCGCATCGGCTCGGGCAGCGGCGACGAGCTCGGCGGTGCGCCGGGCTGTGCCGCTGGGCGCGTCCACCTTGTGCGCATGGTGCAGCTCGACGATCTCCACGGACTCGAAGTAGCGAGCGGCACGGGCGGCGAACTCCATCATCAGCACCGCGCCGATCCCAAAGTTGGCCGCGATCACCACGCCGACCGGCGCCGGCGCCGCCTCGACCCAGGAGCGGACGGTCTCAACGCGATCCGGGTCGAAGCCGCTGGTGCCGACGACGAGCGACACGCCCTCGTCTATGCACCAGCGGATGTTGTCCATGACCACGTCGGGATGGGTGAAGTCGACGACGACCTGGGCGGCGGCGTCGGAAACCATATAGAGCATGTCGCCGGTGTCGACCATCGCCACCAGGTCGAGATCCTCGGCCGCGTCGACCGCCCGGCACACCTGCGATCCCATCCGGCCGCGGGCGCCGAGGACGCCGACCCGGATCGGCTCGGTCATGACGCCACGCCGGCGAGCGCGTCTGTGTCCGGGAACGGCCCGATGACCCCCAAGGACAGCGGCTGGCCGAGCAGGTCGGCCGCGACCGCACGCACGTCGTCGGGGGTGACCGCGTCGATGCACCCGATCAGCTCGTCGACCTCCAGGATGTCGCCGTAGACCAGCTCGCCCTTGCCGATCCGGGTCATCCGCGAGCCGCTGTCCTCCAGGCCCAGGACGAGGCCGCCCTTGAGCTGCCCGCGTCCCCGGTCGACCTCGGCGTCGGTCAGGCCGCTGCCGGCGACAGCGTCGAGTTGCTCGCGGATCAGCGCCAGCACCCGCTCGGCATTGTCCGGAGCACAACCGGCGTAGACGCCGAAGACGCCGGCGTCGGCGTACTGCGTGGCATAGGAGTAGACGGAGTAGGCCAGGCCGCGCTTCTCGCGGATCTCCTGGAACAACCGGCTGCTCATGCCGCCGCCCAGCGCGCTGTTGAGCACGCCAAGGGCAAACCTGCGATCGTCGTGCCGGCCGATCCCGCGCCCACCGAGGATGACGTGCGCCTGCTCGGTTGGCCGCTCCATCAGCCGCACCGTGGGGCCGCTGACCCGGACCCGTCGCTCCGCCGGCCGAGGGCCGTCCGGGACGGCCGCATCGTCGCCCAAGAGGCCGGCGCCGAACTTGCCTACCAGGCGGACGACCTTGTTGTGCTCGAGGTTGCCGGCGGCTGCGATGACCATGGCCGGCGCCCGGTAGCGCCGGCGGTAGAAGCCGGCGACCTGCCCCCGCCGCATCGCCTGGATCGACTCGACGGTGCCGATAACGGGGCGGCCCAGCGGGTGGTCCGCGAACACGGCCTCGGCGAAGACGTCGTGCACGACGTCGCCGGGCTCGTCGTCGTGCATGGCGATCTCCTCGAGGATCACCCCGCGCTCAACCTCCAGGTCGGCGCTCGCGATCAGCGAGGAGCCGACCATGTCACTGACCACGTCCACGGCCAGCGGCAGGTCGACGTCAAGCACCCGGGCGTAGTAGCAGGTGTACTCCTGGGCGGTGAAAGCGTTCATCTCCCCGCCCACGGCGTCCATGGCCGCGGAGATCTCCAGCGCGGTGCGCCGCTCGGTGCCCTTGAACAGCAGATGCTCGAGGAAGTGCGACGACCCGCCGAGAGACGGCACCTCGTCCCTAGAGCCAATACCGACCCAGATTCCGAAGGCAACCGACCGCATGGCCGGAAGCGCCTCGGTGATCACGCGCAACCCGCCCGGCAGAACGGTGCGGCGGATCGTGCCGCCGTACCGTCCGGCCGAGAGCGTCCTGGTCGACCCTGGCTTCTGCAGCCCGGCCGGGCGCATCACGCGCCCGGGCTCGCCGGCACGTCGTCGGAGGGGCGGGCTGCCTCTGCATCACGAACGGGCACGAGGCTGATCTTGCCACGGGCATCGATCTCGACGATCTCCACCTGCAGCTTGTCGCCGACGTTGACCACGTCCTCGACCTTGTTGATCCGCTTGCCGTTGCCCAGCTTGGAGATGTGCACCAGGCCGTCCTTGCCCGGGATGAGCGAGACAAAGGCGCCGAACGCCGCCGTCTTGACCACCGTGCCGAGGAAGCGCTCACCGGTCTTGGGCATCACCGGGTTGGCGATCATGTTGATCCGGTCCACCGCGGCCTGCGCCGACGGGCCATCAGCCGCGCCAACGTAGATCGTGCCGTCGTCGTCGATGCTGATGTCGGCGCCGGTTTCCTCCTGGATCGAGTTGATCATCTTGCCCTTGGGCCCGATGACCTCGCCGATCTTGTCGACCGGGATCTTGATCGTGGTGACCCGCGGGGCGTACGGGCTCATCTCGTCCGGCCCGTCGATGGCCTCGGCCATCACCTCGAGGATCGCCAGTCGCGCGTCCTTGGCCTGCGCCAGCGCGCCGGCCAGGACGTCGGAGGGGATGCCGTCGAGCTTGGTGTCGAGCTGCAGCGCGGTCACAAACTCCTTCGTGCCGGCGACCTTGAAGTCCATGTCGCCGAACGCATCCTCGGCGCCGAGGATGTCGGTCAGCGCGACGTACTGCGTCTTGCCGTCGACCTCGTCGGAGATCAGGCCCATCGCGATGCCCGCGACCGGCGCCTTCAGCGGCACGCCAGCGTTGAGCAGCGACATCGTCGAAGCACAGACCGAGCCCATCGACGTCGAGCCGTTGGAGCCCAACGCCTCCGACACCTGACGGATGGCGTACGGGAACTCCTCGCGACTGGGCAGCACGGGCAACAGGGCCCGCTCGGCCAGCGCGCCATGGCCGATCTCGCGCCGCTTGGGCGAACCGACCCGACCGGTCTCGCCGGTGGAGTACGGCGGGAAGTTGTAGTTGTGCATGTAGCGCTTACGCGTCTCCGGCGCCAGCGTGTCCATCATCTGCTCCATGCGCAGCATGTTCAGAGTGGTGACACCCAGGATCTGGGTCTCGCCGCGCTCGAACAGCGCCGAGCCGTGCACCCGCGGGATGGCGTCGACCTCGGCCGACAGCTGGCGGATGTCGGCCAGGCCGCGGCCGTCGATCCGGACCTTGTCGCGCAGCACCCGCTGGCGGACCAGCTTCTTGGTGAGCGCGCGGACAGC
>JAABUK010006402.1_pt1 | contig 17592 bp, 14 predicted proteins | sample 5559141 | NCBI WGS metagenome assembly JAABUK01 (sample SAMN10711869, study PRJNA513367) | rock metagenome | isolation source: Antarctica rocks | place: Antarctica: Victoria Land, Pudding Butte nord | collected 2016-01-03 | reverse complement strand
CCGCGTAACTCAGCCTCTTCCTCCGCACTCAACTCCAACGATGGCTTCGGTCGCCCAGTCAGCATGACCGAGGTTAATGTACCTTGATCGGTTTTGCTAGTTATCTCTGGGACAGCACACTAGTATGAGATGTCTCAAAGATCAGCCGGTGGGGGCAGGAGCCGGGGAGCCAAGGTACTGAGGAAGGTTTCGAGCAGAAGAACCGCAGCTACCTGGTCGATTATAGAATTTCGCTCCTGGCGGCTGCTGCTGGAGCGGCGGACAGGACGTGAGTGGTCCAGTATCGTATGGGCCTCGGCGGTGGTGAGGCGTTCATCGACCAGGTGAAAGTTGAGGGTCGGGTTCTGCTGGCGTAGCGCATCGGCAAACCTTTGAGTTTTGAATGCTTGTGGACTTAGTTCACCTGAGGCGTGGAGCGGGAGACCGATGACGATGACGGTAACGGAGCGCTTGCGGACAAGCCGGCCAATCGATTTCAAGTCAGCGCGCAGGTTGGAGCGATGCATAGTGAAAAGTGGCTGCGCTGTGTATCCGAGAGGATCCGACAAGGCCAGGCCGATACGACGATCGCCCACGTCTAACGCTAGAATGCGCGATGTGGACGGTGGACTGGGTGGTGCGAGGACGTCGCTCAGGACCTGCAGCCCAGATTTAAATGAATCGGGCACTTTCAGATTCTACAGGTCGCATTAGAAAGTGAGACTTGGTTGCAGGCCGCCACTTAGAATTACGGCAACCCGCGAAACCGGGATAAGGGACGACTTTGAAGATTTTCCGATTCTTTCTGGCTCTCCTTCTTCTGCTGATTGCTGTCACGGGCTACCTGTTTGTTTTGCCCTACGGACCCATAGCGGAGACTTATGTTGACATCCCTAGTGGAACAGGGACACCGCGCATCGGAGCTCTGCTGGAAGAGCATGGCGTGATTCGGAGCCGGTACGGGTTTGATCTCCTACGCCTGGTAAAGGGTGGCCGGCTACGCGCGGGCGAGTACAAGTTCGATCACAAGGCGCCGATGACTGACGTGTACGCGCGCGTTGAGCGCGGCGACGTATATACGCGGACTTTGGTGATTCCGCCGGGATACAACATCTTTGACATCGCGCAGGCCGTTGAAGAGGCCGGTCTGGGATCGCGCAACGAGTTCTTAAAAGCTGAGCGGGCGCATACCGAATTGATCAGGACGAGAAGTCCACGAGCCGCGTCACTGGAAGGATTTCTCTTTCCGGATACCTACCGCTTCAGTCGGCACAGCACCCCGGAGCTGATGCTGGCGACAATGGTAAAGCGGTGGGAGCGAGCTGTTAGTCAGCTGGGGCCGGAGACCTCCAGATGGCTGCCATACCTTCCAGCAGAGGAACAAGCGACCGGCGAAGTCGACTGGAAGGAGGTCGTGACAGTGGCTTCACTCATTGAGAAGGAGGTCTCCGAAACGGGGGAAAGATCACTCGTTGCAGGTGTATTTGTAAACCGACTTCGTCGAGGAATGCCACTTCAAACGGATCCTGCGGTGATTTACGCAGCGCTGCTCTCCGGACGGTATCGCGGAACGATCTATGCGTCTGATCTTCAGTTTGATTCACCTTACAACACCTATCGACATGCGGGGCTGCCACCCGGACCGATCTGCAGCCCAGGGGCGGCGTCTCTGCGGGCGGCGCTAGCTCCGGCGAAGACTGATTACCTCTATTTTGTAAGCGACGCGGCGGGGCACAGCCGGTTTGCAGCCACTATCGCGGAGCAGTCGAGGAACGTGGAGAGCTATCGAAAGACGCAGGGGCGATAAGGCTTAGCCGGCACCCAATATTGCTAGGTATCTTTCTGGGCGACGTCCCGACTAGAATACGGAGCCTTTTCTGCTCAGCGGACATCTGAAGGGTCGTGAGTCGTTTTGTTGCGTCCTCTCGAACAAGCTGTTCTGAGGTGCGGAAAGATATACTGGCTGCTCGTGTTGATGCGGAAACCTCTACCCTGCCTGCTGCTTCTGCTGGCTCCGGCTCTGACCGGCTGTCTGACGCGAACGCACATGGTTCGGAGGATGCGAACCGTGGATGTAGTGCAAAACGCTACGCTCGATCAACTACTGAGCCGGATGAACTCGCAGTACGAGGCAATTCAGACGATCAAGGCCTCTGTCGACATCGCGGCAAGTACAGGCGGCGCCCATACGGGTGAAGTGAAAGAGCACACCAGCCTGCACGGCTATATCTTCGTTCGCCAGCCCGAGGAGCTACGCGTTTTACTGCAGCTCCCGGTTATCGGGAGCAAAGCACTCGACATGGTAAGCGATGGAAAGACCTTCAAGCTCCTGATTCCACCGAAGAGCCGCGCGATTGTGGGAACCAACGAGATGACGGAACCCTCAAAGAACGGTCTCGAGAACTTGCGGCCCTATGTCTTTCTCGATTCCCTGCTGGTGAAGAAGCCGGGTTTGGACCAGATTGTCTTGTTGACGCAAGACGTGCGGGTCATCGAGCCCGCCGACCAAAAAAAGGATCTGATTGAAGAGCCGGATTACGACATCGAAATCGTTGCACCGCCGCAAGGGCAAACGAGCCATACGGAGCGTGTGGTGCACGTAAGCCGGACCAACCTTCTGCCGTATCAGCAAGATATTTACGACGCTTCAGGCCGGGTCGCGACTCGAGCGACCTACTCGGGGTACCAGAAGTATGGCAGCATCGATTTCCCCTCTACCATCGTGATCACGCGTCCCTTAGATGAGTACAGCCTGACCCTGACAGTGACGAAGATCGTGTTCAACGAGAAGCTCGAAGACGATCAATTTGAGCTGAAGATCCCCGAGAACATTCCAGTCCAGCACGTCAAGTAGATGGGTGTCTACATTGAAGTCCCGCACGCTTAGCATGGGCGCGAATGGATTCGTTGATCGAGAGAGCAAGCGCGAGAGCACGTCGACCTTCTTCGCCAGAGACGGTGGGAGTGGTTCCAGCACGGATAGCGTTTAGAAAAGACTCTATCTCCAGTCGCAGCGGTTCATCCCCTTTGACTGGGATTTTGTTCAAGGAGAGCCCCGGACTCTGGTGCTCACCCTGCTGCAAGACCTGAGTGAGAGCGGCCAGTTGAGCAGGATCGGCACCCTCGGCCGCTGTCACATCGATCATCAGAAGATCTTGCCGAGCGAAGTCTAGCGAGAGGTACTGGAAGGGCTGGAAGAAGCGCAGTTTTCGGACACGCTCCGTGCTGACACGGCTGGCCGTGAAGTTGGCGATGCAGCCGTTCTCAAACTCGAGCCGGACATTGGCGATGTCGACCTTGCGCGAGAGCACGGGGAGGCCTACGGCGCGGATCTCGCGAACTGGCGAGTCGACGAAGCTGAGGACAATGTCAAGATCGTGGATCATGAGATCGAGAACGACGTCCACGTCGAGAGATCGCGGCGTGAAGATGCTAAGCCGATGAGCCTCAAAGAACATTGGCCGATTCAAACGCGCCCGTGCCGCCGCTACAGCAGGATTGAAACGTTCTAGGTGGCCGGTCTGAACGATGGCGTCATGCGTTCGGGCCAGTAAGAGTATGCGGTCGGCGTCCTCAAGCGACGCGGCGAGCGGCTTCTCGACGAGACAGGAGACGCCCGCTGAAAGCAGAGGCTCGGCTGCGGCTGCGTGGTGCTGGGTAGGAACGCAGATGGATGCGGCGTCTGGCGGTCCCAAGGCTTCGAGTGCTGCTGTTACCGATGAGAAAGCGGACACATCGAAGTCGGCCGACACTTTCGCGAGGACGGCAGGGTTCGGATCTACAACGGATATCGATCCTACATGCGAGCCAACGGCGGCGAGTTCACGATAGACACGGAGGTGGTTTCGACCGAAGACTCCGGCTCCTACGACAAGCACATGAAGGGGCCGGCTGGAGGTCGACACTACTTCGTGGAGGACTGAGTCTGGGTGGGGGAGGCGACTTCGACGGCTTGACGGCAACGAGCATAGAGGTCCAGGAGTTGCGTAATCTGGTCCTCCGGCTTGCCTGACGAGGTGGCGCCGAAGCCGGTCACCCCTGGGGATTTGCTGCCCACGTGCGCGGCAGATGCAACAAACTTCAGGAGATCAAGCGCTATATCTTCAGTGCGGCGCAGGGCGGGTGTGGACGTGGATTCCATTCAGGCTCCTCGATTCTTATCTGATGGTATCGGTCCGCCACTGGGTGGGGCAACTATGAGCTGGGTTCGGCGCGCAAGCCACAAAGAATCTCATAGGGAATGGTATGGGCGATGCCGGCGTGATCCTCTGCAGTGATGCCGTCGCCCAACAGGGTGACCTCGTCCCCAAAGGATGCGTGCGGTATGGAAGTCACGTCAATCGTCGTCAGATTCATTGAGACACGGCCGATAATCGGCGCTCGCCGGCCGTGCAGCATGCACCATCCCCCTGGCTGCGCGTTGCTTGCAGAGAGCTCCCGGCGAAGGCCATCGGCATAGCCGACCGGGAGGAGCGCGAGACGCATCGCTGCCGGTGCCATGAAGGCGCCGTTGTAGCCGATCGTCGCACCGGGAGGCAGGTCATGAAGGTCTACGATACGGGACTTCCAGCTAAGGACGGGGGCAAGGAGGTCCCGCAGTGCGCTACTCGCATTCTCAAGCGGCAAGCAATACCCGTAGAGAGCCAAACCAGAGCGAACAAGGGATCGAGCACCGTAGCGGGAGGCAATCTGCTGCAACCACGGAAGGGAGTTTGCCTCGTCGATAACCGACGAGTTGCCGATATGGATCCACTCAGGACGCAGGCCTCTGTCGCCAACCTGGGTCAGGGCCGTTTCAAAGCGCTGGCGCTGTAGAGCTGTCAAAGAAGAACCCGAGATCTCAGCCGAAGCGAAGTGGGTCAGAACACCTTCGAGACGAAGTTGAGGCGTTTTCGACAGGCGGTCCAGCAGGAGATCCAGGGCGGTGCCGGGTTGAACGCCTTGGCGGGACATTCCTGTATCGATCTCAAGATGGATAGGTATCGAGGCGCCAGCGGTGGAGGCGTGGGAGAACCAATCCAGATGATGCCCAGACCAGACCACAGGTGTGAGTTGATTCGCCACGATCATCGCCGCGTCCTCGGGAAGGGGAGCGCACATCACGAGGATACGTGGCTGGACCTCGCGAGAGTCGTAGGTCCTATCGAGAGATCGACGGACCAATGCGCCTTCCTGAGCGTCGGTTACTCCTAGCCAGGAGGCACCTGCGGAAGCAAGCACCTGAGCGCAAAGACCCGCGCCATGACCGTAGGCTCTCGCCTTGACGACGGCGAGCACCGATGCGCTTCTATCTTCGGCGATACAGAGCCGCACGAGCGTGTCATAGTTGCGGCGCAGGCGCTCCTCTGAGATCTCCAACCAGCTTTTCGTGCTCTGCATGCTAAGTCCTATCGTACTGCTGCGTTGACGGAGCCGGCTCGGCGCGCGAGGATTCCCTTTTCAGGTGTGATTGTGATAAAAGGGGCGCGTCTTCCGGCGTACAGCGGTAAAGACTCCTAAGATCGTTCGGTGAGGTATTGGGCTGTGAGCAGAGTGAATGACAATTCATCGAAACTGCTTTCGCGTTTAGCTAGGCGCCACGCTGAGCCTGACTGGCGCGCTGGTGTTGCTGGGGTGTTCGAGTGCAAGCTCGAATCCACTGGCTGCGCTTCAGGCGGCACAGGCGAAGAATGCAGGCAATTTCACCACGACCGTTTTTCTCGGAGACTCGCTGACAGCGGGCTACCAGAGTGGATCTCTGCTCGATACGCAACAGGTGCACGGCTGGGCCCCCCTGGTCGCGGGACAGGCTGGATTCAACATCGTTCTGCCTTTGATTGCCGCTCCCGGAGCACCGAGCGTCCTGCAACTTATCAGCGTGGGGCCGCCGCCGGTGATTGTCCCCGCTAAAGGCACGACGCCAGGAAGAGACAATTTGCAGTTCAGCCCACCAATGTAGCGGTACCGGGCGCATTTCTTAATGATGTTTTGAACGCTGTACCCCTGGTGAATCCGATGCCGGGGCAGCAGCAGCTCAATCAACTGGTGCTTGGATTTCCTGGGCTGGGGTACGGTCAGGCTTACAGCCAGGCAACGTTCGCTGTTAAAGCTCAACCAACGACCATCTTTCTCTGGATCGGCAATAACGATGCCCTGATTGCCGACCTGACTGGCACGCCCGCGGCCATGACGAGCGTGGCCGATTTTACCTCCCAGTACCAGGCGCTGATGCAGGTCCTGACGACCCAAACGACTGCACATCTGGTCATAGCAAACATCCCTGACGTTACGGCGGTGCCCTACCTGCAGCCTGCCGCAAACATTCTGGCCCAGTACTCCGCTGGTACCGGACTTCCAGGGACGGCACTGAGTGCGCTGCTGGGAGTCACAGCGGGTGACTTTGTGACACCGGAAGGCCTGTCTGAGATCCCGTTGATTCTGGGAGGAAAGCAGAAAGGTCCGATCTCGGATGCGGGCGTTCTTACAGCGGCTGAAGTGGTGACGGCGCAGACGCAGGTAAAAGCGTTCAACCAAGTCATCGCGCAGCAGGCACAGGCTTCCGGAGCGACGCTGGTCGATATCAATGCGCTGTTCGCGCAGGTCGCAAGTTCAGGCCTGACGATAGACGGGTACACAGGAACGGCTCGCTTTCTGGGCGGGGTCTTTGCTCTGGATGGCATCCACCCGGCGAACACGGGCTACGCTGCGGTCGCCAACAAGTTCATCGACACCATGAATGCGAGCTTTGGGACGAAGATCGCGGATGTAAATCTCTCGGCGGTGGCAGCAGCCGACCCGCTCTGGCCGCCTAACCTGCTGAAGACCACGGGTGGTAAAGCAGTCACGATGCCCCCGAACGCTGGGCACGCATCGGACTGGATGGCTGCGGGCCGGTAGTGGGGGGGCAAGCGACCACACACCCCAGCCCCACCCCCCCGGGGGGTACCCCTAAGCTAACCCGTTCGTTTTGAATACCTAAGCGGTAAGTGCCTGGGCAAAATAGCAGAAACAGGGGACTTAGAGGCAAAATAGTCATTCCAAACAGGTTATCTGCAGCCGAACGGTCTGCTGCCTCCGTCACTCTCTCCCTGGTCTTATTCTAGCGACCGGACACAGACACTAAGCCAGAGGCAAGTCCCATGGTTTGATAGGATTATGAGCGTGAGGGATTGACACGGCAACAGGGGCAATAGCCGGCGAAGATTGCTAATAGCCGTCGGGGTCAGTACTGCCGGTGGCGAGGTTCTCGAAGCGGGTGTAGTCGGACAAGTATGCGAGGTGCACACTGCCGGTGGGGCCGTTGCGTTGTTTGGCGATGATGATCTCGGCCTTGCCTTTGAGGTCTTCGTTATCCCGATCGTAGTACTCCTCGCGGTGAATGAAGCAGACGACATCGGCATCCTGTTCGATCGAACCGGACTCACGCAGGTCGGAGAGGAGGGGCTTCTTGTCGCCGGTGCGCTGCTCCGATCCACGGGAGAGCTGGGAGAGGGCGAGAACGGGGACGCGGAGCTCCTTGGCCAAAGATTTCAGGCCGCGAGAGACGGCGGAGACCTCCTGGTTGCGGTTCTCAAATCCCCGCTTGCCCGGACCGGCGGTGCCGCTCATCAGTTGGAGGTAATCGATGACGATAAGGTCGAGGCGACCCTCCTGCTGGCGCAGACGACGGGCCTTGGCGCGCATCTCGGGAAGCGTGATGCCGGGAGTGTCATCGAGGAACATCTTCGATTCCAGGAGGCGCTCGAGCGCTGCGTTCAGCTTTCCCCGGTCGTCCTTCCCCAGGAATCCCTGCTGCATCTTTCGCGAGCCGACCAGCGCCTCGGACGCCAGCATGCGGCGAAGCAGCGACTCCTTCGACATCTCGAGCGAGAATACGGCGACGACCTTGCCGTCGCGAACGGCGGCATTCTGCGCGATGTTGATGGCCCAGGCGGTCTTTCCCATGGACGGGCGGGCGGCGATGATGATGAGCTCGGAATTCTGGAGGCCGCTGGTCATGCGATCGAACTCGATGTAGTGCGTCGCCAGGCCGGTGACTTCGCGACCCTGCTCATACAAGCCATCGATCGAGCCGAAGGAGTTGGCGACGATCTCACCGATGCCGGAGAAGCCGCGCTGGATGGCGGAGTCGGCGACCTCGGCGAGTCGGGCCTCTACGTCGCCGAGGACGTTGGTGGCTTCTTCAGACTGGTCGGCCGCGCGGCCGGCGCCGTCGGAGAAGATGGCCATGAGCTGGCGGAGGAGGCTCTTGTCCTTGACGATGCGGACGTAGCTCTCGATGTTGAGATTCCTGGGGATGCCTTCGGAGAGGTAAGCAAGGTAGGAGGGGCCCCCGATGGAGTCGAGCTCTTTTTTTTTCGAGAGCGCGTCCATGATCGTGAGGTAGTCCACGGCGTGCCCGACAGCCGCCAGGTCGAGCATCGCCTGGTAGATCCGGCGGTGGGAGTCAAGGGCGAAGTCGTCAGCGCGGAGCTTGGCGGTCGCGTCCGAGATAGCGATGGCATCGAGGAGCATGGCGCCGAGGATGGCAACCTCGCTGTGGATGGAGGCGGGTAAGCCTTCGGCTGGGGAACTAAGTTGAGCGAGCGATGCCATCGGGCTTTTAGATTAGAACCAAGCGGAGTTGTGGAGTATGCGGAAATCAGGTCTCGTTCTTTGCGGTCCCGGGGCGTGGCGATTAGCATGACAGTGCGTGCGGAGAGTGCGCGGAGGTCTCCATGGCTGGCCAGAAGTCGCTCGATGTACCCCCAATTGCGCAGAGGGACAAGGCTTCTTTCGAGCTGATCCGGGTTTGGATCGCCGAACAGGGTCAGCATGTCAGTCTGCGGAGCGGAGTTTGGGAGGACCCGGCGTATTGGGGCGTGATGCTGGCGGACCTGGCAAAACACATCGTGAAGGCGCACACGCTCGAGGACGAGACTCTCGATGGCGAGGACTTCCTGGAGCGTTTGCGGCAGGGCTTCGAGACCGAGATGGATTCAGCGACTGATGAAGCGGCGGGTGAGATTGTCAATTGACGAGCCTCAGGCCGAGAGCTTGCGGGCCTGGATCTCGATGTAGACGTGGATGAGGCCCACGGCTGCGGGTGTGACGCCGGAGATGCCGCTGGCCTGTCCGAGGGTGGCGGGGCGAATGGTGGAGAGTTTCTCCTCCATCTCGCGGGAGAGGCCGCTGATGTTTCTGTAGTCGAACCAGGCGGGGATGAGTGTGCTTTCGGCCGCCTTCAGTTTCTCGATGGAGCGGCGCTGTTGCTGGAGGTACCCGGCGTACTTGATCTCTGTTTCGACAGTCTTCCACTCGTTGCGGACCCAGGCGGGGCACTTGAGGCCGTTCTCGGCTCTTAACGCCTCGAGCCATGGCGCGACGACGACATCCGCGCGAGTGAGATGGTGGAGGAGGACGGGAGCGAGATCTTCGATCGAGAGTTCGGGGCGACGAAGGACCTGCTCCAAGGGCATACCCACCAGCTTCTGGGTGTCACCGGGCAGTTTGCTGGAGATTGTTTCAGTGAGTTCGGAGGGGTGCAAACGCTTTGTCTGTAAGAGGTTGGCGAGGACGGCGGAGCGCGCCTGGCGCGCTTGGAAGTGGGTCCAGGCGTGGTCGTCGATGAGGCCTAGACGGCGTCCGTGTGGGGTCAGGCGCGTATCTGCATTGTCTATGCGGAGATGCAGGCGGTATTCAGCGCGGGAGGTGAACATGCGGTAGGGTTCGTTGGTTCCCTTGCTGATGAGGTCGTCGATGAGGATACCGATGTAGGCTTCGCTTCGGTCGAGGGTAAACGGAGGTTCGGATCTCACTGACAGGGCTGCATTTATGCCGGCCATGATGCCCTGTGCCGCGGCCTCCTCGTAGCCGCTGGTGCCGTTGATCTGACCGGCTAGATAGAGGTTTTGGATGGATTTGACTGCGAGGCTGCGGTCGAGTTCGCGGGCGTCGATGGCGTCGTATTCTATTGCATACCCAGGCTTTAGCAGGGTGGCGTGGTGAAGGCCGGGGATGCTGTGGACAACTGCGGTCTGGACTTCGAGTGGGAGCGAGGTGGACATGCCGTTGATGTAGACCTCGTCAGTGCTAAGTCCTTCCGGCTCAAGGAAGAACTGGTGCGAGGCCTTGTCTGGGAAGCGGACGATCTTGTCTTCGATGGAGGGGCAATAGCGAGGTCCCACCGCGGAGATCTGTCCGGAATACATGGGCGAGCGGTGGACGTTATCGCGGATTAGATGGAGGGTTTCTGGTGTTGTGGTGGCGATGTGGCAGGAGATCTGGCGGAGGGGGATCTTTTTCGTCCGGAGGCTGAAGGGGGTGGGGTCGAGGTCGCCGGGCTGCTCGGGAAACTGTGCCCAGTCGATGGTGCGGCCGTCGAGACGCGGGGGAGTCCCGGTCTTGAGGCGGCAGCCGCGGAGGCCGAGTCGCTTGAGGGATTCGCCGAGGAGGACGGAGGCGGGCTCGCCGGAGCGGCCGGCGGTGTACTGCTGCTCGCCGCAGTGGATGAGGCCGTTGAGGAAGGTGCCGGTGGTGATGACGGTGGCGGTGGCGCGGACGGTGCGGCCGTCGCGGAGTTTGAGGCCGAGGCAACGACGCGGCGGCGGCCCTGAGGATTCCCCGGAAGAACCCACCCATGAGGGTGCTGCTGTCATGGATGGGGCACCCGCTTCGCGTGGCGACGACGAATTTTCGCGGGTGTGATCTTGTTCGAGGAGGAGGTCGACGACCTCGGCCTGCCGGATGTGGAGGTTGGGGATGCTCTCGAGGAGTTCCCGCATGCGGACGCGGTAGAGGGCCTTGTCGCACTGGGCGCGGGGGCTCCAGACGGCGGGGCCGCGGGAGGTATTGAGCAGGCGGAACTGGATGCCGGTCTGGTCGGCGACCTCTCCCATGATGCCGCCGAGGGCGTCGATCTCGCGGACGAGGTGTCCTTTGGCGATGCCGCCGATGGCGGGGTTGCAGGACATCTGGGCGATGAGGTCGGGATTGAGGGTGAAGAGTGCGGTGCGCAGGCCCATGCGGGCGGCGGCGACGGCGGCCTCGCAGCCGGCATGGCCGGCTCCGACAACGGCTACGTCGAAGTGTTCTGTGACGGGCACAACTTTATTTTATAGATTTGCTGCCGGGTCAGGGTCCGGGGCGATGAGGCGGCTACTGGATGCACCAAAAATTGAGCAATCGTTGTTGCTCCTCTCACGCCCTGTTCAGAAATCCCGCAGAGACTGTGCTCGTACCTCGAAGAGTTCGCTTGCGGAGGACAGACCGGTATGCAGACGCAATCGCGGGTTTCGTACCTATGGGAAGAGGGTATGGCGACGTTGCCGTACAGCACGGGGGTTTCCCTTCACAGCCACACGAGCGCGTCCAAGGAGAGTCTTTTCTTTCTCCACAAGATGGGAACGGAGGCGCCGGTTGCCGGTGCCCTGTTGCGGTGTTACGAGCGGGCGAGCCAGAAGCGGGCGGAGCTGACGCTGGACTTCCTTGCCGCGAACTGGCGTCCCCCGCTGCTGCCGCGAATGGCGTTTGACACGGAACGCCGGCAGATTCAGAGGCTCGGCCTCCAAGCGCTGGTGTCGCTTACGGACCACGACACGATGGAGGCTCCGCTGCTGCTGCGGACGATTTCCGCCGCGCGACAGATTCCGGTCTCGGTGGAGTGGACGGCACCGTTTGGGCAGACGACGTTCCATATAGGGGTGCATAACCTGCCGAGCGCCGATGCGACTGACTGGATGCGTCGTTTTGAGCAGTTCACGGAGGATCCGTCGGATGCGGATCTCGGGGCGCTGCTGGCGGAGCTCGATAGAATTCCGCAGGTGCTTACGGTCCTGAACCATCCGATGTGGGACCTCCACAAGATTGGAAGACGAAGGCACCAAGCCGAGCTCGACCACTTTCTGGAGGAGAACGGAGAGACCGTCCATGCGCTGGAGCTGAACGGTCTGCGGCATGCGCGGGAGAACCTGGAGGTGGCGCGATTGGCGGGCAGATCGCGTCATGTGCTGATCTCGGGCGGCGACCGCCACGGGATGGAGCCGAACGCGAACATCAACCTGACGAATGCGACGAATTTCACGGAGTTTGTTCGCGAGATACGGTTGGAGCGCCGGAGCCACGTCCTGTTTCTGGAGCAGTATGCGAGGGCGTGGGAGCAGCGCATTCTGGACTCGACGCTGGACGCTGTCTCTGATTTTCCGCAGTTCAGTCCTGGATGGCAGCGTTGGGACGAGCGTGCTTTCCACCCGGATGCGGAGGGGGTGATGCGGCCGTTATCGGAGCTCTGGGTCGACGGAAGACCACCGATCGCTCTGCAGATGGCGATTCAGGCGGTCCGGCTGCTGCGGAGCCGCACCTTCGCGCGGGCTCTGGGATTTGCGTTCCCGGGGGTGAACCGCATCACGGGTATGCGGGAGTTCGTGCAGGATGCGGTGTAGGTGGGCGACCTGCTTGCCCCCCCATCAGCGGGGTCGAGGGAATGCGTTGGGATGAGAATCAGCATGGATGCGCGGCGCGTGACCTTGTCGCAACTGTGAATGCTCTACAAAACCGGAGGTCCCTTGTGTGCCTATGCGACTAAGTTTCGTGATCCCCGCCTACAACGAAGAGGCTTACCTGGAGCCGTGCCTCGATTCGATCCTTCGACAGACGCAGGGGCTGGGCGTGGAGACGGAGATCCTCGTCGTCAACAATGCGAGCACCGACAGGACGAGGGAGATCGCGCTGGCGAGGCCCGAGGTGAAATTGATCGATGAGCCTCGCAAAGGTCTGACGTATGCGCGACAGGCGGGCTTTGATGCAAGCTCGGGAGACCTGATTGCGAACGTGGATGCGGACTCGCGGCTTCCTGACGGGTGGGTGGAGCAGGTGCTGCGAAGCTTTGCCGCGGAGGCGGATTTGATTGCCCTGAGCGGACCGGTGGAATACTACGATCTCTCTCCGACGCAGGGGCTGATGGTGCGTGTTTTCTACTTCGGGGCGTGGTGCACCTATGCGATGAATCGGTATGTTTTGCGAGTGGGATCGATGGTGCAGGGCGGCAATGCCGTGATTACCCGAAGTGCGCTGGCGGCCATTGGCGGATTCAATCTGTCGATCAGCTTCTACGGGGAAGACACCGATCTTGCACGGCGGCTGAACGGGTTGGGAAAGGTCCGCTTCACGTTGGACCTGAAGATGTTTTCCTCCGGGCGGCGGTTGAAGAAGGAAGGGATGGCGACGACCGCGATGCGCTATTCCGTCAATTATTTCTGGACGACGTTTCTGGAGCGGCCGTTTTCGACCGAGTACGCCGATATCCGCGAGCAGCCGGAGGGTAGATAGCGGTGTGGGGCGGGGCGAGAAGCAGGTTCCTCGCTGTGCTCGGAATGGAAGAAAGAGGGGCGAGGGCAGACCGCTCGTAACGGCGATGTTGAAGACGATGGGTGGGAGTTGTGGCGGGGCTAGTTGAAGCGGGGTAGGTGTTGGACCTCGTGGTCGGGGACGGGTTCGAGGGGGCCGCCGGCTTTGGTCCAGGCGCGGAGGCCGCCGTCGATGACCCTGGTCTGGCAGTTCTGCTGGTTCATCATGTAGGCGACGCGGACGCTGGTGGCCTCGCGGACGCAGGAGCAGTAGAGATAGATCTCGCACTCGGGGGCCATGAACTCGCGGAGGGCGACGAGCTCTTCCTGGAGGCGGTGAGGTTCGACGCGGATGGAGTTCTTGATGCGCTGCATGCCGGGGTCGTAGTAGCCGTGGCTGCGGACGTCGGCGATGATGACGAGGCGATTGGGGTCCTCGGTCTGGAGGCGTTGGTGGAGGTCGGAGGCGAGGACGCGCTCGATGCCGGTGAGGCAGCGGGCGCGGAGGTAAAAGATGAGCCAGCTGGCGGCGTAGACGAGGATGAGGGCGAGGACGATGAGGAGGACGACGTGGCCGGCCTCGGCGATCCAGAACTCGATCTCGTGGATGAAGCGGCTGAAGAGATAGCCGGTGAGGATCCAGGTGGAGGTGTAGGCGATGGCTCCAATTGCGTCGAGGCGGAGGAAGCGGTGGAGACGCATGTTGAGGGATCCGGCGAGGGGTGCGGCCATGGCGCCGAGGCCGGGGACGAACTTGGCGAAGAGAAGGGTGCGGGGGCCGCGGCGATAGAAGTAATCGGCGGAGCGGAAGATGCATTGCTCGGGGTTGGTGGTGAGTCGGCAGAGGCCGGCGAGGAGCCACCAGCCGGTGAAGCGTCCGCCGAAGAAGAGGAGGGTATCGCCGGAGATGGCGGCGATCCAGACGAGGGGAAGGAGATGGAGGAGGCTGAGGTGCCCACCGTGGGCTGCGGCCCGGCGATGAGGAGAACGACGGAGACGGGCATGGGAATGCCGGTGCACGCGAGGAAGGCGACGGCGGCGGTGGCGAGGTATGCGTGCTGCTCGATGAGGCCGCCGAGGCCCATTGCTTACGCTCCAGAGTGCATCAGGTGTGCCTGAGATGCGGCACTCTGCATTATGACTCGAATGGGGCGGTGCCGCGCGGTTCTAGAAGTCTAAGCGAAGGCCAAGCTGGAGTTGGCGCTCCTTTGTCTGCTGGGAGGTGGAGGAGGTGAAGGCGCCGAAGGGGCGGGTGTTGAGGCCTTCGGAGGCGACGGCGGCGGCGTCCTGGAAGATGAGGGGGGTGACGCCGTTGACGGGGGCGCCGACGAGGAAGGCACGCTGGGTGACGGCGGAGTAGTTGACGCGGTTGGTGAGGTTGAAGGCTTCGGAAGGCGTGGAGGTGGAGGTTTTCGCGGAGGGGGAGATCGCGGGATAGACGGAGGTCGAGGTTGAAGGTGTCGGGGAGGCGGAGGGTGTTGCGGCCGATGGTGGGGAGGTAGAGGTCGCCGCCGGAGCCGTTGATGGATTGGTGGCCGCCGGAGAGGCGGGTGCCGCCGAAGATGTTGTAGGAGTAGGGGCGGCCGCTGGTTTCGGTGAAGAGGGGGGCGAGGAGCCAGCCGGAGGCGAGGTGCTGGAGGAGGGGGGACGTGAAGCTGAGGGTGGGCTTCCAGACGGCGCTGGCGACGATCTTGTGGGGGAAGTTGTGGGCGGAGAGGCTCTTGTCGTAGCGGATGTCGAAGGGGTCGAGCTGGGAGTTGGTGCGGGGGACGGAGCCGGAGTTCTGGCCGAAGTCGATGGACTTGGACCAGGTCCAGCTCGCGCGGAACTCGAGGCCGGCGTGGGTGCGGTGGCGGGCGGCGAGGACGAGGGCGTTGTAGGTGGCGTTGGCGTTTGAGGTGATGGCGGTGACGGGGCCAAAGCTGGTGGTGAGGCGCTGGGTGTAGAGGGGGAGGACGAAGGTCTCGCCGTCGCTGACGCCGAGGGCCCCGGTGCCGCCCTGGAGCTGGAAGGTTCGGGTGCCGGTGGAGGGGGCGATGTTGATGTCGACAGAGTTGGGGAGCTGGCGGTCGAGGTTGAGGAGGTAGGTGGCGCTGACGAGGGCGACATGGCCGAGATCGCGCTCGACCGAGAAGCTGCCCTGCTGGATTGCTGGGAGGCGAAAGCGGCGATCGAAGACGGCAATGGAGGTGGTGGAGGCGATGCTGGACGGGGGCGTGGAGGTGAAGGCGCAGGGGTAGCCGAAGCCCTGGTTCGCGACCTGGGGGCAATCGGTGATGGTGGTGGGGAGGATGCGGATGCGAGTGGCGGAGGTGGCGAGCGCTGTGTCGACGAGGGCGGAGCGGACGGTGGCTCCGGGGAGTCGGCCGAAGTAGAGGCCGTAGGCGATGCGGACCGTGCCGCGGCGGTTGCCAAAGGGCTGCCAGGCGGCGGCGACACGGGGGCCGAAGTTATTGCGGTCCTCGGGGAAGACGCCGGTGGCGCCGCGGGCGGAGAAGATGGCGTCTACGGCTGAGTTGGGGCGCTGCGGGATGGGGAGGAGCTCGTACTCGTAGCGGAGGCCGGCGGTGAGGGAGAGGGTTTCGGAGGGGCGCCAGCGGTCCTGGAGAAAGCCGGAGAACTCCTGGGTGGAGAAGTCGGAGGTCTGGGCGCCGAAGGTCTGGGAGAAGGAACGGAAGCAGAAGTTGTGGATGGGCGAATGAATGGTAGGACAGCCGCCGTTGGGGATGGTGTTGACGTTGAAGGTGGTGTCGGTGATCCAGTCGACGAGGCCGCCGGAGCGGCCGTTGGCGGTGCCGCTGTCGTAGTGGAAGGTGCCGGAGGTGTTGGTGAGGGAGTCGGTACGATCGTGGACGTAGCTCCAATCGAGGCCGGCCTGGAGGAGATGACGTCCACGGACGAGGGTGGCGGTCTCGCCGAGCTCGATACGGTGCTCGTCGGGGGCGGCGCGCCTGCCGATGGAGGCGGGGGTGCCGAAGAGGAAGCCCTGGGGGCCGATGGCGATCTCGGGGGAGAGGCCTCCGGGAGCGACGGCGGGCTCCTGCGGGAGTGGAGTCTGGGGCTGCTCGGAGTGGAGGTCGCGGTTGCCGTGGAGGCGGAGCTCGTTCGAGAAGGCTGCACCTCGGGCGTAGATCCAGCGGGCGAGGAGGGAATCTATGTCGATGGTCTGGCTGCCGAAGCTGCGGGTGCCGCGGTTGACGACGGCGGCGGAGCGGAGGCCGGCGGGGGAGCTGAAGCGGGCGCGGTTCGCCTGGAGGCTGAGCTGGTTTCGAGGCGTGAGCTGAAGATCGAACTTGAGGAAGTTGACGGTCTGGTCGGCGCGGCGGGGGACGATGCCGGTGAGGCTGTCGATGTAGGTGAGGGCTGCGTCGATCCTGGCTGAGGTCACTCCACGGTTGCCGAGCAGGGCTCGCTGGCTGGCAGAGAGGTTGTAGAAGGCGGGGTTCTCGGGCGAGGAGACGGCGGGGAAGCTGCGGCGCTGGGCGTCGAAGGCGTAGAAGTAGAAGAGGCGGCCGGGGTGGCGTTTGGGAAGGACGGGACCGCCGAGGGTTGCGCCGAACTGGTAGCGGTGATCGTCGGGCTTGACGAGGGCGCTGGTGATGGCGCCGCTGGTGTAGTGGGTGGCGATGGAGAAGGGGTTGGTGGCGGCCCAGGCGCTCTCGCGGACGAGGAAGAAGGCGGAGCCGTGGAGGGTGCCGGTGCCGGACTTCGAGACGGTGGTGATGACGCCGCCGGATGCGTGTCCGTAGAGGGCGGAGGAGTTTTGCCCGGCGACACGAAGCTCGCGAACGGCGGCCTGGGAGAAGGTGTACTCGGCGCCGGGGCGTCGGCCGCCGCCGGAGCCTGAGGAGAAGCCGCGGCCGGAGCTGCCGGACGGGGATTGAGCTTCAGACTCCGACTCGTCTTCGGTCTCGGGACCGGAGTCGGCGCCGCTGCCGTGAGGTGCGGCGTTGAAGCTCTGGTCGTTGTCGGCGCCGTCGATGCGGGAGGAGTTCTGGGCGGGAGCGAGGCCGCTGAAGCTGAGCAGGCCGAGGGCATCGGCATCTGAGTTCGAACCGGGGTTGGCCTGGGGGGTGAGGAGCGCGAAGCTCTGCCAGCGGCGGCCGTCGATGGGGAGGCGGGAGATCTCAGGCGAGGAGATGACGGTGGTGGTGGCGGCGGGCGGGGCGTCCAGATCGGCGTCGAGGGAGGGGTCTGAGGAGGGGTCTGAGGAGGGGTCTGGGGAGGGGTCTGGGGTGACGGTGATGCTGGTCTGGACGGTGGAGGGTAGGAGGGCGGCGTGGATGCGGGCGGTGGCTCCGAGTTCGACGCG
>JAABUK010006401.1_pt1 | contig 17596 bp, 16 predicted proteins | sample 5559141 | NCBI WGS metagenome assembly JAABUK01 (sample SAMN10711869, study PRJNA513367) | rock metagenome | isolation source: Antarctica rocks | place: Antarctica: Victoria Land, Pudding Butte nord | collected 2016-01-03 | reverse complement strand
CCCGCACGTCAGACCGCGACAGCGCCCGCAACTCCGCCTCCTGCTCAGCGCTCGCAACCAACGAAGACCGACCCGCCATGACAACCACCCAGCTTACGTCAACAATGGCCCGATATTACCATCCGTAAGTGGAGCCAAGGAAGCCTGCTTAGCGTCCAGCGCCAATCCTGCGCAAGGTTGTGCCGGTCCTGATCCCGGACCAGCCAGTAACGTTCAGCGCCGGAACAGCGGCCGGCGCGAACAATGCCGGCACCCGCCTCCTCAAATCGCCTCCTCGAATCCAGGACGATGATTTCCGCGCCGCCACCGGCATGGCAGCCGCAAGCACGGACCATGCCTGCACCATGGGAAGCGAATGCCCGAACCCGGATGCAATGGCAGTGGTGAAGGTCATGCCGAATACGGACTGAAATACGCACGGGTGACGGGACCGCGGTGATCCCCGGCTTCCTGTTGGGGGGATGCTGGATGCCATGCGGCCGGCGCCACCACGAAAATCAGCGCGATTGGCGAAAGCGGGACCGCAGGCTGGAAGCACCTCCCGAGGCGCTCATCCGGCACCAGTCCGGAAAACATCCCGCGAAGACCGTGGAGTCCCTTCCGGCACTCATCAATCAGTCGGCGCATCGGACGGAAGCGGCGCCGGGTAGGAATGGCCCGCAATGCGCCCGGCGGCGTCTGGAAAGAGGCTGCCGAAGGGCGATGGTGCTGTTGGAGGGGATTGAAGTCTGGTCCCCACACCCGAAAACCCATACAGGCCGGCACTTCCTGACTGTCTCGACGGCCCCGTTTGTGCCGCACCTTTGGACCGGTTGCAAGCCATGAATGTGGCCCGGATGCCCGCCCGATAGCGGCCCCAAGCCCGTCCCCAGCACCACCCCGCCAGACTCTCCAGGACCCCCGCCAGCGGCTAGCAGCCCGGGCCGGTGACACCTACCCGCCGGGCCGGGGAGGGCCTGTATCGAGTCCAGGGACGCCCCTGAAGGGCGATTGCGGCTGGCCCCTGGGTAGCCCGGCGCTGGCCAGGAAGCTGGCCCTATCCTTTGTCGGATTGCTGGCCGGACCCCCGCCGCCCTGGCCGGTAGTCGTCCCCTACCGCGGTCCTAGAGCGGCCCCCAGCGCGTCCTGTGGCAGTCTGGATGGGGTCTGCTGCGGCCCATCGCCCATGCGGCCGAGGAGCGGGGGTCCCTACTACCAGTTTCATGGACGCCGCCGCCATTGCCCACGCGCCCGACCATGGATGAGTGCAAAGTGCTACAACTAGCTAATCTGCATGTCGTAGTGCCTGCCTGTGCTGTCCAAGCACTCGTCGTAGCCCGCACCACTCATTCCACCATAGACAAAACGGCATCGGAGCGTGCTGCCGTCAGCCGCCGCCAGCATCGCATTGCCGCCGCTGCTCGCGTCAACGGTCGTCGAGTTGAACGTCGTGCGCCCGAAGCTACCGAAGCCGACCGATCCGCCTGTGGCGGCAACCCAAGTGCCGGTATACGTCTTGCCACCAAGCTGGACCTCAAGAGTCCCCTTCCCGCCGAAGCCGGTAGCTCGGCCAGTTCCCATAGCCCCATTGTCGGACATCAAGGTGAGGGCGTGTCCGCATCCCGCCACCAGCGCCACCGCGGCCAGTGCCAATACTCTTTGCAATTGCGCCACCGTCATTGTTGACTAGCCACCTTGAAGCCAAAGAAGCGATAACGCAACGGATAACGGCTTCGAACTGCTCCCCGTGCTGACCACCTGGTTGCCCATGGTCGAGCGGAGCGTGCGGAGGCCGAAGCGGCGGCCTGTAGAGCGCGTGCGGAGGCCGCGGAGAGGCGTGCGGCAAGTGTCGAGCTGGCCTTGACGGAGGCGCGGACGCCGTGGGCTGTCAAGGTCATCCGAGCGGTGCAGAGAAGGATTTGACCTAGGAATGGTGTGGCAGCGCTCTGCCAAAGCGAGTGCTAAAAATCGAACTTACGACTGTAGTGCTCTTGGCTATTGTCACAGCGATGCTGTAGACTAGCAGCACCACGGACGATTCTACCCGTGGTGCTGCAAGCAGCCGGCGTCCAAACCCGGTCGTGGGGATCGTGCCTAGGAAGACTCTACGAGGTCCATACTTGTAGGGTGGTGCCGCGATCCCCCGCAGCCTTGGGCTGTTGTTGACACTCTGACGCATAGGCCGAGTCTGCACAATAAAAAAGTTTGCTGCAAGTGATTTGGTCAGCCCTCACTGTGTCGGCTTCCATGCCCACTCAAGAGCGCTCGCGGCCACTCGCGCCGATCACTAGCGACCCCCGCCGCCCTGGCCGCTAGTCACCCCCTGCCGTGGTCCTGGAGGGGCCTACAGCGTGGCCTGTGGCGGTCCTGATGGGGTCTGCTGCGGCCCATCGCCTAGCCGGGCCGGGGAGCGGCAGGGCTGTCATCCGATGCCAACCATCCGCGGCCTCCATCGCCCACGCCCGCGGGGAGCGGCCATCACCCCCAGATATTCTGGGGGAGGTCCCCGCCCACGCCCACGGGGAGCGGCAGTCAGAACCCGTCACATTACGGCCTACAGCGGCCCACCTGCTTGCCCCCAAATCGAGATAGGGGGTCATTCACCATCGCCCCTGCCCGCCGCCGCCGGCTGCCCGCACTACCTGGCCAATGACACCACCACGGCCCTCACCAGGTCGGCGCCAGACACCCCACCCGGTCCCATTATGGCGCCCACCCCGCCCGCCTCCAGCCCGCCCGTAGAGGCCCATAGAGGCCCGCCAGTGCCCTGCCGCCCTGGCCGCTAGTCCCCTACCGGCCGGCCCCGCCCTCGCCAGTCCCGGCTCTGGCCATCCATGGTGGCCCACTGGGCGGACCCCTGCCGGGCTATACGTTGCGACAATGCAACGTGTTGCTGGGGCTGGCCCGCGCCCTGGGGCGGCCTAGAGCGGCTGGAAGATGGCCCCGGGCTTCACCGGATCGGCGCCAGACACCCCCGCCCGGTCGGCTATCGGGGAGCTACTTACGATTTGTGGGCAGGGCCGGCCCCCGCCCTCGAAAGCCAGGGTGGAATACAATAACCAAAACAAGGCTTTAGCGCCTTTTTAAAGTAGGCTCTCCTACCATGCCTGGGGGGTCCAAACGGGGGCGGCATCGCGTCGCGTTTGGCGCGTTCGTCGCGTCATCGTCCACCGCAACTAAGGCAGCGCAAGGTAGCAGCGGCAGGCCACGCCAGGCAGGCAGCACGGCAGCGCCAGGCCGGCGCCAGGGAGGGCAGTAGCGGGCCGGGGAGGGCAGGCGTGTGGTGGTGGCTTCCATGCTGCGCCAGGGCGGGCCATACGGCCGGCTATGGACCTGTTCACCCTGCCGCCTCTCCCCGCCCTCATTGGGCTGCTTGTCATCGCCGCCGTTGCGGTCGGAAACATCAACCTGGCCAGGAAGGGGCGCTAAGGCACCCGTCACGCCGGCCCCAAGTGTCACACAGGGCTTGCCCTAGAGTTGCGCTGGGATCGCCCCTGAATGTGTAACACACGAATTGTCCCTTGACATATGTGACACCCTGGCTGTAGGGTCTAAGGGTTCATTGTGACACAGGGGCAGAACATGGCGGCATTGATCGGTTACGGGCGCACTTCGACGGCGGACCAGGTTGCGGGGCTGGAAGGCCAGGAACGCGACCTGAAAGCGGCGGGGTGCGCCAAGCTGTTCCTTGAGCGCGTGTCCGCCACCACGGCCAGCCGTCCCCAGCTTGAGGCCGCCTTGGACTGGGCGCGGGATGGCGACACGCTCATGGTCACGAAGCCGGACCGGATGGCGCGATCCACCGCGGACTTGCTGGGCATCGTAGCGCGGCTTGAGGCGAAGGGCGTTGGCCTGATTGTCTTGAGCATGGGCGGGGGTCCCCTCGATACGCGGACGTCAACGGGGCGCCTGATGCTGACCATGCTGGCGGCCGTCGCGGAGTTCGAGAAGGCGTTGATGCTTGAACGCCAGCGCGAAGGGATCGCCAAAGCTAAGTTGGACGGTAAATACAAGGGCCGTGCCCCCACCGCGATGCGCCAGGCCGGGGAGGTCGCCAAACTCAAGGCCGCTGGGGTGACGCCGACCGAGATAGCGCGGCGGCTGGGCATGTCCCGCATGTCCGTATATCGGGCGCTGGAAGAGGCCGGGAAAGCAGCATAGGGGGACGGGAAGCGGTCTGGCCGGTCCGGGCCGAAAGGCGGCCTAACCGTCGCCCACCATTGCTATAAGTTCCTAACGTGTCCCCGGGCGGGCGTTCCTGTTCACTGCGGCCTTACCTCATAGCCGCTACTGACAGGCCCCCAATGTCCGCCACCATTGCCGACCTTGCGCCCACGTTCACCAGGTCCCAGCTTGCCGCCCTGGCCGAATGGTCCGCCTCCCGCCCGATAGGGATGGCCGTCGCAATTCAGCACGGCCCTGAAGGTCTCCCCGAGATTGCCGAGATTGGCCGGGGGCTGACACCCAGCCAGTATCATATCCGCCCCACCCAAGCCGGCATGGTGACGCTGATGACGGCCTTTGGTCCGGGATGGGCGTGGGTGAACATCGAGGCCGCGCTGGCGTGGGTGGTGCAGTTGGAACGGGCACGGCTGGGGCTGGAGAATTAGGGCCAATACGGTTCTAAGCGAGGAGATGCGCCCCGGGCGGGGAGCCTTCGAGAGAGACAATTGACCTGTTCCCGACACATGCCCTGCATGGACTCCACAGGCCCGCTACAGGCCGCCTCATGCCCCGTCCCGGAGGGTGCCTACACCGGCCAGCGACAAGCCCGCCCAGCGCCGTCCTAGAGTCTCCTGACGCCATCCTGCCGGGCCTCCAGGCTACCTAAGCGAACTACGGCACTACAGCCGAGGCGTCGTGAAGAGAGAAACGGCGCCTGCTGGGCGGAGCGGCTGCCTACCAGAAATGCTGGGGGGCAGATTACCGCCTGGCCCCACGCCCGCCCGTAGCTCGCCGATAGCCGTCCGAAACCCCCCGTGGGCCGCGTGTGCATGAAACCGGCCCATACTGAAAGGGCGCCAGCCCCACGCCGCATTTGCAGGCGGTCGGCGGCCCCATTCGCGCCTTCCTTTTTTACGTCACCACTAGCACCACTGGACCCACCCAATGACCGAACGCCTCGCTTTCCGCTTCACGCCAACCGACCTGGCCGACTTGGTTTCCATCGCCAACGGCCTTCGCGCCGCCGGCCGGCCCTTCGCCAACAAGACTGATGCGCTCCGCCATGCGCTCAAGCTGGCCGCCGCCGCCGCCGCTGTCGCTGCCGCGCCTGTGGCCGCCCCGAACGCCGCGCCATGAGCGACGATGACGAGCGGCCCCGGATACCGAAGGGCCAGAGTGCCGCCGCCCGCCGGGCCTCTCTGCTGTTTCTCAACGCCATCCGCGGCGCCACCAAGAGCGACTGCCGGTTCACCTATGGCGGCATCGTGCCGGCGTCCGGGGTGCCACGGGTCCGCACTAGCTGTATCGGGCAGAGGTTTGAAGATTGGCAACGCTGCTGCCACCGTCATTGGTGGAAGGCGCGGCTGCTGAAGACGGACCGCATCGTTGCGACCTGCGGCAACCCGCTGTGCGGAGACAAAAGGCACCTTTGGGCCATACCAGCGCCGAAGCTGCCGAAGGTGGCCCGCCCGGCGCGCGTGAAGATCGCCGACGTGCTGGCCGCTGTTGCTGCTGACGCCGCCGCTGCCGCCGCGCTGGACGCCACCACGCTCCTACCGCCGCCATCAATCACCGTCGCCGGCCCGTGAGGCGGCGCATGTAAAAGGCCGCCCCCCGTCATGGACACCACCTTTGTTGAACGCCCCGGCTATGTGGACGTGCTGGCGTCGCCTGCCATGATCGAGACCATGCGGGCCACTGCGGCGGAGCCTTTGAGCCTCACAGGGCGGACGTTGCGAGGCCTGCGGGCCTTCTTTGACGGCAAGGGGCACCGTCCCAGCGATGAACATTGGGTCGCTTTATGGGCAATCGCCGGGACGATGGAGCGCATGGCGGACGGGGCCTGTCCGGCCAAGGTGCATCTGTCCGCGTGCGACCCCGGCGTTGGGAAATCGCAAACCGTGGTTCACTTCGCGCGGGAGCTGGTGGCCGACGCTGCCCGGCGCGATACGGGCATGATTGTTAGCGTCTTCACGATTGCCGAGGCCGCCGTGATGGCCGATGCGCTTCAGGGCGTGCGCGGTAGCGTGTGCGTGCTGACCAGCGATGCCGCCGCCAACGCACAGGGCGGGGCGGACGCCAACGACGCCCAAATCCTCATAACCACCCAAAGCCGCCTTGGACGCCGGACCGAAGGCCGCTCCTTCGCCAGCGTGACCGACTTCCACTACCAAGGCCAGCCGCGGGCCGTCCGGGTCTGGGATGAAAGCGTGCTGCCGGGGTCCGCTATCGGCATCGGGGCCGACGCCCTGATGGGGATGGCTTCGCGCCTTCGGGGTTTGTCGCCCGTTTTGGTCGAGGCCCTGTATGCGTTCGGGGGGCAGCTTCTAGTCACCTTGGACGGAGCGATAGTGGACGTTCCCGACTTCGGCGCCGTCTATGGCGTGTCCCTGCACGACCTGGCCGCCCACCTTGCGGCGGACAATGGCACCGAAAGCCGGTCCAGGGACAGAGAGACCGCCGCGGCGCTGCTGATAATCGCCGGCCGCCGCGTGGGGGTGCGCCGGGACGGGCGCAGTGGCAGCGTAATGCTGGACTTCAGGGAGGAGCTACCGGCGGACCTACCGCCCATGCTGGTGTTGGACGCCAGCGGACGGGTGCGGGAGACCTACGCGCTATGGCAGGAAAGCCGGCAGGCGTTGGAGCTGCTTCCTACCGCGGTGCGGGACTATGCCCCTCTGACCGTCAAAGTGTGGCGCACGTCCGGCGCCAAGAGCGGCTGGGAGAAGAACGGGGAGCGGCTGGCGGACGGCATCGCCGCCACCATAGCGACCAAGCCGGATGAAGATTGGCTAGTCGTTACGCACCGGCGCAGCGCGGTACTAGGCGACCCCGAGAGGGCTATCGAGAAGGCCCTACGCGCCGCCTTCCCGCCGGGCGTCAAGCCGCGCGTGAAATTCACCACCTGGGGCCGGCACCAGGCTTCAAACGAATGGGCCGACGTGCCCAACGTGATCCTGGGCGGGACGCTGTTCTACCCGGCCTCGCACCTGACGGGCCTTCACCATCTCTGCGCCAATCTTCCGGTGTCTGATGGTCTCGTTGGGCCGACCGAAATGGACCGGACGGCCCGCGGGGAGCATCGGCACTTGATCCTTCAGGCCATCTGCCGTGGCCGGGTGCGGCGGTCGGATGGGACGCGATGCCAGGCGATGACGGCTTATATCATCGCTGCGCCCCGTTCCGGCATCGCTGGTGAGGTTCCGAGCGTGTTCCCGGGCTGCACGGTCGAGGCTTGGGAGCCGCTTCAGGTCGAGGTCAAGGGCAAGCTGAAGGAGGCCATCGGCTGCCTGAAGGAAGCCTTTGAGGGCGGCCGGGTCGAGGTCAGCTATGCCGAGGTCTATGCCGCCATCGGGCTGACCAAGGCCAACTTCGCCCACCGCATCGCCAAGGCCGATGCCTGGAGAGCCGCCATAGAGAGCCTGGGAGCGGAGGTCATACGCGGCACGCGGGGGGCGTTTTATGCGCGCATCCTGCCGGGTGAAGGGGCCTTTGAGTGGCCGGAAGACTGACCAACCTGCCCAGCCGCCAGGGTATTCGCGGGATGTAAAGAGTAAGGGAAGGGACGAACACCCTGGCCTAGTGCTGGTCTGATGCCGGTCATGGGACCACCCAAGGCGAATGAACACCACGGTCAATCCAACCCCTGCCTGGCCTTCAGCCGCTACCGGCAGTCCGACCACGGGCCGCAACATCCAGCCCTCCAAGGCTGCCCCGTGGTCGGACTGCCGGCGGCATCTTCGGCACGGACCTGTTCCGTGGTCTCCTTCGAGGTCGTTACCCGAAGGTCCCCCAGCGGCCCCCAGGCGCCGTCCCATTCAGCCCGCCTTACCACTCCGCCTGGCTGCCGCTGGATACCACCCCAGCCCGGCCACGCCCGCGACCACCAACGCAGTCCACACATCCCGGTCCATCCACGCCCGCCTCCACCGTGGTCGATCCCGGCGGCCTCGCCATGCGCCGCCGCCTTCAGCCCACCTTAGCCGCCCGCATGGCGCACCGCCGGCCCGGCCTCATCCGCCGCCGTCCCCGCCACCTCACAAGGAACAATCACCAATGCCCAACCCCACGCCTACCCCACGCCCAACCCGCAAGCGCCACCCCCTGCTAGTCGGCTGGCCACCCGGCGTCTTCAACCCGGCCGCCGTGGGCAAGGTCCGCGGCTATGCCAGGACGCAAGAGACTTACGACCGCCAGGTTGAACGCCTGCGCTCCAACTCCAAAGGCGCCATTGAGCGCGGCTTGCTGACCCGCAAGGGCGTGCCGAACGGTTGGGCCGGGATGCGCGTCCAGGTGGCGGAGCTGCGCCAGGAAGCCGCCGACGAAGGGTGGCGACTGGTGAACGTCATCCAGCGCAACTCGGCAAGCGCCGACGAACAGCTGGACGATGACTGCCTGGCGGGGCTGAAGGCGGACACCTGGCCCGCAAAGACGGACGCCGAACGGTTCGCCTTGGCGGCGGCATATTGCCTTGGATTGATGCTGGACACGACGCAGCCCACGTCGCTGCGGCTGAAGGCAGCGCGGACCATCCTGCCGTTCCTGGCGCCAATGCCAAGGCGGGCTATCGGGGGGCTGGGGGACGGGCTGGCGTGGTTGTCGGCGCTGGTGGGGGAGGGCTGAAGGCGGGCCTATAGGCTGCCGATGAACGCCTGAAGTGCAGTCGCAGCGTTGACCCCCGTGTGCCAGAGGGCGGCTACATGAGCGATAGCCGCATCGCTGCCGTTGGCATAGGCGTCCGCGATGACGACGGAGGCCGCCCCGCCTGCCACTTTCTTAACCGTCGGCCAAGTCGTGTGCGCCGCGCGGCTCACGATGCCGGCAGCGATGCGGGCCAGCTTGATAATCGTCTGCGCGCTTCGGCGTAGAACCTCGAAGTTGGGCCGTTCGGCAAGAAGCTCCCGGCGGCTGTCCTGGACGGCAACAAGGGCTTCGCGGCGCCCATCGTCGAGAGTTACGGGCTTGCCGTCCAGTGGTCCGGGTGGCCGGTTATGACCGGGACCAGGCGTGTCGGGTCCGCCTTGCCGTATGGCGGCCTCAAGTTTGTCCAGGGCGTCAAGGGCGTTCTGACGGTGGACATCGCGCGGTTCTGGTGGCTTCTGGAGCCAAATGCGGGCCTCGGCTGCAAGCTTCGGCCACAGTCTAGCGAGGCCCTCACGCAGCCCGTCTAATTCTTGAGCGGTGAAGCAAGCGTCGAATGTTATTTGCGGGCTGAAGAGACGTTCCCTATGTCGCGCATACACCTCTGGCGGGGCAGGCTCGTGGTTCAGTCGGAACCAAGCCTCCAAGACCAAACACTGAACTTCTGGAGAGGCATCGTGTAACTCCCTAATGCCGATCCCGACCACCTGCGTCGGTTTCACTAATGAGAGCGCCTCCGCTGGGACAGAATACAATTTTAGCCGAAACGGCACGCCATCCGGCCCAAGTTCGTCCACATACATGATCCCGACATTGCGTGAGGTGTCGTAGGTCGGCAGCGGCGGATAATGCGTTTGGTCGGACATTTGAGAGTTCCTGGACAATGCCGCCCTATGTGGGAGGCGGGACAGGCGACACCACCTTGCACAACTCCTTGGCTGTCTCGTCAGGCATCCCTCGATACCCGCGGCCATACCCCGCGCCGGCATTGCGCGGATTGTTGTGGCCCAAGATAGCGTCAATCGCTTCATCGGGCGCGCGGACCCGTAACAGGGCGTCCCGCAACCGGTGGCGCCAGGCGTGCGCCGGGGCCTTCCGAGGGTCGTTGATGCCCACCACGTCACGCACCCATAGGCCGTGCTTGGCCTGCGCGTAGGGCGTCCGCTGTCCGGCGCTGTCCGGTGTAATGTCGGGGAACAGAGGGCCGCCCGCGGGGAGGCTGCGCGCGTAGGTAAGGAAGCCTTCAGCAACTAGAGCAGGATGGACGGGAATAAGGCGTTGGGCGTTTTCGGTTTTGATGCGCCGTGCGGCCGTGGCCTCTACCGCGATGACCATGACCCCCGCTACCTCACGCACGTCGCGGCACTGAAGGTCCGCCAACTCCCCCACCCTGGCGCCGGTGAAGGCCAACATCCACGGCAGCCACCGCCGCCAGCCCTTCTCAAGCCGGGCCGCCTTCAGGATCGCCGCTGCATCGTCCTCTGAATACGGTCCCCGGACCCGCACGCCCCCGCGGCCCATCTTCGGTGCCATTCGGGCCGCCGGGTTGGTGCCGTCGAGGAAGGCGTTGGTGATGCCCCAGGTCAGGACCGTCCCGATGGCCTCGACGCCGTTCTTCACCGTTTTTGGCGACATGCCGGCGCCTAGCCGTGCCTCCTTGTAATGACGCACATCGGACGGCGTGACCCGCCTGGCATCATCGTGCCCCATGACCCCCGCCAGTCCGGCCAGCGTGTGAGCATACTTGGCGCGTGTGGACTCCGTAGGCTGACGTTCGGCCGCCCAGGACGCCAATAGGTCCGCGAAGGGCAGGGGGGCCGGGCCTTGGGCTGCGGCTGGCTCTACGGCGGGCACCGGGGCGGCTGGCGGTGCCGCGAACCTCTCGACATACGGGTCCGGCCGCCAGTCACCATGGCTGCGCCGCTCCATAGACCGGGCCAGGAGCACCTTCGCGTCAAACAGGGCCACCGCCATGCGCGCGATGGTGTCGGCGTCCGCTGCTATCCCCTGGGATCGTAGGACGCTTTCGGCCTCTGACAGCCACTTTGGGCCGGCGCCCCCGCCCCCGTGCATTTCGGCGTCATCGTCCAGGAGCGAAAGCGTGAGGTCCCAATCGTTGTCGGTCGAGTTGGCGTCCCATTCGGTCAACTCGTCTCGATACCAAATGCCACACGCGACGCTGATTTCCCGCGCCGTCAGGGACCGGACCTTGCCGCCTAGCTTGGCCCGCGCGGCCTCAATCTCCGCTTCCCACACCGTCAACGCCTCCCGGTGCAGCCGCTTTATCGTCGCGGGGTCGGTGGCGCGGATGGCCTTTTTGAACTCGACACGGCCCAGGATCGCCCGGACTTCCAGAGGAACGACCTTGCGGGCTTGGGGAAAGCGGCTGTCAGGCCGGGAGGTCGGGCGGGGCATCGGCAAAACCACTGTGGACCACTCCTTTGGACCGTTCTAGGGCCAGGATGGTGCGGTTTTGTTGGGTTCCGTTGCCTATCAAGGGGATAGGATGGTGCTGTTGGAGGGGATTGAACTCTCGACCTCTCCCTTACCAAGGGAGTGCTCTACCACTGAGCTACAACAGCGATGCCCCGGCTATACTCCGCCCCCGCCGCACGATGCAAGCCGCGGATGCGGCCCGTTGCAGGCCCGGCGCTTGACCACTGTGCTTGATGCGGGTGTGCTTGATGCGGGCGCTTGACGGCGGCGCCCGTGCGGTGGCCTCCTGTCGCCATGCCCGAGCCAGGTCCCAAACCCGCCACAACCCCGCGCGCCGAGGCGGAGGCCGAGGCGCGCAAGCTACGCGAGGCCGCCGCGCTGCGCGACAACCTGCGCCGCCGCAAGGAGCAGGCCCGCGCCCGCCAGGCCACCGACGCCCCGCCCGGCAACGAGCCGGCCGGCCCGGCCCAGGATAGCTGACCGCCGCCCGGTTTGCCGCCGCCGCCCGGCTGGGCTACGCACGGCCCTTCCACAACAGGGGGCCGCCATGCCCGTGATGCCCGACCACTGGATTCGCCGCATGGCGCAGGACCACGCCATGATCGAGCCGTTCGTCGAGACGCAGAAGCGCGAGGGCGTCATCAGCTACGGCCTGTCCAGCTACGGCTACGACGCCCGAGTGGCCGACGAGTTCAAGGTGTTCACCAACGTGGACAGCGCCATCGTGGACCCCAAGGCGTTCGACCCCGGCAGCTTCGTCACCCGCACCGGCGCGTCCTGCACCATACCGCCCAACTCCTTCGCGCTGGCCCACACGGTCGAGTACTTCCGCATCCCGCGCGACATCCTGGTGATCTGCCTGGGCAAGAGTACCTACGCCCGCTGCGGCATCATCGTGAACGTGACGCCGCTGGAGCCGGAGTGGGAGGGGCAGGTGACCATCGAGATCAGCAACACCACGCCCTTGCCCGCCCGCATCCACGCGCACGAGGGCATCTGCCAGTTCCTGTTCCTGCAGGGCAGCGCCCCGCCCGAGGTCAGCTACCGCGACAAGGCCGGCAAGTACATGGGGCAGCGCGGCGTCGCCCTGCCGCGGATGTAGGAGGGATGTCCATGGACCGCATACGCATACGCGGCGGACGCCCGCTGCACGGCAATATTCCCATCGGCGGCGCCAAGAACGCCGCCCTGCCGCTGATGACCGCCGGCATGTTGACCGACGAGCGCCTGGTGCTGGGCAACGTGCCGCGCCTGGCCGACATCGCCACCATGGCCGCCCTGGTGTCGCAGCACGGCGTCGCCTGCGAGCCTGACCTGCCCGGCAACAGCGGCCGGACCCTGTCCATCGGCGGCCCGATCACCAACACCGAGGCGCCCTACGACATCGTCCGCAAGATGCGCGCCTCCATCCTGGTGCTCGGCCCGCTGCTGGCCCGCGTGCGGGAGGCCCGGGTGTCGCTCCCCGGCGGCTGCGCCATCGGCACCCGCCCGGTGGACCTGCACCTGAAGGGCCTGGAGCAGATGGGCGCCACCGTCCGGCTGGAGGGCGGATACATCCACGCCGCCGTGCCCGGCGGGTTGCGCGGCGCCGTCATCATCTTGCCGTTCGCCAGCGTCGGCGCGACCGAGAACCTACTGATGGCCGCGACCCTCGCCGATGGCCGCACCGAGATCGCCAACGCCGCGCGGGAGCCGGAGATCACCGACCTTGCGGACTGCCTCGTTGCGATGGGCGCGCGCATCACCGGCGCCGGGTCGGACAAGCTGGTCATCGAGGGCGTGCCGAGCCTGCACGGCGCGCACCACCCCATTGTCGCCGACCGGATCGAGACCGGCACCTACGCCTGCGCCGCCGCCATCACCGGCGGCGAAGTGCGGCTGCTGGGCGCACGCCTGACCCACCTGGGCGCCGTCACCCGCACCCTGCGGGAGGCCGGGGTGGAGGTCGCGGAGGACGCGGACGCCCTGGTCGTGCGCCGCCTGAACGGCCTGCACGGCGTGGACGCCATGACGGAGCCGTATCCTGGTTTCCCGACCGACATGCAGGCGCAGTTCATGGCGCTGATGTCGGTGGCGGAGGGCGCCTCGATGGTGACGGAGACGATCTTCGAGAACCGCTTCATGCACGTCCCCGAGCTGAACCGCATGGGCGCGCGGATCAACGTCCACGGCGCGTCGGCCATCATACGCGGCGTGCCCGGCGGCCTGTCCGGTGCGCCGGTGATGGCGACGGACCTGCGGGCGTCGGTGTCGCTGGTGCTGGCCGGGCTGGCGGCGCGGGGGGAGACGGTGGTGAACCGGGTGTATCACCTGGACCGCGGCTACGAGGCGCTGGAGGAGAAGCTGGCGGCGTGCGGGGCGGATGTGGAGCGGGTGGCGGGGTAGGGGCGCAGCCGGTCCATGCCGCAGGACTGGAACCCGGATAAGAACACCAGCAACATGGCGAAGCATGGTATCGGGTTCGACGCGGTTCAGGACTTTGATTGGGCAACGGCCCTTGTGCAGGCCGATATCGCAATTCGCTGATCGAGGTCAGGCTGATCGCTTTGGGCGTGATTGGCGTCCGGGTTCATGTGCTGGTGTTCACCATCCGCCGAAACACGACATGGATCATCAGCCTTCGGCGGGTAAACCAGGAAGGAGGCCAGCCGCCATGCCTCGCAGGCTTGACCTGCCCTCTCCCGAAGATGACGCCGCCATCCAGCGCGGCATCGAGCAGGACCCTGACAGCCCTGAGTTGGGCGAGGAGTTCTTCAGGGATGCCCGCCCGGCGTCCATGATGCTGCCGCCTGCTGTCTATGCTGACCTGACCGCGCCTGGGAAAGGCCACCCGGACGCGGAGCCAGCCAAGGTGCAGGTCACGTTCCCGGTGGATCAGGATGTATTCGACGGGTTGCAGGCGTCCGGCCCAGGCTGGCAGGCCAGGGCGAACGAGGCATTGCGGAGGCTGGTCAAGCAGTAGCCCCGCACGGCAGCGCGTCCTGCGCGCTGCCGTGCTGCGCCAGCGTGTCCACCATGCGCCGCATCGTCGCCGGGCCGGGCGGATGCGGCTGCCCAACCATGACCGAAGCTGAAAGCGTGAGGGACGGGCTGTGGAGCAGGCGCTAGCCAGGCCGCTCCGGCGCGACCTGCGCCAGGGCCGGGCCGGTCGTGCAGTCGAGCACCGTCACGCCGGGAGACGCCTCCCCGCGCACCAGGTCCGGCGTTGGGCGCAGCGCGGTGCCGTCCGTCGCCATGAACAACCGGCCTTGCGGCCCCGGCGGCAGGGCGCGCAGGGCGGACCGCGCCTCGTCCACCGCCTCCAGCAGCGCCGCCTTGATGGCCACCGGGTCCACCGGGGCCGTGCTGGCCACCGTGCGCCAGTCCGCCGCGGTGATCTGGCAGGCGTTGCGCGTCACCCATTCAAGCAGCAGCGGCGCAGAGAAGCCGGGGTCCTTGCCCGGCGCGGCCCATGCCAGCGCCACTAGGGGGAACCCGCTTCCGTGCAGCGCCACGATGTCCACCACGTCGCGGGCTGCCGCACGGCCCGCCAGCGCCAGCACCTTGTTCACCGCCAGGTCCGGGTCGCTGAGGCGGTAGCCGAACAGCGGGTCCTGGACCGGCGGCAGGAAGCGCACGGCCCTGTCCGCGGCCCATTGCAGGCGGGTGGCGCCGCCATCGCGCGAGACGATGCGTTCCATGAAGGACGGAGATGCCAGGTGCCGCAGCGCCGGGTCCTCCGCAACGCCGTAGCCGGCGGCCCGCAACGTTCGCGCATCCGCCTCGGCGCTGGCGCGCACGACATCCGCCACGTCATGGAAGATGCCTGCTTCACTTGTCGGCCGGCGCCGGTCCCGGTTCAGCGCCGCGCCGCCAGCGATGTGGGACTCCGGCGTACGGTTGGGGGCAATGGCGCGCAGCACGTCCTGCTGGAAGGTGGTTAGCATCCCGGAACGCCCGCCCTGACGGCATCCAGGTGCCGTTCCAGTGTTGCAATCTCGGTCCACAGTCCCGCCGGACCGAGCAGGCGCATCCGCTCGGCCATGACCTCCCCCATCTCGAACGGCAGCAGGTCGCCCCGCACGTTTCAAAGCAAGGGGGCGACCCGGGGCAGCAACCGCCGGATGGTCTCCGCCAATGCCGCCTCCGCGTCCGTCGCGGCCTCCCGGATCGGCTGCCATCCGCCTTCCATCAACAACCCAGGCGTAGCATCATGCGGCATGGATGGGGTCCGGTCTCGATGCAGGCTGAGCCTACCACGCGCCCTGCCAACCCCGCCATGCCGCAACCGGGGTTCCGGCCCCGCCCCGGCGGTGCTAGACGCCGCACCATGCAGCCCTGCCTCACCCGCTTCCCATGACAGCCCCGTTCCCCGCCGCCGCCCTTGCCTCGGACGTGCAGGGGCCGCTGGTGCTGGCGCTGCCCAAGGGGCGCATCCTGGGCGAGTGCGGCCCGCTGCTGGACCGCGCCGGCATCCGCCCTGCGCCGGACCTGCATGACGAGGACAGCCGCCGCCTCCGCTTCCCGACCGATGACCCCGGCCTGGACGTGGTGCGCGTCCGCCCGTTCGACGTGGCGACCTTCGTCGCGTTCGGCGGCGCGCAGATGGGCATCTGCGGCGCCGACGTGCTGATGGAGTTCGACTATCCCGAGATCTACGCCCCGCTGGACCTCGGCATCGGCCGCTGCCGCGTCAGCGTCGCCGAGCCGGTGGAGACCGCCGGGACCGACGACCCCGCCACCTGGTCCCGCGTGCGCGTCGCGACCAAGTATCCCGGCATCGCCCGCCGCCACTACGCCGCCCGCGGCATCCAGGCGGAGGTGGTCCACCTGAACGGCGCGATGGAGCTGGCGCCGGGCCTGGGCCTGTCGCGCCTGATCGTGGACCTGGTGCAGACCGGCAGCACGCTCAAGGCCAACGGGTTGCAGGAAACCGAGGTGATCGCCCACGTCACCAGCCGCCTGATCGTGAACCGCACCGCGCTGAAGACCCGGCCCGAGGCCGTGGGCGCCTGGATCGCCCGCTTCCGCGCGGCCCTGGCGGCATGAGGCGGCTCTCGACGGCGGACGCCGGGTTCGAGGAGGCGTTCGCCGCCCTGCTGGCGGACGGGCGGGACACGACGACGCGCGTGGACGGCGCCGTCGCCGCCATCATCGCCGCCGTTCGCAGCCGGGGCGACGCGGCGCTGTGCGACTACACGCAACAGTTCGACCACCAGGCGCTGACCCCCGGCACCCTGCGCGTGACCGCGGCGGAGATTGACGAAGCCACGGCCGGCATCCCTGCCGAACTCGCCGCCGCCCTGGACCTGGCGGCCGGGCGGATCGAGGCGTTCCACCGCGCGCAGATGCCGGCGGACCTGCAGCACACCGACGCGGCCGGGCTGACGCTCGGGATGCGCTGGACGCCGCTGGACGCCGTGGGCCTGTATGTGCCGGGCGGCAAGGCGTCCTATCCGTCCTCGGTCCTGATGAACGCCCTGCCGGCGCGCGTCGCGGGCGTGGGCCGCATCGCCATGTGCGTGCCGTGCCCCGGCGGCGTGCTGAACCCGCTGGTGCTGGCCGCCGCGCGGCGCGCGGGCGTTACGGAGGTCTATCGGGTCGGCGGTGCGCAGGCCGTCGCCGCCATGGCCTATGGCACCGCGACCATTCCCGCCGTGGACCGCATCGTCGGTCCCGGCAACGCCTATGTCGCCGAGGCGAAGCGGCAGGTGTTCGGGCGCGTCGGCATAGACAGCATCGCCGGGCCGTCCGAGGTGGTCATCCTGGCGGACGGCGCCAACGACCCGCGGCATGTCGCGGTGGACCTGCTGGCCCAGGCCGAGCATGACGAGGCCGCGCAGAGCATCCTGGTGACGACGGACGCCGCATTCGCGGACGCGGTTGCCGCCGCGGTGCTGGCGGAGCTGCCGGAGCTGCCGCGCCGCGCCATCGCCGGGGCAAGCTGGCGGGACCACGGCGCCATCGTCTTGGTGCGCGACTGGGAGGAAGGCGCCCGGCTGACCAACCAGTTGGCGCCCGAGCACTTGCAGGTGATGGTGCCCGATCCCCGCGCGCTGTTCGCCCGCATACGCCACGCCGGGGCGGCGTTCCTGGGGGCCTGCTGCCCGGAGGCGGTGGGCGACTACGTGGCGGGTCCGAACCATGTCCTGCCGACCGGGCGCACGTCGCGCTTCGCGTCGGGCCTGTCGGTGTTCGACTTCATCAAGCGCACCACATGGGTGGAGGCCGACGCGGACGCGCTGGGCCGCGTCGGCCCGGCCGCGGTGGCGCTGGCCGAAGCCGAGGGCCTGCAAGCCCACGCCCGCAGCGTGGCGATAAGGCTTTCTGCCGCTGCCCCCTCTCCCTCCGGGCTACGGTGGTCACACATCTCCGGAACGATCAAAGAAACCAAGTA
>JAABUK010006400.1_pt1 | contig 17596 bp, 22 predicted proteins | sample 5559141 | NCBI WGS metagenome assembly JAABUK01 (sample SAMN10711869, study PRJNA513367) | rock metagenome | isolation source: Antarctica rocks | place: Antarctica: Victoria Land, Pudding Butte nord | collected 2016-01-03 | reverse complement strand
ACAGCTTTGCCAAAATGTAAAGCCTCTTCAGCATGCCATGCAAATGCTCGCTTGGCGGGGCGTGTTTCTGTGACAAACTGCAATGCAGTACCATCAATGTCTGCAAATTTGACTGCAGCCCCAGAGGCGTTGAGGATTGTGTTGTTTATCATCTCAGAACCCAGTGAAGGGTCCAAAATATGCAACTGCACGCCACAAAACCAGTTGTGTGACTTGGCTGAGTGATGACAACGGCGCACTCCCCATGCAAACAGGTCAAGAAGGCTTAAACTCACTGTGTAGTCTGACAAATTGTTGGGCACAATAATGAGTCTGAACTTGTCAAATGCGCTCTCTATCTTCTTCTGTGCAGAAAACAGGTTGACTGCTGTGTCTACACCCAGCTTGAGCAGTGCCTGCACGATACATGATGTGTCATGACAGCATACAAACAGCAATTTTAGCAACAAGAATGCAATTGACAGCGCGAATTGAGAGCTCACCGCAGTTTGCGCAGGCCAATCTTGCTTGTAAATGTGGCTTGCTTTGATCATATCATCTTGCAAGTATCGACCTAACACCATGCACCAAAGCTGGCCAGCAGGCCTGTCATCGGCATTGTATGTGGTGGTGCAGATCCTTTTAGCCAACTTACTGCGCTGTGACAGATCGCTGATGGATGGAGCAAACATGTGATGGAAAGTGTTGAGGGTTGCAGCTTCAATCCTGGCAAGTTGCTGACACATGTCAACCATGTTTTCTGACGGCCCTATGTCACACACACCCAAAATGGCGCGTTATGTGGCATCAGCAACAAGACAAGAAGATGAGAGAACAGCCACTCCAGTACAAACAGCAGGCAATGCAGCCATAAAGGACGATGCACTGGTAAGGCACAGAATTCTGTGGCCACTCAGCAGAATGTGATGGAAGAACAACACGGTTCTGCGCCATATGCAGCAAGAATACTATCTAGAGCAAGCTGTTGCATACGCAATCATGCCAGAAGACGTTGGGTCTCGTCTTGCTACAACGTGATCAACTCGGCAATCAAGGTGTGTTCCATATACCCTGTTCAAGGTGTGTTCACTAGTGCAGACCTCCTCATGATTGCAAAGATGTGGCTGTGCAATATTTCCCTGAATGCATTTAGATGTGGTGCATTCAGAATGCAATACAAGTCAATCAGGGAAGCCCTTGCAGCAGGCGGCAGCAGAGAAGACATGTGCAGCCCTTGCATCTTGCAAGGCACCACCATCAAGGCAACTTTTGTCAACACAATTGTAGTTTATAAAAAAAACCATTTCACCTGCATGCTGAGGACGGACCACCTTGATGCGCAAGGGGTCATGCTCTGACCCTGGCAGATCATCCAGATCCTCCCACCTGAGCCAGAGCTGGCCATCCCAGAAGTACAGTTTGCAATCTTTGGGCACATCTTCTATGGACAATAGTTTTTCTTTCAGATCAGCCTTTGAATGCCAGCTGGCTCGGAACCCAGGTGCTCCAGCAGCCACATCAGCATCTGCTGCATCTACAATTCCATATTGCACCCGTCTTCTCATGACAGCTCCTGCAGGCGAAATATTCCGACTCTCAACATTTGCCTGCACACCTTTCGACATCCAACAATACTACAGACCGCCTGCAACATGGCTTTGATAGCAACAATGTTCTGCCTAAAATTGCTGAGATTTGTATCCAGGTAGAAGCAAGAGCAAGTTTGGTCGAGTCTGTGGTAAACTGCTTGTGTCAATAGGCTGCAGTAGTACTTGAAGTAGTGACTGGCCTCAAAACATTCTCCTATTCAAAGTCTTGTTGCAGCCTGCTCCCTGTGCTAACGCAGACGTCTGGAAAGTCTCATGCAGATGAAATATGCCGTCTCGCTGAGCTGCTCGCAGGGAAGTTGTTCGTTTTGAGTACCAGCACCTTATGACCGGTGGTGACTAGCTGGATCAAGCCATATCTTGCAGCTCTGTGATGCTGCGCGTGCTGAGCCGGGACAACCGGGACACTGTGACAACCGAGACGCTGGTCTGTTTACCAAACTATACTTCCGGACAACAGGCCAAGGACAAAAGGCCTGCGTCAACCTTCTTGCAAAACGGGTGGCGCTGAGGCAAACGGACGTCTGTTGCCTGAGGAACCACTCCCAAGACTGACGCAGATTGCTGTCACCCAAGTAACTTGGGCCAAGTTTAATTGAGCAAAGACTGTGCAACTCCGTTGTCGTCTCCGTGTTCAGCCACCGTTCACGTGCACCTCAAGCGTGGCGGTCACGTATTGACAAATGCGCTGTGAATCTGGCAAATGCGCTATACAAAAAATTCCCCCAAAAATTGTTTCCTTAGCGCATTTAGAAATGCGCCGAATGTACAGCTGAGCGCATTTGTGTTTAGTCATTTATACTTGCCACCGCCGGCCCGGCAACGAGATTGCGGCGCCACGTGATACACGCGGCGTCCGTGCGCGGAGATATGGAATCACGGACTCACAGAGGGATGAGAACTTAAGGGCGATGAAGCAACATGCAAGCAAGTGGTGACGTGGTCTTGCAGCACCCTTCAGCTGCACTACCTGAGATCAATGAACCGTGCATGCTCAGCTTTCACATCTTTTGTGAAGCCAACACATGATAAATCACAGCTACCCTAGGGTCACACAGGTAACTAGACCTGCAAATACTGTGGCTGGTTGTCAGAGTAATCATTGTGACACATGGGTGGTCGCAATAAGAGATCAAGGGACGACATATTTGCTCTCATGCAAGTTATGCACACTGGGCAAGACGCTGCACCGTTGCAGCAAGACACTGACCTGTAAGTGCTTCAGGTTTGTTATGGCTATATCGATATGCATGACAGCATTGGGCATCCTGACTGAACGGCGCTGCACTGTGTTTCACAGCATGAGCGCAGAAGACATATGGCAAAGAAAATTGGATGAGTTGTGGCTCAAGCTAGAGAAAAACACACAGGAATCTTTTTGCACAGCGCTGTGGAAATGGCTGGTGAACTCTGAGGCTGATTGATGAGTACACATATACACCTTGTTTCCAACTACACAAGGCAACTTGACTACACAGGCCTGGTGTGAGGGCAGAGGAACGGATACAGTCATACATCCAACTGCAAAATGTGTTGTGTTTCTGGAGGACCTGCTTGAGGAGATGAAACAGAAGCAATCAAAAGATCCATTTGGGACAATCAGGGTCGCTCGCAAGGCCTTATCCAAGATCAGGTACTACCTGGTAGTCTACTAGACTATGTCAGTCAAAAGCTTGCAAGTCATGGAATGATGTCTATGTGTTGTATGGCCAGGGAGCTGCAGAGAGGTGTACCACCTCCATATGGTGAGGCCTTCAGCAAGGAGACCTTGATCCGATCAGCTTGCAGCAAAGCATTTGCGGCCACAACCCAGGCCAGAATTGGTGAGACCTGACTGTTACCTGTTTGCCTTTATTCTGAGTTGCACACACAAATAGCTGAATGGCTGCATTGACAGGCCCTCATAGCGACCCCTTGAGAGATGGCTTCCAAGCCACATCGTTGGACCAAAATGAGGTACAGTTGACTACTGTCGCCTTTCTTGATGACTTGCTGCTTGCAGCTCTGAAAAGTGAAGGAGGTATACGAAAAGTTCAAGAACAGTCGTGACGGGTTTTGCCATTGCATAGGCTTTATCAAGGAAAACATGCTGATTTTAGATAGCAAAACCCCTGAAGCTATTTTTTGGTAGCTAAAGGCTTGATACATTGGTTGATGTTTCTTCCACTTGCTTAATGCAATCTTTTTACACAGAGAAGCCGAATGTTGCCTTCAGACCAAAAACGGTGAAGTATAGCAAAAGCAGGTGAAACAAGTCAGTTAATATAATGTGTTGTAAGGTAATCAAACAACTTGCGTGTTGCGTTATTAAGCATTAGTGAGGATTTAACTACTTTCTTGATCTCACCGAAAGATTAGCTTCGACTCAGGCTGAGCGGCACACAATAAGATGAGCGGCCTGGAGCATGCTGCTATGGCTGTGTACATTGCATGCTGAACCACAACGCCAACGCAGCGCTTGCTTAGCAAGCACAACATAATACCAAATGGTGTGCGCAAGCCCTGTATGTGGTTTGGTACTGTGATGTACACTGAAGTTGCTTGTGCTGCGTACACATAAGCATACACGCACAACTGACTGACTAGTGGCAATGAAGAAAACAAGCTGATGTTGGTTTATGTTTACGTTAAGTTTCGGCCTGATTCGAATTCGCCAATTCTGGTCAGGAATGGTGTCGTTGTTGGCTTCAGGGTTCGACTCCCCACCCAGGTGCCGCGCGGGCAGAGGGCATCCCCCCGTCCGGCCGAAGGCCCTCCTAAATCATTTTTGGAAGGGGACAACCCACGCAAAATGGCCGAGCCAGGGCAGGCAACACTAGCATCTTAAGCGACAGATTACCATCAGGCTGCCATTGACCTGCATAACAATCAATGATGAGGCAGATGTGTAGAATTGAATCTTTCTCAGAGAATGAACATGAAGTTAACAACGTTGCTGGTCTAGAACAGCCAATAGACATCAGTGATGATGATGAGGCCGTAGCTGAAATTGTGATCAGTTTATGATTCAGAACATGTACACTGAGGTCAGTTGACCATGGTGGTGACGATGATGACAGTGTAGAGGCTGCACTGGGTCTGTAAACATCGCGCTTACATCTTTATGACTCGATAAGCTTGCTGCAATGCGTTCAACAGCTGCATGTGCATCCATCTTGCCCGCACAGAAATTTTGTGACAAGTGGGCTGCCCACGCAATTGCAAGGCGAAGCCCACCCCAAATTTACGACCCAAGTGGGGCAACCTACTGGTTTTGAGGACCCCTGTCGAACCCTGGTTGGCTTGCTTTTCACTAAGTAACATGATACGCACCTGGTCACCAAGCTTACCGGGTCCACAAGCTCAACGTTTGGTTAGCATGTGCACACGCGAGTTTCAAACTACTGCACAGCCAGTGCAACACGCTTGCATAAGTGGTGGAAAAGCAAACTCTACGCCTGTCGGCAGTATATCGGTGGTCACCCGGAAGCCGTTGGCCAGTAAGTCATTGGCCTCAGCAACCGGTTGCTCTGCAACTGAGGAACCCGAAAGCGCATTGTGAACTGGTGACACAAATTTGCAAGGTTTGAACCCACGACCACTCAGCCATTCGACGTCCGGCTATCAAGACGAGCTTGCATAATTGCAGCGACATCTTACAAAGTCAGCAATCAATTTAATTTGCAAGGGCGTATAGGAGTAAATGACATCTTGAGGCACGCCCTCAAAAGCACCTTAAGCATTTTGAAGATCCAGATCTTCTGGCTAGGATCGGGCCAACAAGGCCTACATGTAGACAGCTTCCAACGTTAGAAGTGTCAACAGGATCCAGAGAAGCTTTGCAACAGACACATGCATCATGCCTACAGGCCCTCTGCCACAGCTTGCACGTTTGAATTCAATTCTGAATTATGTCATAAACAATGCATACCGAGCAGTGTCACTTCCCAGGCTTCTCTAGATTGCCACACACAAGAAACATAGGAGTACCACTGCAGCATATGGAAAGTACTGAGCTCAGATGTACTTGAATACTTGCGCATGAGAATTTTACTAGTGCGAACTTTCTGATGCCTGCATCCTGCTTCAAGCCGCTCCCCAATACTCCCATTCACATTGCACTGATAACAGATGCCATCACAGGACATTGGTCATGACCATGATTGTGAGCATCTCCTGAGCTTATGCAACATTTATATATACTATCGCATGCACTCTTGTCCCGCAACAGTTGTGGGGGGCATCACAACCAGACATCCTCTAGCAGCAAAGCGGCTGTGCTGTCTGGCCCAAGTGAGTAGCATGCAGGATCCTGATGGATCCCATGGACTGTGTGTCTAAGGCTATACATGACCATTACAGTATTTGTGCTATGCCAAGCATTTTCCAACAGCTGATGATCTACCTCCCAGAGCCTGACAGTCTGCCACACACACACACGGCCCTTGTTCAAGCTCAATGAGGCATGGCCCTGTCAAGCCAATGACACTCGTCTTCACTTCAGATGGCTGCTTGCCCCTCACCCTCACTACTGGAGTTGCACAGATCCGACTGCTAGCACTGCAGGTGATGTTGAGGATCAGCCAAACTCAAGGTGTCCTGTACCTAGCTAGCTTGAGCTCAGCTGTGGCAATTGCTACATTGTGGAAGCAGCATCCAGCATCTGTCTGCAAATTGTTGAGGGTATATCTTGTTTGGATGGTCTGAAGAGGTGCACAGTGGTATATTGTGTATTTTGCACAGGTATTTGCATTCTGTTTGGTCTTTGAGCCCTGTTTAGCACAGGTGACAGCTCTGACTTGGTGTCTGGTCACAACTGTAGACCTGCAGGCGAGAAGCTTGCTTTGTGTATAGCTGACAGATCATGACTGGGTGAGAGCTGGCTAGACCTATATGGCAGTCGACAAAATTATCTTTGCATAGGTGGTCTCATGTGTAGCTGCTACAACAATGCTGCACAATATACAAGCACTTGTGCCCCCTCTGCCGTGGGGTTGGTGCCTTTTGATGATCCCAAACCCTCTGTGCTTTTACAGAATCACCTATTCTATGTCTGTATACAGTGGGAAAAAATGCCTCGGGACAGTACAAACTGGCAGCATTCCTGTCGATTTTCACCTGAGCTCTGAGTCAGCCTTCATTATTCTGACAGCTAATTTTGCAAAAGGTGGCGACTGATCAGCACTTAAGCCCCCTGTCAGAATACGACCCGTCAAAAAGCTTGCAGAATCACTGCATGCCTGACAGCTTAAAAAGATTTTGGCACGTCCAGATGTGATACTGAACCTAACAGTGTTTCAAAAACTGGGCATGAGTGCCACGTCTGGGCATGACTCACCAGGTTCATACCCCTCAAGATTTTTAAAGCTGAGCAAAATTTGTGTGATTTTCAAACAGGTCATCACCTGCATGTATTGGGTGTGCGGCCATGTCAGCATTGTCATCTGTTATTGAACCAGCACTGCTGGTCAGCCTCATTTTTAATCATGAGATCACACCAGCTACATAGCGCAAAAACAGCGGTACAAACTCTATGGAAGTATTCAGCTAGTGCTGGCACATGTTGGGGTGTTCACAGCCTAAGTTGTTCTGGCTAGCAGCCTTGGTATTGTGGATTGTCACACCCATACAAGATGCCGCTTGGGACAGGCCGGTCATATCTGCAAACTATCCCCAAGCCTGTTGAAGCAGCAGCCACTTGCAAACCCTGAAACATTGTCTCATCAGATGCTTTGATAGTTCTTTGGATAGCAGCAACAAGGCCCCCCTCGTCCACCGGCACTAGTCTGCTCTGGCGAACAGGTGGAGCATCCACTGGCTTCCCAGTAGCTTCATCCATATAGAGTGTGGCATTGAAGGGGCTGTAATATGAACGTAGGACTTTGCCATAATTGCGGGCTTGATTTGCAAGTTCTGGGTTGTACGCTGGCACACCCATCACCGTGGGGAAAATTTCCACAATGGCGGCGCGAAATGGCATGAACAACATGCTGACTAGGTCTGAGCCGTGCACACCAACAAGAGCTTTGGCATCTGCCACCAAGTGCAGCTGCTGCTCAAAGGAAAGATCTCCCATGGTTGCCATAGTCACATTGTACCCCATGCTGGGCAATCTTGCTGCAACCCCCTCAGCGCCTAGTAGTCTTCTGCTCTCTGACTCTTTACGGTTTGCAATCACAATGCGTTTGGGATCAGCTTCCTGAGCATATACAACACCGCAATTTGGTTTGTGACCCGCCATGCATTGCTGCAAGCATGCACTAGCAAATCAACACACAGGTGATGGATGACAGAAAGATGAGAATGTGGCACTCATTGGTGTGTCAGGACTGAGGAGTGCAGAGCTTGATAGTACAGAGGAATAAGCAGCAAAAAAATCTGCCGCGTGACTCAACCCCTAGAACCCAAGCATAGTCTAGGCAATGCCAAAATGAACCGGGTGCAACTACACGCATTAGTCTACTGAAGCAATCTACTAAAGTGCCTGCAGGTTGCATTCCTGCGAGCAGTTTCCTTTCAAGGTGTCCTGGACACAGCTCCATGTGCATGTGTCCAGCTAGGTGCTGCAGATGATGGTACAAAGACCACTCTAAACGGGCATACCCGGAAGGATGGCAGCTTGTAGTGCTTCAGAACGTGTGCAGCCATTTGCAGGTAGTCACACAGCACAGGTGTATCAGTCTGCAGCATGTTCATGTCAAACTGGAAGCCGCCCCCGACTGAGAACTTGACACGCTGCAGCTGTGTCACTGAGGACATGTTGCGCAGCAACCCATGATTGTGCCCAAAGGCAGCTGCCAACCCCTCGCCATACTGGCCGGGGGTAAATCCCTCATCAGCAGCAGTGTCAAAGATCATGTGCAGCGTTCCCATTGGTACAGACACCTGCAAGTGCCACGCAGGATTGTATACCAGCTGTTCTTGCTAGTGATTGCAATAGAGCTGAACAGAGGCTGTGAATGTCAATTCGGAGGGGCTGCAAGAGGCTGTTGTTGCTTGCCCTATTCATCCATCGGTACATGTGATAGAAGTCGAGGTTGAGTGCATGTGTAGGATTGGGGCCAGACGCATCCCCCATCACCAAAGTTGACCCATTGAGCTTGGGCCAGGGCTTTGGGAATTGGTGTGCCAGCCAGCTTGGCTCTCTGCCCTTCCTGCAACATGCAAACACATACTGATGTATGATGGCAACAAGCCTCTTAATCAGGCACAATAGTGTGTGAGCGGCCTTTTCAGCACCCAAACTGAGAAGCGGTCATGATTCTTGTGCAAAACTCATGGGTACTATAATGCTACAGGCAGTCACTATTGCATCTCACAGTGTGCTTGCAATACTCAGTCCCTTTGTACAAACACAACATTTCCCAATCATATGTGCAGGTTATTACTGTTAACCTGAGTTGGCAGCCCAGGCTTGTTCTACGTCAAACAAAGTACAGCGCATTTTTTCAACAAGTTCTCGTTTAGACGCTCCCTGTGTCTGTATGGCAAGTCAAATAGCTTTGCCTTGGACATGACCCCACTTCAATCACAACCCTGGAGGCTCAATAGAGTGCAGTGAGCTGATCACAGCACAAACAAGAAGTATCCTACAATCAAAGAAACAGTACTCCCTTGGACAATCAAAACATATAAGCTCTTATGCCAGCAACCTGCTTTGTGGTGTGTACACAATCTGTCACAACCCAGTGTGCCTTTGGCAGTGTTAGGCATTCAACATTGCACTTGCCCTGTGAGAGGCATTCTGGGCCCAGACCTTTCCTTGACAAGTATATGCTGTATGATCCCAGTTGCAGCACTTTTTGACGGAAGCTGTGCATTCAACTGCAGAAATGTGAGCCAACCTGATGCACCAGGGTCTTCCATAATAAGCGGAGAGGCCGACGAACGGCCCAGCAATCAGCGGCAGGGTTGAAGCTCTGTGATGTCGATACATTGCTGAGCAGCTGCCCAAACAAAGAGAAGGTGTAGAAACATGCAAAATTGTTTTCCTGCATCATGCAAACTAGTAAACACCAGTGAATGAGTGCTGCTGTTTGCAAGCTAGAAAATGCACATGTACATGTGCCAGCACATGTGAGGACCTGCGTATGTGCAAAACGTGCCATGAGCATGCAAGCCATGTGGTTATATAACTGGTTGCAGCTACACGTGATTGAAATTGTCATTGCAGAAAGGCATTGCAAGAGACATGCATACAAACCTAGAACTTGTCAATATGCTGAATATCAAAGAGGCTGCAATCACAAACAACAAGCACACCAAGCAGAATTAATGGGCACAAAATCTGTTATGTCTTCAGCAGAACAAACCACAGCAATGCACTGGATAAGCTGTGGACCCATTATCTTTGTATGGCTGCATTTGTATATCAGCCCACTACCACAACTTGAAAGGCACAATAAGACGCAACATGTTACAAGCAAAAATCACACCTCTCCGAAAGCATGTGGACATCCTAGACGCGCTGATATTTGTGTGTCATTGAAGAACACCAAATCATTGAAAAAATCATCAGGGGAGTGCAAATCATGAGCTGAGACCCTGCAGACGTCTGCACACTTTCGCGGCTGTACATGACATGCTGACATGCGCGTTTTGGTCGATAAGTGTGCTTCAGCCTTTCGCAACTTGCCTGATATCTGACTGCCAGTACACAGCGAAAAAAGCTGTCAAGGCAAGCACACAGCACCAAAGCCGGACTCGCGGAGTGACCGTACTTTTGAATCGGATTCTCACTCCGTGCTTGGTAGGGGCAACACATGAAGGGCCACACTTGTCACGAAGTGGGGCTCCTGTCGGCGCCTCCTCCCCGCTGGAGCTTCGGTCAGCACGCAGGCGAGGTTCGCTCATAGAAACCTGGAGACCGCGGGGCTGCTATTGGCAATCTGAAATCAGAACATGCGGTCAGCGCCGGACCGGCGCTGAAGCCCGGCTGGCGCGGAGACGAAACTTTGCCGCTTTTATTTAGCAAACTTTCGCCTGCCGCGTTGCGTCTCTCTCCCGCAAAGTGTGGTGAATGTGTGTCACTGATACGGTGTTGTGTGTGGGAACCCTCTTCATGTGACAAAATGCGAGTTGCTATGCTCGCCGTTGCCGTCTTGCAGTGCATGCGGTACCTACCTGGCGGTACAGTGTATGCGTGAGTCATATGAGTCATGAGTCTTTATGACACTTATGAGTCAGTATGAGTCATGACCTGTCCCAAGCTGACAACACGTTTCGTTAGGCGCAAGTATGCAGCAGGAGAATGCGGTGATGCGGTCAGGTAATGAGGGTGATATTTCAGCACGCTTCAAATGACAGCATTAGAGGCCCCAGATCTGGCAACAGACTTGCACATCAGCACCATCGCAACCTGCATGTTCATTCTTTCTGGTAGCCGTGATTTGCCTGAGTAACGCAGATGAATTCTGACAGCCCAGCTGCAAAGTCCTGTTTGGGCACAATCCCCTGTTATTAGAGTATTGACCATCAGATGTTGCTGCGCTGAAGTGTGTCATGACTCACATCTTTTGCAACAGGATGGCAGGAGCATCATTGCTGCAAATGCCACTCATGCATGCATTATCTGCTCCAAGGCTATATTGTGCAGACATTATAGCCTTGGAGCATGCGGTAGGCATATGACCCTGATGGATGGTAGCAAGTTGAGATGAACAAGCAGTGAACACGACAGTCCATCAGTACATTGTAGATCTGTAAAGCCAGAGAAGGCTTTGGGCATGCACATATGGGAGCTGCAGCAAAGGACTGAGTCAACAGTTGGCGTTTGTACATCAGCCATCAGCTGAGCAACATGCATATGCATAGGTGACCCTGGATGTTACACAGGCAGCCTGAAAAAGGTCCTGTGTTCAGTACTGGTACCTGTTTGCGTTGGTGATCTGTCCTACCTAGGTAGATACCTTGTTTGGCTTGATTTAGGTATCTTGCTGTACACCTGCGTTGCATGCCTCATGCCCAATTTAAATTCAGGAAAGCCACGTTTGCTTTTGTAAGGTGGCCTGTCTGCAGACTTGCGGTAACTGTATACGGCTGTGTCTGTACCTGTATGTGAAGCTGAGCACTTAATTCAGCATGTTGCTGTTGGAACACACGCTTCGGCTGGTGTCAACCTGTAAAGAATATACAACATACGCAAAGAACTACAGTCAAGATCAAGTAGTCTTCAACTATGTAATTAGACCAATGACAGTGGTACCAACCAGCTTGACCTGAAGGCAACTTCAGCTGCAGTAGTTTGATGCACTTAAGCTCAAGCTGCAATATGCCGCTCCATTTCCCCAGTGGAGATCTGGCTGGAGATGCACACTTGACAGACCCTTCTCTCCCTGCTGCAATGTTTTGAGTCTCTGTCACAGCGGCCAGCGTCAACATGTAGCTACCTAAAAGGTACTGGCAGCCACATCTGAGCCATCTGCCGAGTCTGCTTCTGAATAACATTGATGGTAGACATGTTTTCAGAATACTGGTCAAATGCACGTTCAGCTCAAAAGTGTGGAACAGCTGCAGGCTGCTATGATTCGTATGTAGAAATCAAGCTCAGCCCAATGTGGTTGCTCCTGGTCAATGCTTTCCGATGTTTTTTTTTAAAGTAATTACCTGCTGCCAATGTGTGTCAGTATACTGTATGTACGTCAGTGCATATCAAATCACCTTAAGCACGCATGCCTGGCAGTGCTTCTTGGTCCCAAAACTCAACAAGCAATGCAAGCATATGTGCACAGCACATGCATGTCAAGACAGCTGTCAGCATAGAACAGGCTATAGCTAGCTACAATGATGAGGTGAATTGATGTTGATGAAAATCCTTTGGCAATTACTTTGGATTCACAATGGCAATGTGAAAGCCAGACAGCAGGCAGTGTTGTTGCTGCCAAGTGCACATCAGCGGACAACCAATAGCTGTGAAGGACTTGTGACCTGGCTGTTTTACATAGTGCACAGGAGAACTGCAACTGATGCATCATGCGTCTGCATGTTGTACAGCAGCTGAGCAGCTGCCGCACATGGTGCCTTACGCTCCTGACTTGTTTTGGCATACATACGCAAGGGTTTTTCGAAACTGGTCTTTGGCTTGACGGCGGTGTAAGTCGGTACTGGTTCGTCCTGGATTGATATGCAGCACGGTGATTGCCACATCGACTGCAGACCCTTGAGTGATAAAAATAAGCCTGCTGTATGGCCTTCTGAACCAGGGGTGAGGCATACCTGGTGTAAATCAATGAATCCATCAACACACAATCTGTCATGATTATTGCCAAGCGAAGTCAAGCTGGCTGGCACTGTTCAAACTCATGCCCCAGTCACACACCTGGGCAGCTCTTTCCGAGTTGCGGTCAGAAGTCCTGCTTGTAAAGCAAGCATACAGGTTGCATTGTCATATTGCCTCTGCAATTACCTTCAATACTATTTTTGCTAGCGTAGTTCCAAGCAAAAGAGCTTGCCAGCAAAGATTGTCGCCAACACCATGGATGTTTGGAACATAACATGGACAATGCATGGGTTGTGTCATGCTCATACTCAGCTTGACAGGCAAACAGCACTTGATACCTTCTCTAATTTGCTGGCAACTTATTCATTATGGCACAAATGAGGTATGTCTGTATCGATGAAGTCTGCCCTTTTTCAAGCGAGCTGGTCTGTGCATGCTCTCTGTCACATCGCTCGTATCCTCGGGCTTGCGCCATGCCCCAGCCAGCGTGTATTTTGACAAGTGCATTTCTGGATTCAGCACCAAACATGCTGATTGCATCTGTTTGAAGGCAGCTTTAGCTTGATCTGGCCATGCAGCCATGTCTGCATGCACTAGGCTGTCCAGAAACAATATTGGTTGCATCTGCAACTCCTCTGGCAGGCTCATCGCATCCTCCACTTCTACAATATGATTTGCAAAAGTGAAGCCTTGCTGATCGTGGGCATGGGTTTCATTACCAGAGTGAGTAGCACGAATCATCCATTTGTCTAGACTGTCATTGTGTGTGCCAGCATTGTCAAGATGCACATCCTGGAATCGCTGCCACTCCCATGGCAGAAGTCCTCTGCCTGCTTCAAGGCACGGCTGTTGCACATATTCCCATGGGGTGCATGTGAGCTCTCCTGTGGGGCTGTTCCAGGGGAGCCACAGCTCTCCCAGCTTCAGAGGCACTTCGTGTCTGCGCCTGCAATGCATCAAGCAGCAGTCTGATTTCAAGAGGTTGTGACTGTTTCTTGTCTACAACCCTGCTCCCTGACTGCATGGCTCATGTGACGCAAGCACGTATCATGTGCCACAGCCTACATTTACATCAGCATAGAGCTGTGGATGAAGCTCACTTGATGATGAAGGCTGGGTTGATCCAGGGTGTTTTGCATGGTAAGCTAGGCCAAGCAACTGTCCGGCCTAACAGCTGTCCTAATTGCACCAAGCCTTGCAACAGCAGAGAGAACTCCAGCCAGCTGGCACTGTCTGCAAGCAGCTGTTCCATGGTGGGAGAGAAAGCCAGAACCCTCAAGTCTGTGCAGTCAAACCCACTGCAAGCAAAGTATGGCTTCTGCTTGTTGGCTTTGAGAGCCAGCTCCCAGTCATATATGCCCAAGGACTGAGGTATGACTCGTTTGGCCATAGCTCTGTTTCCATCAGGAATGGCGTGGGTATGCCCAATGACCTGCAAGATGGCACAAAAGGTTTGCAGCTCTCAGAGTTGTCGTGTGCTGCTGCAAAAGTACATGTAGATGCCCATGCGACAGTGCATAGCATCTCATCCAGGCGGCAATTGTTCCAAAGCATGGCGCATGCAGTGATGTCTGCGCTTTGATGTACTGTCAAGTACAGCAGAATGGTTCTGAAGCTACAAGCCACCAAGCACTACCAGAGTGCGCATAATGCATACCTGCTGTGCCACATTGCCAGTGATGTTGGGGTCCCAGTAGCCGGCCTTCCCACGCCAGGTCCAGCTGCACCCCACCCATCGCGGCATCAGCGCAAACTTCTCTGTAGGAACTTTGTCTGCAGCTGCAGCATTGGCTGCATCCTCAGGATCCAGCCACAATGGTGTATCAGGTCGGTCTTGCTGCAGCTGTTGCAGGAAGGCTGTGGAGTACTTGCCGCGCTCTTTAGGATACCACTCACCCCCAAACTCTTCAGGCCAGCCCCTATAATTAGCTTCATCTGATGTGGCCAAATTGTGATGTGGGGATACAGCAGCTAACACATGTTGCGTTTGCACTTCAGAAATCAGTAAGGGGCCAAAGCAGGTAATGCGGCCAAAGCAGGTAATGCAGCCAAAGCAGGCAATGCAGCCAAAGCAGGCAATGCAGCGAAAGCAGGTAATGCAGCGAAAGCAGGTAATGCAGCGAAAGCAGGTAATGCAGCCGAAGCAGGCAATGCAGCCGAAGCAGGCAATGCAGCCGAAGCAGGCAATGCAGCCGAAGCAGGTAATGCAGCCAAAGCAGGTAATGCAGCCAAAGCAGGTAATGCAGCCAAAGTCCAAAGCAGCTGATGCATTCTCAGTCCAAAACAGTCCATGCAATCCAAATCCAAAACAGCTGATGCAGTTAAAGTAAGCATTTTATTGCAAGCCAAAAGTTGACTATTCACGAGCCACGTAGGGCTTTGGTGCAACACAGTACAACAGCCACTTTGAGATCAGTGTACCTGCAATTTGGCATCCTTAGCTGGAGTGTCTTTAGTGCAGTCTCTGAACCTCCTACAACCTGCTGCCAATCTTCAGGCACGGCAACCTGTGTTTCATTGTACCTCTCAGACCATCTGCACACACTCCAAATGTTGGTGTCGATTGTCCTGCTTGGTCATTCTCAGCAAGAACTGTATTTGCTGTGCCGAGTTGCCTCTGCTGGACAGTTTCCATACCTGATAGCCTTACCAATGTTGTCATCCAACTCTTGCCAGTCAGCCTGGGCCCTGGAATCCTGCAGATAACATGTCTGCTTGCACCAGGACGGAAGTTTTGGTTCAGAACGCAATATCAATGGAGTGCCAGACTGTGGATATAGATGTGTTCCTGTTTACACACTTTGTTTTGCTAAGTATGTAATACACAAGAATCAGTGATAAGGAAACACTGGCATTTGCAGGTTAGTAGTGTTAGGTTGGATGGTGTGCAGGAGGTGAGCGATGGCCATATGAAGACACCTTTCCTGGGACCTTGCCACATACAAATCCTGACGAGATCCGTTGGCTTCAGATTGCAGGTTTGCTGGCGCTATCCAGCAAAGTACTTGAATGCTGCCCCACAAGTCAGATGCAGATGCATGGCTACTGCTGTCACACAGTGGATTAACAAAGTTGACGCGTCCAACAACTTCTGCCACATACCTGGTCCACACACCACAAGGCTTTGGGAAACAGCATATATCCGGACGCCATGTCAGGGAGCACATCAGCGTATGCATCTTGATCCGCATACAAGCATTGCTTGCGGAGCTTGTGCTTGCTGGCAGTCTCCCATCCATCATCAACCCAGCGCAGTGGCCTAGATATAATTTCGGCAAACATAAAGACTGCCGGGCCATCTGGAGCAGCGTTCTGCGCACAGCAAGCGTCTGCTCTGCAAAGTTGTGCAATCAGAAAGCACCATCAGTGACTTATGCACATGACGTTGATGATTTGTACCTGCACGTACAGGTTGCCACCATTTGCTTCAACTGGACTCTCTTCTTGGTTAAGTACCACAATATCCTGGAATGGTGGTTGCTTGAAGTACTTGTACGGATCATCAAACACAGCAGTGTCACTGTCGACCAGTAAGACATTATATCCCAGCCGCAGTGACCTTCATGCCATTGGACAAGTTGAACAAGGCGGCTGTGTCAAGTGACTATGGTAGCTCTTTTCTTGCAACACAGTAACAGTTGAAGCTGCCTTTTGCAAACCTTGCAAGTGTACGGTATCGAAAGCTCCACAAGTAATAGACATCTTGCAGATCTGGAGGTTCTTCAAAAGAGCTCCAGGCGCACCCAACATCAGGAACGATACTGTTTATGGCGGTGCACATAGCTTCACTGTAACTCAGCAGCAGTATATGACCCATTCCCAGGCGTGCAAAAGAGTTCGACCCTTGAAGGAAGCTGTCCAACATCTTGTCGTCAGACACCATGACAATGACTTCTTGCTTGAAGCTTCGGGCTTGCAACGCTTGCTGCAGCCCAGCACCTGGCAACAGCAGTCATCGTCCTGAGTCGTGAGCTTCACGACATGAAACCTGCAAACGGAAGCCTACTGGGGAAGATGTCTCCAAAAAAAGGCTGGACGAGGCCTAGGCTGCAGTATCCGCTTTGCTCGCAGGCTGGCTGAGTCCAGGCGTGCTGAGCAAAATAAGTGATCACGATAGCAAGATCAAGTTTCCTTGGCAACATCTGACGGGGCATCGGCAGACTCTATTCAAGCATGCTCGCACATAGCTGGATATTGCACATGCAGCAGGTCAATGTCCTGTCCCAAGGATAACCGCCCGTCAGACCTGTCGAACTCCCCGCTGGAGATCAAACGAGCAAATTATTACGTTACGTGCCGTTGCAGGTGTGTAGGTCAGGTCAATGACGCTTCCGGGAGCCGAATTGCTTGGCGAACAAGCAAAACGCCAATCCTGCATAGGACATATAGCAATGTTGTCCCGCCTGTTTGACGCCAGCTTTGCGTGTCACTTCATGCTGATGCAAGCTCTGTGACGAGCTGCTGCAATGGTTACAGGAGGTTTTGGCATATGCTTCATTGGCAAGTCCTTCCCTGTTGCAGATCACAGCTTTGTTAGAGTTGATCCATCGCATTGGGTGAGTATGCCCTGAAGGTGGAGACTGTGCACACAAGCTGCAAGCCTTTCAGCCTTCTGTTCCCTGTCCAGGTGTTTGATGTGTCCAGTGTCACTCCCAACTACAGAGAGCTTCAGGAAGTATCTCTCTTCCTGGCGCAGTCTGGTACGTTGGACCCCAGCCTGGCACTGGGCCTGTACATTTCCATTGGTGGAGCAGAGTGGCAGTATCGCGGCTATGTCAGCAACAGCCAACCATCAGAGGTGATGCCACTACAG
>JAABUK010006399.1_pt1 | contig 17599 bp, 12 predicted proteins | sample 5559141 | NCBI WGS metagenome assembly JAABUK01 (sample SAMN10711869, study PRJNA513367) | rock metagenome | isolation source: Antarctica rocks | place: Antarctica: Victoria Land, Pudding Butte nord | collected 2016-01-03 | reverse complement strand
CTGTCTTCACTAATACCTTGTTTCTCTACAAGATACCTGATTACAGTATTTACTCTATCCCAACTTAACTGCTGAGCACGTTTGCTGCTTTCGCCTGTACCTGTGTGACCTACAACCTTTACTTTACAATTAGGGCTGCCTTTTATTTGAGTTGCTGCGCTTTCTAATAAAGCCATAGCGTCTTTACTTAGGGTTGCTCTTCCTGCCTTAAACTGCACACTTGGCAAATTAGTCAGACCGCAATTACCACCGGAAACTAAACCGCTATCAATTCTGTTTCTTAACTCTGTGCAGCAAGCTGGTTCAGGACAGTTACCTACACCATCAGCGTCAACAGGGAAACATTTTTGAGGAGTAAGAAGCTCTTTATCTTTATAATCAGGTACTCCGTCTCCATCACTGTCTTTAGCTACACCATTTACATCAACAGGTGCTCCTGTAGGTGTATTTGGTTCTCTGTCAAATTGGTCAGTTACACCATCACCGTCTGCATCAGGTAATACTGGTGTTGGGATTTTCATATGTGTAGGACGGTTCAACTCATTATAGATAAAGTTATTTCCGTTAAGCCACCATAATGGCTCCACTCTCAAACTTGAATTTCCTAAATTAATATTAAGTCTTGCACTTGTAAAGCTATAGAAGTCATTTGTTTTACCACCTCTGTATCCATCAAGAAAGTCATAAGAACCCATGGTAAATCTTTGTTCTACACCAATATTTATCTTTTTACTCAATTTAAATGCGATACCACCTCCTGCACTTGCAGCATTTAAGAGAGAGTAACCTTTTCTTCCGTTAATTTCCTTTCCGCCAAATGTTTCAATACCAGGAAAGAGACCTGATTGATTGTTTGGTTCATTATAAGCGTAAAATGTACCATAACCTTTATCTATCTGAGTACCCCCGACAGGCATTTTAGTAAATACCTTGGCAGCAACCAGACTATAACCTGCCAAAACATAGACATTTGTTTTAGGATTTCCTCTGTAATGGCTATTAGGATTAAGAGATATAATGAAATCCAAAGCACCCATGTGTGTCCAGTTTTGGTAAGGGATTTTACCATTTTGTTGCTGGTAACCGCTTCCATAACCCTGATTGTAAGAACCAAAATATCCGAACCTGTAAGAGAAGGTATGAGACAAAGCTTTTCTTAAAGTAATACCGCCGCCGACATCGGCTTTAGACTTTATGTCGCCAAAAATCATACTGTTACCCGCACTAAAGCCTAATTCCCACATGCTCCGTGGTTTGGCAGGATAAGGGTACTGATTATTCAAAAACTCAGTTTGCTGGGGAAGTCTTCTTGTTGGAATTTTTGAAGAGTCTCTCCAGTCATAACTTGCATCACCCATAGAAGTTGAAGACATTCCTGCATCAGGGCTGCTTACCTGATTAGGAGCAGCAGCCGGAGTTGGGGTAGTCTTAGGATTGGCCATTGAATCTGTACTACTTCCGGAGACTGCATTTTTCGTAGTATCCATTTGTGCCGGCTGTGTTGCGGCTGATGTATCCGTTTGTGCCGGCTGTGTTGTATCCGTTTGTGCAGGTCGCGTTGTGTCCGTTTGCGCAAACGATGCAGTGGATAAAAGGCTTATTAAGCCTAACATTAATACGTAATTTTTACTAGCCATAGAAGTGTTTTGTATTTTTTGTAATAGAATATATAGTCAGTTTCCCGTGCAAAAATATGCTTTGAGAATGAATAACCAAATAATTAAATGAAATTTTAAATGAAAAAATATTGTACCATAATAGTAATGAATTAATTAGACACAATTTATTTAATTGTGCTGCATCTGATGGCAGAAACTTTTTTTGCAGGAATATTAATAATTATATTGATTATTAATGCCTTAGCAAAGCTGTAATAAATCTTTTTTACAAACGTATTTTTTTTATTTTAAGTATGATCTACAAAAAAACGTCAGTAAGCTGTAAAATCTTCTGCGGCTGACATAGCTGGTGATAATTTTTTATTTTAATAGTAACTATAATTTTGTTTGTATTGCAGCTTGTACGTGTAATTCTGCGAATACATTTAACTTGCGTTCTAACTGCAAAGATGGAAATAGCGCAACGTATAATAGCAAATGAATTAAAAGAGTTTGAAAAGCATTTCAGGCAAGCCATGAAAAGCCACGTACCCTTGCTTGATAAAATAATGCAATACATAGTGAAGCGAAAAGGTAAGCAGCTTCGTCCCATGTTTGTTTTACTAAGTGCAAAGCTCGGCGGCGAAATAACAGATCAGACTTATCGTGCTGCGTCTCTTGTTGAGCTGCTTCATACGGCTACTCTGGTGCATGACGATGTGGTGGATGAGTCATTGGAAAGGAGAGGTTTTTTTTCAATTAATGCACTTTGGAAAAACAAAATTGCTGTAATAGTTGGCGATTATTTATTATCTAAAGGTCTTCTCCTTTCCCTCGATAACAATGATTATAAAATACTCCAGATACTTTCTGCGGCCATTAAGATGATGAGCGAGGGAGAACTTCTTCAATTAGAGAAAGCACGTAACCTGAACCTCGAAGAAGAAACTTATTTTGAAATAATAAAAAACAAAACGGCATCGCTGCTGGCATCTTCGTGTGCGGCAGGCGCTTCGTCAACTTTTACCAACGAATTGTCTGTAGAAAAAATGAGAACTTTTGGTGAAAAAACAGGAATTGCTTTTCAGATCAAAGACGACCTTTTTGATTATGGAAATGCAAAAATCGGGAAGCCGACCGGAAATGATATTAAAGAAAAAAAGCTGACGTTGCCGCTGATTTATACTTTAAACAATGTCGCTCCGGCTTTAAGAAGAAAATTAATTTATATTGTCAGAAATGAAAATAAGAAAAAAGATAAAGTACAATTTGTTATAGAAGAAGTACAAAAAGCAGGCGGAATTGAATATGCCGAACAAAAAATGTTTGCTTATCGCGATGAAGCTCTTGCTTTGCTGTATCATTTTCCGGATAATGAAGTAAGAAAGGGACTGGAAGAACTGGTAAGATATACAACAGACAGGAAATACTAATCAGTAACTATTAATTAAGACATGCAAAAACGCTGGAAAGTACTGAATGCCGAACCGGAGAAAGTAATTTCTTTAAAAGAGAACTTAAAGATTAATGAAGTTATTTGCAAAATACTGGTACAACGCGGACTTGATATGTTTAATAAAGCAAAAGATTTTTTCAGGCCGCAGTTATCAATGCTGCACGATCCGTGGTTAATGAAAGATATGGATAAAGCCGTTGACCGGGTAATAAAAGCTGTTAACCAAAAAGAAAAAATTTTAATATACGGAGATTATGACGTTGACGGCACAACCGCTGTTGCTGCCATGTACCAGTTTATTACCGGCTTTTATGCTGACGCAGCGTTTTATATTCCTCACCGCTACAAAGAAGGTTACGGAGTATCCCAATTGGGAATTGATTATGCTAAAGAAAATGGCTTCACTTTAATCATTTCTCTCGACTGCGGCATTAAATCAATTGATTTAACAGCTTACGCAAAATCTCTCGGTATTGATTTTATTATTTGCGACCACCACCTTCCTGACAAAGAATTGCCTGCTGCCGTCGCCATTCTCAACCCCAAACAGCCTGATTGCAGTTATCCGTACAAAGAACTGTGCGGCTGTGGCGTCGGCTTTAAATTAATGACGGCTCTCGCCCAAAAATTACATCTGCCTGATGAAAGTTACCTGCGTTACACCGATCTTCTTGCAACTGCCATTGCCGCCGACATTGTGCCGATGACCGGAGAAAACCGCGTAATGGCTTATCTTGGATTGCAAAGGGTAAATAAAAATCCCTGCAACGGTATAAAAGCTTTAATGCAGTTGGCAGGCGTACAAAAAGAAATGTTTATCACCAACCTTGTTTTTATAATAGCGCCACGGGTAAATGCTGCCGGAAGAATGGACGACGCAAAAAAAGCCGTGCAGCTTTTTATAGAAAAGGATTGTGATAAAGCCCTGGAGTTTGCAGAAATGCTGCATATAAATAACACAGACCGACGCACGGCAGACCTGACAATAACCGAAGAAGCGCTTGCAATGATCGGCGAAGATGAGCTGATGGCCAACCGAAAGTCAACCGTAGTCTACCAGGAACACTGGCACAAAGGCGTAGTAGGTATCGTTGCCTCGCGATTGATAGAAAGTTATTACCGTCCGACTATTGTGCTTACGCGAAGCGGAGAAGTTGCCGCAGGCAGCGCACGCAGCGTGCCTGGCTTCAATCTTTATGAAGCCATTCATGCGTGTAAGGAACATTTGCTGGGTTACGGAGGTCATTTTGCCGCCGCCGGAATGACCTTGCTGCCGCAAAATATTGAAGCTTTTTCACGTCAGTTTGAGCAGGTCGTAAGCCAGACAATTTTGCCCGAATCATTAACTCCGGTTTTAATTATTGATGCAGAAGTTTCATTTAAAGAGCTCACCCTTTCCTTTTATAACATCATACACCAGATGGAACCTTACGGCCCGGAAAATATGCGGCCGGTTTTTATGGTAAAAAATGTTATGGACTCTGGAAATTCGGCGCTTATAAAAGAACAACACATTAAGTTTTGCCTGAAACAAAATAACCACAGCTTCAAAGGAATTGGCTTCAATATGGCCCAAAAGTTTCATCTTATACAAAGCAAAAAACCGCTTGACATAGTTTTTAGCCTCGAAGAAAACGAATGGAACGGGCAAAAAATGCTGCAATTAAAAGTGCATGATTTCAGGCTTTCAGAAGAAGAAAAAACGCTTAGTAATTAAAAAAAGTAATATTTATTTTTGGAGACCAGGCAGTGAAACTACTATTTGGCTTTTGTTGCGACGCATTACGTTCATCTTTTTGTAATTCTATTGAGCTAAAGCAATATAATCTATCAGAAAAAGAATTTTAGGCCTCACCAGTAACTTGAAATAATTCAGTAACAGGAAATAACCTGTCAACCAAATCTTTTACTATTTTTAGAATTACATGATGACTTCACAACCTGCATTGCTTCAACATCCGCACCTTCCATCAGTTATTGAAATGGGACATCAGCCGGTTGGGTGCTGAGCGCAGGCGAAAGCATTCTGAAACATGCGAAGCAGTTTCAGAAAGAGGCGGGTGGAGTCCTATTTCAATAACGCAGCCACGCGGCTTGAGCTTTACCAAAACAATTACAGGTTTTGCAAAAAAAATAAAATCATCTGTGATTTCCCATTATTGCAACTTTACTTTTTATCTTCTTCCACAACCTGCATTGCTTCAACATCCGCACCTTCCATCAGTTATTGAAATGGGACATCAGCCGATTGGGTGCTGAGCGCAGGCGAAAGCATTCTGAAACATGCGAAGCAGTTTTAGAAAGAGGCGGGTGGAGTCCTATTTCAATAACGCAGCCACGAGGCTGGAGCTTTTCGGTAACAGTCATAAAGTTTTGCAAAAAAAACAAATCATCCATAATTTCCCATTATTGCAACTTTACTTTTTATCTTCTTCCACAAACCATTTGTTTACTGAATTATAAGCACCTTCCAAAACAACTTTATAAAAAGAAGATTTTACTTTACTTACATCAACAATAGCATGTTCATTGTGCACAGGCACTTCTTCCAAAAGCAGGTAATCGTCAGGCTTCCCATCTTTAAAATGATTAGTAGCAGAAACCCATATTTTTACTTTTCCTTCCCCGTCTAATGCTTTCCATGAAATATCAAGTTTATCCTGAAAATAGTTTAATATCATATCTGCCACTGACACTTTACCAATCAACGGTATTCCGTCTGTTTCACGAAATTTTTCTGCAGGAATATTAATATTCATAAAACGTGCAATTGTAGGCATAATGTCAACTATTGCAGGTTTGTAATAGTGAGCATAATTATTAAGATTATGATAATTAGTTGTAATCCAAGTGCTTCGCTGCCTTTGTGTTTGTCCTCCGTGACCTTTGCCGGTCTGCTCATCACGTCCGTGATCTGTTGTGATGATTATTAACCAATCTTCTTTAAAATGTTCTTTTCTGTATTGAATTACTTTCCATATTCTCCCGATTTGCGCGTCCATCATACTTACAGCATTATAAAAATTCTTGCTATCGCCATACATGTGACCCATATCGTCAGTGTATTCAAGGTAGACCCATGACAAATCAGGCCCATTCTTTTTTATACCTTCAACGGCTGAGTCTGTTACCTTTTCATCTATGGTATGCATAAAATCCCGCTGCTTGTCATGGGGAAAATGTATGGTATCGAGTTCATAACCGTCAGCATAAAAATCAGGATGAATATTACCAGCTTCGGCAATACTGTCACCAAAAAGCTTTGTTCTGTTATCCGTCCAGCTTGAATAAATGGCTGTTTTTTTATTTGGATATTCTTCTTTAAGAAAGCGGAAAATATTCCAATAATTATAATTTGGATCTTTAATATCGTTATCCCAAACATTGTGTTTATTAACCCATGTGCCGGTAAGCAAACTATTGTAGCCAACTGCAGAGATGGTAGGCGTTTGTGAATAAGCACCTTTTTCTCCGCCGACATAAGCCCGCATATATTTGCCTTCTTCAGCGATAGCATCAATATTTGGTGTACGAACTCTTTCCACCACATCAGCCGGAATACCATCAGCTATAATAAATACAACTTTCTTTTGCCTGTTTTGTGCTGTTGCCATTGTGCCTGCAAAGCAGAATAATATCCAGACATGTTTTAGTGATTTATTCATTTATAATTAATGAAGTTTAAGGATTATAGTTAATTGGTAAAGATTTTATTAAGCGGGCTTGGATGCTGATATTAAATTTCTGTGCTAATAAATCTGTTGAAGCAAGTTGAAAACAAACAATTAACACATTAAAGTAAATTAGAAAAAAGCATACAAAATCATTATTAATAACAATTTCGTAATATCATTAACTGACACCCGCAGAATCCCTGCCATGAATAATGACAAGGCAACCCGAAGAACTTTTAGAACTTACCGTGTGCAAAGCAAAATGGCTTAATTAAAATAAATAACCCGATTTTAAAATATTAGCGTCCACGAACTATATGTTTTTTCTTTTGGGGTTTCCGTTGGTTATGGCAGCGGTTGTTGTGCGACTATTACAAACACTTGAAAAATCAATAAGAGATAGAATGAAAAAATTTTCTTTTGCATTCTGAAAGCATTTTTTGCTTTCATTTTAAAGATTTCAGTTAGAAGCGCTGATATGTTCTTACTAAAAGAACTAAGATTGTTCTGAATCTTTAAGTCTTTTAAATAAATGTGATAATAAGCTTAAGAAATCAAGACAATCTTTTTCTGAGAATAGACCTGTTTTACTAAGCTCAATATGCTCTTCATGTTGCAACGGATTCCTGCCACCCGTAACAATTCCTTCTGACAAATAGTGCTGCCCTTCTTCAATATTTCTAATAGTGTCTAAAATGAAATTTGAACCATCAGTTCGTCTAAATTTTTTTGTCACTGATAGTTTTCGATTTGAAAAAACCTCTCCCATCATGCTTCTATCACTAGAGTTTGTACTTCCGGACTTTTTTCTTACTTCAGATATATATCTTTTAAGTGCCTCAATAAATGCAGTGTAATAATCTTCATTTTGGTAATATTTCTCAGCTACATTTTTTATTTCTTCTTCTAAGTTTCTCCAGTGTAAATTGGCATATTCAGGAACAAGATGATGAAGTATTTGAATTGATTCCTGTTGAGTTTCTTCTGCGAGTTCCGGGGTATCGTCAAAAATATTTATAAGGCTTTCAACTTGTGTTTGGACATTAGCAGGTAATTTATTTATCCATTCACTTACATTTATTTCTGTTTTTCGAGATATATTCTGCTGTTTTTTTTCTCTTCGTAATTCACGCCATTGTCTCTCAACAATAGCCACACATGAAGCTAAATACTTTCTAAGTTCAGCAGTTTGAGAGTTTTCCCAGTCAATTGATTGACGATTTGTTGCAATTACGTCTTCTTCCGAGTTATCAATGAAATCAATATTTAACCATCCAGTAGCATAAGAATAGAAATGACTTGATTCTGAAGGGCCAAAAAACTCAGAACCATTAACCATTCGACCATTTGCAAAGAGTGTGACACCTCTTAAATCAGCTTTTAAAGGTTTTTCAGTAGTAATAATACTACCTTGGATTTCTTCTTTCTCAGCATAATCTCTATCGTTGTCTTTGATTACATTTTGAATACTCCATTCAAACTCAGGAACAATGCTTTCATATTTCGATCTGCTATCAATTCTTATAAATTCATTATCGTTAATTGAAATATAAACGACGAAATCGTCTTTGAAATCAAATAGTTTAGCGAGATTCTCTGCATAATCTTGGATTGGAAATCCAGTTTTCCTTTTTAGATTAGTCAAAGTTATTCTCGTTCCCTTAGAAAGTATACCCTTTGCTAACTTCTTAAATTTGGGTTCATAATCTTTTCCATGCCAATTTAAAATTTCATTCCAATCTAAATTGAAATCAACTCCTTCTTCTCCTTCTCGACAAGTAATAATATTTATAGTATCACCTATTCCAAACAATGCTAATTTACCTAATCCTTTTTTTCCAGTAGGTATTCTATTACAGAGTGACTCTTGATTTTCTTCTCTTCGATTTCTTCCGATTCTAAGAAAGTATTCATTCACCTGGTCGAATGACATTCCAACACCGTTATCCTCTACAATAACTTTCTTTTCATCAAAATCGTACAAACGAATGTAAACTTCTGTTGCACATGCATCATAAGCATTCGCAATTAGTTCCGCTAGAGCCGGGGGCATATTTGAATACATTTTAACACCAAGATGTTTTATTGTATTGGCTTCAAATGTCATGACCAGCTTCTCTTCACCCATGTTGTTTTGAATTTATAATAGAGGTTGCAATCATTTTAGCCAAATTGGGAGGAACCGCATTACCAATCATTCTGGCAATAATTCCGATGCTGTTTGAGTAGAATTTATAATCTAACGGAAATGACTGAAGAATTGCCCCTTCTCTTAGTGAAATAGCTCTGTCTTGTTGAGGATGCCCAAATCTTCCGTTTGATATGCTATGAAATTTTGTGGTTATAGTTGGTGCAGGCTGATCCCAATACATTCTGCCATATACATCAGCAAATACATTGTCTTTACCTTTATAACATTTTAATTGAAGCTTTTCATTATTTTTCCAATTAAGTCTCGTTCCACCATCATGAGAAGTTAGCTTTATTCTCTCTAAATTAATAGGTTTAAGTTCTGCCGTCCAATGTTTTAGATTGCTATCATCCCTGAAACCAGCAGGTATTGATTTTAAATTTCCAATGGCTTGTTTTACAGTTTTTATATTATTTGTTTTCCCCGTTGGTATGGTTATATTTTTATGTAGCCGAGAAGCAATTAAAATGTATCTTTTTCTATTTTGGGGTACATTGTAGTGTGAGGCGTTAACGACTTTATCTTTAAAAGAATATCCTTTTTTATCAAGAAATAATTTAAAATTGGCTAATGGGCTTCCTTCTTTTGTTTCCAGTCCAGGTACGTTTTCAACAAAAATGTATGCAGGATTAAAGTAGTCTACAAATCTTTTAAATTCTTCTAAAAGGAGTTTAGTCTCAGTTGACTTGGTTTTATCGGTCTGTATAGTTGTATAATATTGACATGGACTGCAGCCAACGAAAATCAAATCATCCATGTCTTTTTGTATGCTTAATTCTCTTTCAAGATCTTCAGGTTGTAATTCAGAAATATCTATTTGAATAAACTTTGATCCTTTATTATTTTTCTCATAAGTATCTTTATAATTTACTTCAATATCAATTCCACCTAATACTTTTATTCCGGCTTTACGGAAGCCATGTGTAACGCCTCCGGCGCAACAGAAGAAATCAACTGCCAGCAACTGTTTGATTTCTGTTTTTTTCACAATCCTGTTTTAGATGCTAAAATAGTTAAAGAGTTTTTATTATAGAGTTATTAATACACAAAATATAAACAAAACAAATCAGAGTAGTTTTTCAAGTAATATATTCAAAGTTTCTTTGACATTCTCTTTCTTTAGCTCGCATGTCCATAAAGTAACAACTTGCCACCCACTTATTTCTAAGCTTTTTACTGCTCTGTTGTCATTAGTTATATTGCCATTGATTTTATTTTTCCACCATTCAGTTCTTGTTTTAGGAACGACAAAGTATTTACAGTTTTCATGTCCATGCCAAAAACAACCATGAACAAAAATTACCGTTTTGTATTTAGGTAAAACAATATCAGGCTTTCCGGAAAGATTTTTTACGTGAAGACGATAACGAAATCCCTGTGCATGAAGAAACTTACGAACAAGCATTTCTGGCTTTGTGTCTTTGCTCTTTATCCGGCTCATGTTGTAGCTTCTGGTTTCTTTATCATGCACATCGGCCATGCTGCAAAACTAAAGCAGCAATGAACCTGTAAAAAATTTCTGTAAAAAAATTTTTTGCAACCTGCAATCTATGAAAAGAGATATGATTTATGTTTGAAAAAAAACCTTCTATATTTATAACAGTCGAAAAAAAATTTATTGCTAATTTTATATCATGAAATTCCCTAAGATACTATCAGTAACAGTAACTGGAAAATATAAACTATACGTGAGATTTTCTGATGCAAGTGAAGGTGAGTATGATGTAAGCCACCTTGCAGGTAAAGGAGTTTTTAAAAGCTGGGATACAGATAATAATTTCTCTAAAGTTTCTATCAGCACTGAATCCGGCGCCATTACATGGCCGGGAGAATTAGATATTGATACTATTAACATTTATTGCAAAATAAAAGGGCTGGATGTTGATGCATATTTAAATTCAAAGCAACAGCATGCCGCGTATTAGTGGTTTTTACGGTATAGTAATTTGGATGTACTGGAACGATCACAATCCTCCTCATTTTCACGCAACTTATGGTGATTTCGAAATTTTGATACGCATCGCTGACCTTTCAATATATTCAGGCTCATTACCCTCAAGAGCATTTGGCCTTGTAATGGAATGGGCATCACTTCCCCAGAACGAATTGATGGAAAATTGGGTTCTATTGAAAGAAGAAAGGAGTGTAAAAAAATAGAGCCACTAAAATAGGCCTTTTTCTGAAAGATTTTTTACGTGGAGACGGTAACGAAAACCCTGAGCATGAAGAAACTTACGAACAAGCATTTCCGGCTTTGTGTCTTTGCCTTTAATCCGGCTCATGTTGTAGCTTCTTGTTTCCTTATCATGCACGTCAGCCATGCTGCAAAAGTACAACAACAGTTACCGGGGTTTGTATTAGAAGATAGAATTAACATCAGCACAAGTATACTTTTTAACCAAGCATAATATTAAGGTTGGTTGCAAGTCAAAATATTTTGTACAGAAGAAAATAAACTAAATTTGGTAAAACAAACAGAATGTCTGTCAATCCGCAATACACTTACGATAATAGTAGTAATCCCGCAGGTGTTTTCTTATCTATCACTGATTGGGGCAAAATAGTTGAAGAACTTCGGCATTGAAATACCGGAATGGCAAAAGAAACTGATATATCTTCGTTTAGAGGAGTATCATAACAATCCTTGCAGATGGAAATGCAGAAGCTTATTTTGCAGAGTTAGACGGAGAAGATATAAAATGAGGAAAAATTCAATACTGATACTTTCTGCTGCAAAAAAGATATATACCAAGTTGGTTTTAGTTGAGGTTTTAGCGGAGAGAATTATTGTTTTATCCAGGCTGCGTTTAGCGTAATGGATGTTCTGTTATCTTTTATCTTATTTGTTCGGAGTATAATGATTTTTCCGCATTTCATCTTCATCATCCATCTCCGGTCCTTTCATTATTTTGCGCCAGTCAATATCTTTGTTGTACCGCTTCATCGCTTGCTGCGGATCAAAAACACTTTTAGAAGGCATGACCAAAGTATAAGGTCTGTAATCAGGTTTGCCTGTAAAAAAATCCTGCAATAAGGAAGCGGTAGCATCATACTGGTTTACATAAGGAACACCAAGAATATTATATATTGTTTTTAAGATTGACCCAAAGTTGGCATGTGTATGAGAAGTGTAATGCCTTTTTACGTAAGGCCCTGCCATCATTAAAATACTTCTGTGCGCGTCAATATGATCTACGCCGCCTTGCGGATCATCTTCTGTTATAATCACCAGCATGTTTTTCCAGTAAGGTGTTCGTGAAAGAAAGTGCAATATTCTTCCAACGGCCAGATCATTATCTGCCACATAAGACTCAACGAACGGATAACCATCTTTTGCTCTTGGTTCGGCAGTATGATCGTTTGGCACCTGCATAGTTATCAGCTGCGGCATTTTTGCTTTGCCTGTTAACCACATTTTTGTAAAATTCCTTTCAAACTGATCCATACGAAACTGGTCGGGAATATTGGTATTAAAACCTGCATAATCATGACTTGTTCTGCTCCACAATGCTTTCTGCATTGGCACCATTACAGCATGAGCTGCGCCTGTTGCCGTATCCATCCATTCTTCTCTTACATGCGCTGTCTCGTTGGCTTCGCCGAAATTGTAAAAAGAAACTTTGCTTCTTTCCAATGCTTCCCACAGCCCGCCTCTTTCTGCATAATCCTCCGGATCCATGCTGCCTGTAGAACCGGGAAATCTGCGGCCAGATGCTTTTGAAAATATTTTTGAGGTTTTATCCACACTTGAGTTTGTTTCGACCCATTCATTTGGTATCACACCCATCATCCAGTGATGACCATGAATAGAGGCATCACTGTCACAATAAAAATTATCATCAAAAGTAAATTCTTTTGCCACTTTTAAATGATTTGGACCTACATCTGCATTTCTTAAAGTATCTTGTTTAGAATATATATTTACACCTGTGCCGAAACGGGCGAGTGTAGGATCTCCTTTACCCGAAGTCAACTGTCCCATCACTTCATCATAACTTCTGTTTTCTTTAGTTATGTAAACTATATATTTTATTGGCGTATTTTTTAATAAAGGCAAAAGTGGCAAAGGATTTTTTACATCGTCCTTCATCTGTACCTCTATAAAAGTATTGTCTATGGCTTGTTTTGTATACACAGCCAATTGCTTCGCATCAGGCAATGGTATTTTTTGAAATGTTCCTAATTGAATATCGCCGATATAGGTTCCCTGGACAGGTTTTACAAAATCTTTGCCGCCATTTGGCCCTGCGCCGTAGCCGCGGCACGTTATGACGTACATATTTTTTCCATCTTTGCTTAATTGCACTCTTGAAGGTCCCCAGCCAGTCGGTATTAAACCTTTGGTTATATTTTTTTCTACGTCAATTATTGCAATAGCATTAAACCCTAACAAAGCAGCATACAATGTTTTTTCATCTTTGCTGAGCGAAATACCAAAAGGCAATAAGCCGCGATAATGATCAATACGGCTGTCTGTTTTTACAGGAATATGACCGACAATTTTATGCCGTTTATAATCAATTACAGAAATATTATCATTAGTTGCATTGCTGACATAAGCGTATTTACTACCAACAGCTATTGAATTAGGGCTTGCACCACCAACCACTTCTGCACCTTCGACCATTTGCCCTATCTGGTGACCGGGCTTAAATTTGTCTATAACCTTATTCGTAGCCAGGTCAATACTGTACACACTCATTGCCTCAGACGCTGAGGGGCTTCCAACGCCAGGTATTTTTCTTCCTTTATAGTTGAAACCATTTATCGACTCTTTTGTATTGTCGCCATAGGGATGAAAAGGCAATAATAAACTATCGGCATTTTTTAGTGTAAGACCTGGTAAAAGAGGATAATCATACATGCCGACATTAGCAACAAAAGCGGTTTTATGATCGGGACTGATAGCAAGGCCGAAAGGCTGACGACCGGTTTTTATAGAAGCTGTTATTTTTTTTGTATTGAGATCAATTCGCACGAGACGAAAGTTCCCCCGGTCTAAAACGAGAAGTTCGTTTTTATTTTCATTTAATAATAAATCTGACGTAAAGCTGTCTTCAAAATCAGTGGTATCAATTTTACCATTTAACGAAATGGAATCTAAACGTTGCAGCTTTTCAATATTATAAATAATAACGGCTCCGTTGTCACCGCCGCTGAGATAAACTGTTTTGGAATCAGGGGAAAAAGCTACACCTAAAAAAGAACCGTTTGACAAGGGGGAAGGAATGCTGCCATCATAGCTGGGGACTCGTGCATTTGCTAAAGTGGCATTATTAATAATGGTAAAAACGCCGTTATGCAATGTAACTGTTTTTGTACCGTCAGGAGAAACTGCCATGCCAAAAGGATCATGCGTTATTTGTATGGTTTGCCCGGCAGGTGTTACGTATCGGCCGCTTGGCAATACTGTTTTACCGTCTTTATCAATGTGCGTGTAAGCTTCTTTTCCGGGGACAGTTAATATTGTTACTTCTTTTTGAGCAAAGATTTTTATTGTAAAAACGAGAAAGATTAAAAAGAAGTATCTATAAGTTTTATTCATAATTGTTCTTACATCATTTATATCTTTTTAGCAACCTTATCGCTTTTTCTAAAACAAAAAAAAGGAATTAAGCAGTTGTAAAATATCTTACAGGCAAATCTGAAGAATGAAATCAAAGTTGAATATAAGCGCAGCAAACCTCCTGAAACTTTGAAAGATAATTATGATTAGTATGATTATTTTATTATTAAGTCTTAAAAAAACAAACCTATAAGCGTCACACCGTTTATCATCTGGATATACAGGAATATTTGCTGCAAGCTTTACATTCCTGTATATCCAGGAATATTTGCTGCAAGCTTTACATTCCTGCATTTTATTAACTATTTATTTACCTGAATATAGTAAGCCAGTTACTTTCTTCAAAACCGATAAATATGCCTGCCTCTCTTTCTTCTACGGCATATATTTTCAGGTAATATCCTTCGCCGCTTACATTGCGCCCATTGGCAGGATTAAATTTGTAGCGGTGCAAAGGGCAAACAATATTTCCTGCTGCATCAATGAATCCGTCAGCGAGTATACCACTGGCATGCGGGCATTTGTAGGCACAGGCAAATACAGTATCACCTGCTTTTACAAGTGTTATTTTTTTCCCTCCGGCTTCTGCAACCGCCAGGTTATTTTGCCAGGTTATTTCATTTATGTTATCGGCAACTTTAAACCATTTAATGTTTTTATTGGCCATTTAAAAGAAAAATTCTGATTTGTACGGATAGCGGATTTGATACTGTTCTTTTACTTTTTGTATAATCGTCTCACGAAGCCCGTCAATATTTTCCCGGCGGGCAGCAGAGATAAAAACACAGTTTCCATGAGTAATGTTTTCCCATCTTTCTTTGAGGTCTCTTAAAATTTCTTCCTTTACATCTTCTTCAAGCCATTGGTCGAAGGTGTTTTGTACGTATAAATCCATTTTGTTGAAAATAGTAATTATAGGCTTTTCGAACGCTTTCAGTTCCTGCAAAGTTTTATTTACCACTCCTATTTGCTCTTCGTATTGCTGATGAGAAACATCTACAATATGCAGCAAAATGTCTGCTTCCCGCACTTCATCAAGCGTGCTTTTAAAGCTCTCTACAAGGTGGTGAGGAAGCTTTCTTATGAAACCAACCGTATCGCTTAGCAGAAAAGGCGTGTTTTCAAAAACAACTTTGCGGGTGGTAGTGTCCAGTGTTGCAAACAATTTATTTTCGGCAAAAACGTCACTTTTGCTTAAAAGGTTCATTATGGTGCTTTTGCCAACGTTGGTATAACCGACTAATGCAACACGGATAAATTCACCACGGTCTTTTCGTTGGGTAAATGCCTGTTTATCTATTTCGCCGAGTCTTTTGCGAAGCAGGCTTATTTTATCTTTCACTATACGCCGGTCAGTCTCTATTTCCGTCTCACCCGGACCTCTTGAGCCAATGCCGCCGCCCTGTCTTTCGAGGTGGCTCCACATACCTCTTAATCTGGGCAAAATATATTGATACTGTGCCAGTTCTACCTGCACTTTTGCCTGCGCGGTACGTGCGCGACTAGCGAAAATATCAAGAATAAGATCACTTCTGTCAATGGTTTTTATCCCAAACTCTTTTTGTATGTTTGAAATCTGAGAGCCCGTCAGCTCATCATCAAAAATGGCAAGCTGTATTTCTTTTTCCCAGATGTAATCTTTTATTTCTTCCAGCTTGCCTTTTCCGACAAAAGTTTTACTGTCGGGGTGAGAAAGTTTCTGGTAAAAAGTTTTTACAGCGATAGCTCCTGCTGTCTCAGCTAAAAAAGCGAGCTCGTCAAGGTATTCTTTTACCTGTGCTTCGTTTTGATCTTTGGTAACTAAACCAATAAGCACAGCTTTTTCTTCCTGTTCTATTTTACTTTGTTTATCTATCAAATGATGTTTTTTTTAAAGGTACAATACTAAAAACAAAAGCCACCGGCTTGTAACCAGTGGCTGTAAAAAATATTTTAAATTAAAATTCACTTATAATCCGCTTATATAAATACCTATAGAATATGGCTTTATTTCGGCTGGTCCGGCACCCGTTTTTAAAAACGAAGTGATTTGATACGCGCCGTAAAGTCCAAATATGCCATAACCTATTCTGAATGTTGCCGCCAATCTTGTAGAATTGAAGTACTTTTTACTGCTTTCCTTTTCAATATAGTTATTAAGTGTGCCTCCACTTTTATTTTGCAATGTTTTTCCTTTAGTATGGGCGCTTAGCAGGGTGCCCACCTTAACGCCTAAAGCAACTTTCACCGATTTATTTGCATTTTCCGGATTAGATGAATACCTGAGCTCAACGGGCGCTTCAGCGTACACTGTAGTCAATTTGAATTTTTTAAAATGATTTGCCGAATCTACTTTGGTAAATGGAAGCTGAGATGAAAGCGACTTTACATCAACATAAGTTTTATCAAAGAAAATATTACTGCTTCCGATACCAACACCTAAACCTACACTTAATTTAGCATTGGTTTTAAAAGGTTTATCGAGCATAATATAAGCATTGAAAAATCGTGAAAATCCTTTGGGGCTGATGCTGTCAGATGTGCCCGCCCATTTATCAAAACCATATTGAATCATAAAATGATCGTTGGAACGATTGCTCAGATCAATTTTTTTCCAGTCTTTTTTTGCTGGTGCAGGTTGCGAAGATGGAACGTTTTGTACAGGTATATTGGCGCTGTCGGTTGCAGGTGCGGGGGAAACGGTTTGAGCATTGACAGCCTGCAGGCTAAATATACAAAATGCAGTAAACAAAAATCTCTTCATAAGGTGTGTTCTAATAGTACGTTTTGGTGCAGAAGATTAAGGCTTGCTGCAGGCAGATGTTAAAAGAGTGGCAAAAATAACTGAATTGACCGCATTTGATTGGTTAAAATAAAGTCAAAAGAAGAAAGCATTTTGACTTATGGAATCTTTTATAAAATATATGGAAGAATAGTAAGTAATGGAAGCTTTTGCAGGAATTATTGCAAAAACAAAGAAGTAAATAAAAACCTTTCATCCTGAAATCAATGTAATAATCAGAACCAATTTAAACGGCACAATGCTCATGATAATTCTCCAAAACAATTGGCGCTCTTTCAACTTCATAACCTGCATAGAACGCCTGTACTTCATCAAGAACTTCTTCCACTTCT
>JAABUK010006398.1_pt1 | contig 17600 bp, 19 predicted proteins | sample 5559141 | NCBI WGS metagenome assembly JAABUK01 (sample SAMN10711869, study PRJNA513367) | rock metagenome | isolation source: Antarctica rocks | place: Antarctica: Victoria Land, Pudding Butte nord | collected 2016-01-03 | reverse complement strand
CTCCAAACAACCCAGCGCCTGACACGTCCACATCAGCAGCTGCTGCTCCTGCACACAAGCATGATGACATGGAGCAGGAGGAGGAAACAGAAACAGCAGAGGACAGGGCAAAGCGGGAGGCAGAGTTATCAAAGATCTATGCAGACCTTGCAAAAGAGGATGACAGGTGTGTGAGGATCTCAACGCTTGCACCTGCAGCTGCTCATTTCTCACCAATCATTCATCAATGGCACATGCTAAGCACGTGCTAATGGCCAGTGTGATGCAATGTGCTAGGTATACTGTATGCCAGCTGTGGCAAACTCATCATAGGCATGAAATTGAAATTTGCTGACCGAGGTTGACGCTGCTGCAGGGAGCACATGAACATTGTCTTCATAGGTCACGTTGATGCTGGCAAATCCACTATTGGAGGACAGATCTTGTACCTAACGGTACGCACTTTCCAGCCAGCTTTTCAGCACAGTCTGCATGCATGTGTCTATCACATCGGTTTCATTGCATAGCCCATGCAGCTGTGATCAGGTAAGGAGACAAAATGATGCTTTGCATGCAGCAGGATGTCCAGTTGCACACACACTGATGTCCTTTTGGTGTCATGATGCAGGGTGGTGTAGACGAGCGAACGATACAGAAGTATGAGAAGTGAGTTCTTTACTGTTGTGGCTGCTTTGCATGCCTGGCTTGAAACAATCTACATCAACCAGTTTGCCTTCAGGCTTGTCTCATCAGGCAAATGTGTACAGTCCTTGAGCAGTGTTTGCATTGAGATGTTCTGACTGCAGAATGGCTGTGCTCATCATCTGCATTGCCAAGTTGCTATCTACACATTGCAGCAATTAGCTGCACAGCCTCAGGTCTGCAAGGAGCGCATCTCAAAACTGGGCTGTCAATTACTGCAGCATGCTGAGAAGGGGAAGTATAGGCAGTGCAGTGTCTGTAATGACATGCCCTACTTCCAGCATGCAAAAATGCAGCCTTCACACATGCATACACAGCAAGCTCCCTCAATCCACCTGGCAACATATGGCATCAAATTATGACAGCTCATCCATTGCTGAATCCCCAGCAAGCAAACTTATGGTCAAGAGCCCAAAAGGGTGTATACCCATGCACTCAGCCTGTGACTGCAGGGAAGCTAAGGAAAAGAACAGGGAGAGTTGGTACATGGCTTACATCATGGACACCAACGAGGAGGAGCGAGCTAAGGGAAAGACTGTTGAGGTGGGCAGAGCGCATTTCGAGACTAAGAAGAAGAGGTATACGGTTCTGGACGCCCCCGGCCACAAGAACTATGTTCCCAACATGATTGGTGGAGCTGCGCAAGCAGATGTCGGCGTCCTTGTCATTGCTGCTCGCAAGGTACCTCCCCATGACTCATGTTGAAGCAAATGTCGCTGAGGTGCCAAGTCTTGATGGGCCTGAGTGGGGCTATCACCTGCTTTGCATAGAGTGGACAAGAGTGTTCTGTCACATGCAAGTTCAAGGACGACATCGCAGCATCAAGCACTGAAACAAAGCACGCCTCTGCAGCTTGTGTGCACACCATTTTGCCACAGACATATATCAGCGTGAACCTGATAGATTTGTCTCAAATTTTAACAAGGTTTGTTATGGGCTCACAAACATTTCACAGCGTTATGTAGACCTGATGGTCTCACTCCGCGCCTGTTTACCATTAGTGTCACAGATGGAGACATGTCATGAATCTTGCACCAGTAAACGCAGCATTCCAGCCTGCTGCAGGACTCAATGCCCAATTGCTTACACCACCCACTATTCAACCCACTGAGTGAGTCTCACTGTCTCATTGTCCACAGGGTGAGTTTGAGACAGGATTTGAGCGGGGAGGTCAGACGCGCGAGCATGCTCAGCTTGCCAAGACCCTGGGTGTGGCCAAGCTCATAGTGGCCATCAACAAAATGGACGACGAGTCCACAACTGGTCCTGATGGCTTGTGGTCTGAGGAGAGGTTAGTCACCCCTGCACTCTCCCATTGACGGAAGACATCTCTGCAATGTAGATATGCTCTAGGTGTCCCCATGCATTGTTTAGCTTAGATGTACACTGCGAAGCGGTTTGTTACAAAACTGATGATTATGTATCCTGAAGAGCATGGTGTTTCTATGCATTGCAGTAGGACAGCATTGCAGTGCAGTCTTTGTCATTGCAGCATAGCAGATACTCACCAAATTATCACAAGTGAGGCTCCAAGATGCGGAGCTGAAGAGCAAAGCTCTTGCTCCAATGCACATCAAGTGCAGTAGGCAAGTCAAGTCGCTTCTACGCTGCATTTGTCTGTGTAGACAAATCAATTCTCCAGCATGCAGCCTGTGGTGGTAGGCTGGATGCAGAAATGCCACTTGCTTGAGAGAAAAGTGTGTTCATACCACAAACTCAGATAATTTTGCGGACCAGTATCAGGCTTGTCTACTTTTGGGAGAAAGTCAAGCTAGCATGCATGCCCCGGTCAACAGAGCAAGCCTCTCAAGCATGCAGCGCAAGCATTGCTTATCAGCAAGTTTGGCGTGCAAGTGCAAGTGTGGCGTGCAAGTGCAGGTATACAGACATCAAGGAGAAGCTGACGCCTTTCCTGCGGAGTTGTGGCTACAACCCCAAGAAGGACCTGGTGTTCCTGCCAATCTCTGGTCTGCTAGGAGACAACATCATGAAGGCAGTCGACCCCAAGAAGTGCCCCTGGTACCGAGGGGGTACCCTGTTCGAGATACTAGATGCTACAGACCCCCTCCCCAGGGACCCCCTCTCGCCCTTCAGGATGTCCATCATTGACAAGTACAAGGACATGGGGGCCATTGCTATGGGCAAGAGTGAAGCTGGCATTGTCAGGAAGGGAGACAAGCTTTTCCTGATGCCCAACAAGTGAGTCTTATACACGTTTGCTCCCAGTCCAGCATGCAGCCTTGGCTTCTGCATAGCTGGAAACAGCTGTGCAACTATGCTACAACGCGTAAATTCAAGTTGCTTACGCTTACGTGCTACTTCAGCTTTGCCCCATCCCCACACCAAAAGTTGCATGTGTAGAATTGATTTTGCCCTATCCCCACCAAGTCAGTGCTATGCAGTGGTGCTGCGAGAGTTTGCATGCACAGCTGTGCTTCTGCGTGAGCTGGCCCCTTCAGTACATGTGTGATACATCATGCAGTTGACTGTCATGATTCAAAACCGCGTGTGAGCTCTGGACAAGATAGCCTGAGAAGTGTGACAGGCTTGCATGGCATGCATTCTGCATCTAACAGAATGTCGTACAACACCATTGCAATTGATCACATGATCAACCATAAAACTGACTGCCAGCCACTAGCATGCCACCAGCCTGCGTCTTATTTTTACAGCAAGAAAAGGCACATGGGACATCATGGTACAGTGCATCCCCTTTCAGAGCGCATACCCTGTCCAGACTAATCTAGACTGTTTTGTTCACGGAAAGTCACAGTTCATTCATGCATGTTTGGTTTGTAGGGTGCCCGTGACAGTGACCACCATCTACAGAGATGACAATGAGGTCCAAGCAGCCAAGGGAGGTGAAAACCTGCGGCTGCGCCTGGGAGGTGTTGATGAAGACGAAGTATCCCCCGGCTTTGTCCTGTGCAGTCGGCATCTGCCGGTGCCGGCCGTGACCTACTTTGATGCCCAACTGCACCTGCTGGACCTGTTGGAACACAAGTCCCTCTTCAGTGCTGGCTACAAGGCCATCCTGCACATCCATGCTGCTGTGGAGGAGTGTGAGATCACTGCCTTGCTGGCCCAGATAGACCCCAAAACCAAGCAAAAGAAGAAGGTGAGGGTGTCTGATGACATCCACATGCATGATACGCGCAGCATGAGAGTTTGTATACACATTGTAGTTTAAGAGACCCATGTGTGATGCTTGCCTTTGCAAAGTTAACTGACAATGTTTTTCTTGCTTGCACATTTGTTGGCACTGTCTAGAAAGACATGCTAGCCGTTTTCTTACAATGCAATTACAGCTGCCAAGTGTTGATGAGTGTCTGTTGGTTTGGAGTGCGCTTGGCTAGGCATCAACAGAATCAATGCTTTGTTTTGCAGGCCAAGTTTGTCAAGGGCAACACCCTTGCTATGGCCAGGATCCAGGTTGAAAAGTTGATATGTGTAGAGAAGTTTGAGAACGTGCCCCAGCTGGGCCGCTTCACCTTGCGAGATGAAGGCAGGACAATTGCAATCGGAAAGATTGAGCGGTTACCCAAGTCTGCCAAAGCATGAGTCAATTTGCTTCCGTATTATCATTGGTCAAGGCTGTGGCAACAGGTGTCGCAGCTGTGCCTGAAATTGGCAACACAGCTTTGGTGGTCCCGCACTGTTGTACATCATAGTGCTTTCAGCATAAGATTGTGCACGTTTTATGCAATTTGATGATTGCGACGCAAGCCATCAATCAATGTTTTGTTGATATCCTCCCTTGATATGCACTGCAGGATCTATGTTGATGTGTATTGAGACAGGTTTTGGTTTATGGGAAAGGTTGTTCTAAACAGTGCCAAGTGTGCCCACCTAGCCGACTCTTGTTGTGTCTGGCATCAGCTTACATGCTACTGGCCCTCCTTTTGTATTGGGACGCAGTTCAACTCCGAGTTGGAGTTAGAGAGGCGGCCTCCATGTATGCATGATGCAACGCAAGGACAAGTTTGAAGAATTCGTGTGCATTATCTACAAGTGGATGTTTGCCAAGCCGTGGCATGAAGTGACAATGATGACATTGTGATATTTAACTTCACAAATATGGCAGGCAATGTCTGCGTGCAAGGGATAGACATGACTTTGCTGAGACCTCCTTCCCTTCGCCAGTCTAAAATCTGAAGCAATGCAATCGTACTGATGATGTACTGATCAATTCACACTGAAATTCAAGCCGATCACGCATCTGGCGTCAAGAAAGTGACAACTCAAGACTGTGAGCAGGGACTCAAAGATCGGATTCGTGCGCGAATCTGTTTACAGATCCCTCATTTTGTAAGGCTGCAGCTGTCAAAAAGAAAGTCTGTTGTTACGTTTAGCAGCCACAACAATTGACAGTGGGTAACACAGTCCAAGGGAGCCAAATGGTGTCGTACATGTGTCAGCCCAGTAAAAATGTCTCAAATGTTTTAAAAATGACTTGTTCCTCAACCCTTGAGCAATTGCAATACACTACTTGTATTGTACACAGTTTGCAGGACCCATCTGAAACTGACAACAAAGATTTACCATGCCTTGAAGAACCACCGAACAAAAGAAAGAAACAGTCCGTGATCCTGTAAGTTGCAACACCTATCTCCTGTCCATATGTTTCATCTGGTCTCCAATCAATCACCAAACATTTCAATCTCTGTGCAGCTCAAATACCACCCCTTCTTCTTGTAACATTCGTACAGGGCTGCAACCACCCCTGCGGCTGTTAGTCTTTCCTCTGGGTCCCTCTTCAGGCAACCCATCACAATGTTGACCAACTGCACGCTCACTTGGGCCTGCTTCAGAGTGCCCTCTACCTGCACAACCATAACAAAGCAGGTCAGCATCCCCTCGCTGCCTCAACACCACTCTCAACCCAAGTTGTATCTGCCTAGCAAGTCACACAGCCATTCATGCAGTCAGATGCTGCCTGTGAAATTACCTGCTTTTGCCAGTCTGTGTACTTGCCAGTCTTGTACAACTTGTTGGCAAAAAGCAAGCTGGTCCCCTCCTGTATGGCCTTCTCATGCTCATGGGGAAGTTGGCCCTTGCCCTTGAAGACAAAGAACATCAGCAGCCCAAAGGCCCACATGTCTTGCTTTGGGTCAGGATGGTAGTATCCAGCCTTGTGCAGCTGCTCTGCCATTTCTGGAGCCTCGGTACCAGCATACACCCTGTAAGGCATGCACAGCAAGTGAGAGCTGTACTCCAGCATCAGGCTCAAGGTGCTGAGTGGTTGTGAAACAGCTGGCAACGCCCTCAATGTCTGCAGCAAGACAGATATAAGACAGAAGAGCCCAATGCCTTTGTCTGGCTTTGGGAGGGCACAAAACAAAGCTGTAAGTGCAAGAAGGTTTGTGCATGCATGCCCAGCACAGCCAACAGCAATCTTGCGTCACGCATTTGACGCTCAACACTACAGTTTGTATACTAGCACAGCAGCCTCACTAAACAGCCAGGTGAGCCAGAGCATTGACAAAGCAGAAAGCGTGGCACATTTAGCAGTATGTGCTGAATGAGCATTTCATATTTATGACAGAGACGTTCTGATGTATGCCCAAATGCATCACCAAGTGGACAACCTGTTGCATTGGTTTACTTCTCACATGATGGCCTTGTAATCAGGTGTGTGCAAGGAAAGTAAGTGAGGGCTTACATGGACTTCTCCAGACTGTTGTCCATACGCACAGCGTTGTATCTCTCTGCCAACTCCCATTCCTCTTCTGAACTGACCAGGACAACATCCTGATGCACAGCCTGCTGCACTTGGTCTGCCCTATGGAGATTCTTGAGTTGACTTGCAAGGCGCGCCAATCTAGGCACCATGTGCTTCACCGGGGGAAGCCTGCAATCCATACACATAGAGTCAGTTAGGGTGCCTGCATGCGCGCGCGCGCACACACACACACCCCTGATGCAGCATATGTGACTGATGTGAAGAATCACCAAACGCACGGACTATATTCGAGAATGCTATCATATGCCCAACAATGTTATGAGGGACCACAGAATCGAAAGTGCAAGCCTGCAACAGCCGCATAGCACAACATGAGTGCCTAGCAACAGACTAACAGCAAACAATTTGTACCAGAAACTACACTCTGCTCTTTGGTGGACATGTAGAAGCACAAGGACGCTGCCACATCAGCAGGGTGATGGCTGACCTGCACTTGGGGCCACAGTAGACCGCCGTGAAGCTCCTCAGCTGAAGGGCACCTCTCGGGCCTCCAGACTTGGCTGAAGGGATGGGCCCAAAGCCTGGTGGAGGCTCCATGATGTCACCACCAGCACCTGACTTGGCAGAAGGGGTGGGCCGAAAGCCCGGTGGAGGCTCCATGAGGTCAGCTCCATCACCTGACCTGGAAGGGATGGAGCAAAACCGTGGTAGGGGAAGAGGGGTCTTCGTGGTGGTTGCCCCATCACCTGACTTGGCAGAGGGAATGGGCCCAAAACCTGGTGGAGGAGCATCATCATCATCTGACCAGGAAGTGCCCTACATCATAAAACCATACTTTGAGTTCCTGAAAGCATGCAGCAACGTATATATGTTGTGAAGCCAGAAGCTTGCACCATGGGGTGTGAGTCAATATTTGTAAAGTAGCAATCTTGCAGCAAGTTCTACGTCTATGATGGAGTTTTGCTCAGCAAAGTAGTTGCTGACCCAGTAGTTGCCGGCAACCCACCTGATCTGAAGAAGCGTGGCTTGTGGGGGCAGGCATGGGGCCCAGCCGAGTGAAGACATCAGAGCGACCTCTGCCCTGAGATCTGGCTGCCCTGCCCTCCATCTTGTTCCTCCTCTCAGTCAGCTCCTGCAGACCGTCACAGCAGAGGTCAGGGAGATGCAGATGATGGTAGGGCCATGATCACTTTGTGAAAGTCATCAACAGAGATGCCCCAGACATGTGTCTTCGGGAGGGAACACAGGTAAGGTATGTTAACAGCATTGCCAAAGTGCAGGAAAGCGTAGCAACAAGACGTTTCAGTGACAACCACAGACCTGGAATACATCATCTCTGTCAGCCGATGCACCTCTCAGCTGTGTGTTCAGGCTTCCCATCTGTTCCAGTCCATCCTGAAAAGCCAATGGAGGGTGGACTCATCATACTGATCATCAAACACTCACTGGACCAAGGAGCAATGAACCCACCACAGAGCACAGAAAGCCGAAACAGCCATCAGACGTAGCCATAGCACTGCAGATTTCCTAACGCACAGGCATGAAAGTGGCTGACGCAGTATGACTACCTGATCAAAGCGGTCAAACATGGTTCTTTTGCAAGAGACCTGGGCATTTACCTCCTTTGCCTTTGCAGTTTTGCCAAGCTCTGCATCAAGGCTTGTCAGCTTGTGCTGAAGAGAATCCACTTCAGTGACCTTCCGGTCAAGCTGCTTCTGCAGCTGGTCTGAATGCTTCTGAGCCTCCTGCAAATGACAACAAACCCCAGCATAAGAATCAGCTTGCAGCGTCATGCAGCAATTTTCTTCACTCAATGCTAAAATGAAATGCACACATGTCGGCACAGCATACATCTTGATGGAACGTAAGCAACTGCAGTGACACAGTCCAATTGCCACACGCAAGGTGTTGTCATGGTGAAGACATAAAGAAAGTCTTACCTCGGTTGCCTCATGCTTGGCCTGCTGGGCTTGAGACAGCTCCTGCTGGAGGCGTGTGACCTTGTGCTCAGCAGAAGACAGGTCAGTGCCCTTCTGGGCAAGCTGCTGCTGCAGCTGGGCTGACGTGTCTTCAACCCCCTACACATCACAGCAACATGCTTAGCAATGCAGTTTTGGATTGGGAGTCATGCTGTAGCGTTTGGATTGCAATGGACTGAATATGGCTTGCTACTGTTGCCACGGGGAGCCACCAGAGCACATGCTGACTCAATTCCACAGCAGCCAAGAGTTGGGGTGGGGAAAGGGGCACAGAGGGGGGGGGGGGGAGGGGTGGTGAGAGCATGTGGGGATAGAGCAGGTTTCAGCGCAATGTGTACTTGCCTTCAGAGTGGCGTGGTGAGCCTTCTGCAGGGCTGCTTGCTTCTTCTTGTCAGCAGCCAGGCGGGTGGCTGACTCCTGCTTGGCGGCTGCCAGCTCAGCATCCTGCTTAGCCAGCTGGGCACTTTTCATCTCACTCTCCTGCACATTGCAATCAAGAGTCACAGGCATGCTATATGGCTTCCCAGGTTGTCGCAACGACCGGTGTTGCAAAGTGTGAACACATGTAAGGCCTTTAGGCTAAGTTTCGTGCAGATAGGCATGTAACAGCAAAATGCACCCATGTGGCAGGATGTTGGTGCCATCGGACAAAGATGTTGTGACTTGCCAGCTTGGCCACATATCATTCTGAGCTGTTCAACATCATAGGAGCCAGGTTGGGTTGGGGAAATGGGGGAATAGGAGAGGCGTGTGGGGGTAGCGTAAAGTTTGAACAATGTGTATACTTGCCTTCTGACTGGCATGGTGAGCCCTCTGCAGAGCTGCTTTCTCCTGCTTTTCAGCAATCACCTCTTCACGCTTGACACCCAAATCCTCCTGCAGCTTCAGGCATTGTGCCCTGGCCTCAAACAGGTCAGCCTCCCTCCGGTCAAGCTGCTTCTGCAGCTGGTCTGACCTGTCCTTGGCTGCCTGCAAATCACAGGATGCATTCAGCACAACGCTTCAGCTAAAATTACTGCTCATGCAAAGCACTATTTTGGTGAATGTTCACCTCATGCCTTGCGTGATCAGCCCCAAGGTCTTGCAGAGCAAAATGTGGACATGGGTTACTGGCCTTTGCCCTCGCAAAATATGGACATAAGGTGTAGGCCTTACCCTTTCAGACTTTTCATGGGCTGCCAGGCATGTTGCCAACTCCCGCTTGGCGGCTGCCAGCTCAGCATCCTGCTGGGCCAGCTGGGCTGACTTTGTCTTGGATTCCTGCACATTGCAATCAAGAATCATAGGTATGTTATACGGCTTGCTACATCGTAGTCGCTACTGATCATGTGAGTCTGTGGAGATATATCTGTTGCATACATGATTTGCAGTCAGGCATGTAAGAGCATACTGCAAAGGAGCATTGCAAGGATGAACGCAATTGTGCTTATGCAAGCAAGCACTCCTACACCAAGAGGTTGGCATTGCAATCAAATGGCTTCTTGAGCCCTGCATCAGCCACACAATGAGCTGCGACACTACGACCTTGCATCCAAAGAATGGAGCAGGCAATATGATGCTTGTACGCAGTCTTGTGGGAGAAGCTTGATGAGGGGCTCACCTCTGCAGCACGCTGTCGCTGCACCTGAATCTGCTGGTCCTGGTCCTGCACTTGCTGTTCCAGCTGGTCACACGACTGCTGTGTAGATGTCAGTAGCCGCTCTTGTTGACGACCATGCTCCTCAGCGTTCTTCACCTGGACCACGAAGTCTCTCAGAGCCAGCAGTGGCAGGTCAGGAGGCAGCAGATGCTGATGCTGTAAACACACTGTTGGAGTCTGCAGGCTAGTCAGAATGCATGCTATTATAATGCTTGTACATCAAGGCAGGTTCCAAGTGGATATGGTGAGCATTGCAATTATGCAGCAGATGCCAAGCTTGTGCGTGTAGCTGACACTAAATACCTTTTGCAGGAGATATGCCTGCACGTATGAGCCCTGCTGCCTCAGCTCTTTTGCAGCAATGTTGTGTTCATACTGCTCTCGTCGCTTCAGCTCTCTGTACCATCTCTGGATGCGCTGGGCTGAGGCATGCTCTGCCCTTCGTATGAGCTCCTGCACAGTCAATGTTGAAGTCGTACCTTGGAAAGCCATAGCTGCTGCATGATTGCTTTTGGGCAGCAACCAACAGGGTATATACTTATGCATCCTGCTGACCTCTGACACAGCAACTCTCACCTGATTATGCAGCTCCAACCACATCCACTTCGGCACTTGAAAGTCTAAGCCAAGCTGCAGATAAGTCTCCTTCAGGTCTTCCTCGGACAGGTCTGCCAAGACACCGCCCTGCAAACGGGCAGGTGCGAGCTTCCAAATGTGAAGGTGCACAGCGCTGGAGCTGCTTAGAAAGTATTGTGCGGAAATGCTTACCTCTTCCATCAACGGCAAATCTGGAACAAAGTTGAAGGCAACGTCCATGCCGTACTCTGCGATTGGACCGGCTGCACGGCCAAACGTCCGTATACAGGCAATGAGAACTGAGTAGGGCAGGCAAGCCCCTTGGACAGCCACGCCAACGCATCTCTTTCCTGCGTTGATGACTGTTCGGCCTGCTGGGAGCCCAGACTTCTTCACGGCCTGCCCCGCCAAGCTGTACAGGCCTATCATCCAGGCCAGTGCTACGTATACGCAGCTGGTCAAATCGCGCAAATGCACATGTAACAGTCCCCGAAGTCTTCCGTTGGAACGTTGGTGAGGTGCTCTACAGAGCTCAGCTGAATGCTAGCAGGGTGCGACGGCAGATGCACTCGCCAGGCTCGAGCAAGTGTTTGACCAGAATCTGGTGACAAGGGTTCAAAAGCCACTCAAGAGCTGCAGAAGTGCCCTGCCCCTCTGCACTGCCCTCCAAACGGCCCCTATGGACAACATGAAGACCATGAGCTTGACTGCATGCTGTGTGATGCTAACTTCACGATCCAGGCATCTCATCAGGCTCTGCAAATTACTGCAACCTCGGGAAGTTGCACCTGTGAAGGCAATTTCACGATAGTGCTGCAACTGCAGCTAGACATGCATGCTGTGAATATGGCCAGAGCAACATGGAAGTGGCTTTAAGATGCAGCATGTGGAGCAGGTCAGACAAGACCTGCTGACACTGCAGTGCCAGACGCATGCAGACTCACTCGACAAAACGTTAAACTGTAGTCTGTTTATCTTCAAAAAGGTTGCCACAGGTGCCCCTAATGTATGCCAGTGACTGTGCATGCTGTTGCACCTGACTGTGCAAGCAGGGACATGACAGGGTTCTGTCTACATGCTCAGGTCTGAAGTCTTGTTTCTGTAGTACCTCGGGGGTGCATTACACTCCCATTTCTATCCATTTTATGTCTGCTGTCGAGTACTTTTGAGTGTTGTGTTGTCACCTTCTCCCCTAATGACACCTTTCACCTGGATCTGAAGCTTCTGATCTCATGCTGCTTAGATTGAATGCTGGTTCATGGTTTGGAGCCCGTCATTTGGGTTTACTGATAGCTAATGTTTATCAGTATGTCACTGACACTTTTGACCATGGCTCTACCATCCTCTGTTTTGCCCAAGGTACAGCAGAAGCATGATCGAAACACAAATCTGCAATGTTTTGGTCCTCTGCACCAATCAAAGTGCCTTGCACCAATGTAGGTCTACTCTGTTGACGTCACGCTGTCAAGGCAGCCAGCTCTCAGGTGTTGCAACTCCTGCAATGAAACAAGTACTGCTACCAGATCTGAAACTGTACATGATGGCCACAGCAGCGTGACAACTGACTGGTTGCTAAGCAGTGCTGAGGAGACATGAGTCCTAGGGCGTGTTTGCTTCTTGCCAAATCCGAAGGCAATCTACTTACTGACAAAATTGATTGCACCTTAGGTATTGGGGTACCCTGCACATGACCTGGGGTGATCTCAGCGCTCATGTGCTCAACTCAATATGTTGGCTACAGCTTATAGCAGCAAACTACAAGGTCAAAATCAACTTGCAGGCAAGAAAGACGTACCAATTCCTGTTGCGACTCCAGGGTGACATCCTCACTAGGGTATGTCTCTTTCAGCGGTCTGTTGCTTGAAGCTGAGTCTCTGACTGATCCTCGGTTGTCTGTATCTGAGTTTCGTAAGGCTTGCTCATCTGAGTGAGAGTCTGAGGATGAGAGCTGCAAATGTTGTGAGCCTGGTGGCGTGGCAGCTTGTGAGGCTGCCTTTCTGTCCTTAGGATAGGTGAAATGCAAGCCTGCCACAAGATAGGCACCTCTGTTACTGACTGCTGCCAACAGCAATAGTCAGATGCTTATGTTTATGTGGCATGCAAAGGTTGAAATCATGTGCTCTGACTGTGTACAGTGACCATTTGTGTGTGGTACCTGCTGCATACTATGTGCACAGTACACAGACTGGCAAGTCAGCAATGCAAAGTCATTTGCATCTGTGTTGGATGTGTTGTGAGTGTCGAGTCTTCTTTACATCGTACAAACATTGAAATAAGCAAAGTAGCAAGGTCGGCTTGTCCAGAACTGAACGCACCTGAATAGACAATCAGTGAGCAGGTCCAGGGCACAACCAGAAAGGGCACCAGGGCATTGCCCAGCGCCCTGGCCTTGGCAACATCTATTGTGGGATCTCCTGATCGAGCTGCAGTACCCTGCACAGTATGCACACTTATGTTCATCAACATTGCTTTCAGTGTTGTCATTGTCTCCCGCCATTGGTATTGCTGTTGTTGACACCCTCACACCAGCAACGCTTCCCTCTCCAAAAACCATGCTTGAGCTCATGCATGAGTGGGGTGTCTTGTTTTTGCATCAGCAAGCAATAGAACACAATGCTTGTACTCAAACTCACTTTGAAGCCAAATCTCTTCTCTGCCAGCATGCCCACAAGGGGAGCAATAGAAAACAATGCTCGCACTCAAACTCACCTTGAAGCCAAATCTCTTCTCTGCCAGCATTCCCACAAGGGGAGCGGCACAGGCAGCAACAGCGCCCTCAAAGCACCGGTCAAAGGCGAAGACCAGGTTGCGCATGTGGGGCGGCACAATGTCTGCAAAGGCTGGGTTGTTGCAGGCAGGCCCGGCCCAGCTGCCCAGGCTGTTCATGGCCACCAGAGCACATGCATACAAGGCAACACTGCCGGGTTTGCCATTTTCTGGAAGACCCTGCGCAGCCCACATTCCCTGTATGCTAAAAGAAGCATCTGCAAGGACATCTCTGAGCCATCATGTGTAATGAAATGGACAGAAAACAACCTGATCAAGTGGTGACATCAGGCCCCTGGCCAAGGTGTCTCCAAGTCTAATTCTCTGGATTGTGTACCAATGTAACGCCACTATGTTACATCAGGTGCACATTAGGTCCAAGGATGACAGAGGGTCCAAGGTTGACAGGTAAGGTTGGTGGTCCCGGCAAATCTTACAGCTAGATGGAGCCAATTTCATCAGAGGTTTGGTCAGCAAGGAGATCTGGGTCCATGTTCTCAAGAGGTACATGGAACCTGTGTTGCAAGACATGTCCCTCTGTGTGGAGAAGCACGCTAAGAGTACTGTTCTGTAATATCAACCAAAAGCCATTGTGTTTGGGATGATGTACTGATGATGGACTGCAACCTTGCATGCTCACTCAGCATCTAAGGACAAGCATCCTCAAACATTCTACACAGTTGCAATTGGCATGACTGTACAGGCCTTGTCCCTATAGCAGTGCAAAGCAACCATGTGTACTTGTCCAGTGGGTCTGTTGGTAAATGCATGCCTTGCTGATATGCTGCTGAACCTCAGGAAGGATGCACAAGGTGGCAGATCTAGAGGTGACTCACCTTGATGATCAGCCAGGAAATAGGAATCCTGATAAATTCAGCAAATTGGGCAACAGCAATGCGGCCATGGTCTGGGAATCTGGATGCTGCTGCATCCCCTACCCACCCCCCAATGAGATTTCCCATGCCATAAGCTCCAAGTGACATGGACATCAGCATACCGGCATGGAAGTCTGACATGCCTATCAACTGCATGTACAGTGTCAGGAAGACAAGTGCAGTCCACGGAATGGAACCCACGACACCCTGCATGAACCACTTACCGCTTACCACTTGAAAGCGGTTTATCATTTCAGCAATTCAGCTTTATAGTATCTTGAGTGATACTCTGCAATATGTGTTGCGTCCTCACCTTAGCGCAGCACAGCACAGCACAGCACAGCACAGCACAGCACAGCACAGCGCAGCACAGCACAGCACAGCACAGCACAGCACAGCACAGCACAGCACAGCACAGCACAGCAACCAAAGCTTCAGAGTCAAAGCCTGGTGTGATTATAATTAAAAGTTTGAGAGCTTTGCGAATTTCAAGTGCTTGTCTGACACTTTTTCAGCAGATTGATTGCAACAAATCAATGACTCACAAGATGCCCAAGTACAAAGACAGACCAATATGAGCCGTAACATCAGTTCAAAGCAGGAGAGAGTATCAAACTGTGACACGCTTTCTAGTTCAGCGCAGAAAGTGCAAAACATTGACAAAAGTCACAGAGGCTGCGACAGACTTGCTGGCCCAAAGGGATTAGGGGAAAAAGCCACGTTAAGCCTGGACAGAAGAGAAAAGACAACAATGAAAGCAAACCTGAATGATGATGAGCAGAAAGGTATGTATGCACATCACATCCTTAGATTCCCGCCAAACCTCCTTCAGGGGTGGCACTGCATCCTGGCTCAGCTTGGCACTGCCATCTAGGGTATAGTTAGGGTCATGGGCTTGCCACCAGTTGAGGGCACCAATGGCAATACTGAGCAGAGCTACAGACAAGAGAACAAGTCTCCAGCCTTCCCACCCAAAGAAGGTCAAGCCCCCTGCAGCACCAACAATGGATCTCAACAACCATCGTAAAGCTTAACACAATTCATGGACGTCAATTGATGAACAATTGTTTCTGATGTCAAGCTGATAAGCAGGACATGATCAGCTACAACAGATACAAAGGTCTGACAGATTGGGTTGGCAAAGTTGCAGGCTAGCTTGAAGGCAGTTCCTTATGAGAAGTTTAGAGCAGGTTCATCAGCATTTCGTTGAGCTTGGAAGCTTTACCTAAGTTTGTGGCATACAATGAGCCAATCATCCCTCCCATTGAGCCCGAAAACAGCAATACTCCAAGGGCTTTGCCGCGATCTTGAGCCTGCAGGGGTGCTGACAAGCTATCAGTATATGCGTGTGTGTGGTGCATAGGAACATCAGCATCTGCAAGAGATGCTGCCAATCTGCCACCCCTCAAGCCTAGCTTGTCATACCATCCACCTGCCCTCGACTCTCAAGCCAATGACCTAAAGACCCAAGATGATGAAGACGCTTTATCATCCCATGTCATGTACTGAGAGCATGATGACATCATGCCGCATAGCTGTGGTCCTGGTTCAATCTACCCCAGATGCTGTGCAATGCAATGGTGACCTGAAACACCAACTTCTTTGTGCAGCTGTGTCAGTTTGCATACAAGTTGACCAATAGCCAGTAGATATGGACCAAAACGCAGAACAATGGGAAGAAGTGCACTAGCAAGTGTGCTTGCCAGCTCCTTACTCATAGCATTTGCAGAGATAGAATGGCAAGCTGGTCTTACATGGTAGTAATCCGCAATCAGGCTTTGACCTGTTGGGATGACAAGTGAGAGACCAACTCCATTGATAGCCCAGAAGGCATAGCCCTGTCTCAGAGAGCGACAGGTGCTGAAGCCTGCTGTGCAAACGCCCCAGACGAAGCACCCAATGCTGGTCACGCGAACTCGGTTGCAGTAGTGGCCTGCAGATTATCACAAGTTCTCAGCTTGCTTGGTGTAAGTCTTAAGTACAGACCAAGCAGCTAGACATGCGCGCAACACAATGTGAAATGGTGTGATAGAAGGCTAAGCCATCTTGTAGGGATTGTGAGGATATGTGAATAGCTCCAGGCACCACCCAAAACCGATGACTGCTTAGGGAGTTTGAAATGTTGCACTGAAGCGTCTGCCAAAGCAAGAAATATCGCTTTGTGAAGACGATGTTAACATTGCACAATAAGTGCATGAATGAGTGCTGTGCAGTGCAGTGCAGTGCATGCTGCTGGTGCACCAACCAAGTTAAACAAGGCTAGACAACTCTGAGCCTGTTGCACCAAAAGGCTGCAGATGTCAGAAGTCGAGAAGCGTACCACATAGACCACTGAACGGTGACGATATCGCTTGCATCAAAGCTCTGCTCAAGGTCAGGGCACCCAACTGAGACGGACTGGCATGAAAAGAGTGTGCTACAAAAGCGTATAGCGCGGGAAGTATCTGTTCGTCCATCCGTTCCACGGTGCTGGCCAGGTTTACAAGAACCGTAGTCTTGAGCTTGGTACTTCGCATACTTATTGACTTGAGTGGTCACCCATGCGGATCATCGGACTTGCGCTACAGCAGTTTGACCAGACTATGCCCGTTGCCATCGTAGTCGACGGGATACTGTACAGCTCGTGCGGCGAACGCAGTGACCAGCAGCATCGACGCCAGGTATTCACAAACGAGCCTTTGATTGGTACGCTCTGCTTCTCGGCGGCTGTCTAAACTGACAGATCTGCAGTGTCCACTTGCAACCCAGACTTGCACTTCACCACATCCGGATGACACATTTTGTATTGATCGAGGTCGCACGATTTGGGCTGAAGCTTTGGTGGATTGCAATTGCGCAACTGCACGCATGCACCAAACAGCACCGCTACGCAGGAAGTTCCTTTGGAGTGTGGTTGTTGTCACGTGTCGTTACTGACTCACGATTTGACTGATCTGGACATGTGTGCAAGAAGCTAATGCAAGTGGCTCAGTGCTGTGCCGCAGTACGCTCGACGGTATCCGCGGGACTGCGCGCCGTACGCCGCAGTATACGCAGTACCGCAGTGTACTGCGGCGAGTTATACTGTGTTGTTGAATCTCGGAATGGTGTCAATCGACTCGAAATACAGAGCACACCACAGATCTGCTTTCATATCTCGGGGGAAAAAAACTGACAAATATCATGATGAAATTGTCAGAACAGAGTGATTTTTGAAAAGTCTGAAATGCTGTCCATATATATATATTTGTCTATCTGACCACTGACCTTAGGGTTATTTCCTGTGATTTGTCACATTATGTCATGAAGCATAGGGTTTGCGTGTGTGTAGTAGTCTTACATAACAGCCCCTTTAGTCATGCATTTTTTAAGATTTGAAATACATACCCTATTTGTCAGCCTAAATCACAGGTGCTACAAGG
>JAABUK010006396.1_pt1 | contig 17603 bp, 15 predicted proteins | sample 5559141 | NCBI WGS metagenome assembly JAABUK01 (sample SAMN10711869, study PRJNA513367) | rock metagenome | isolation source: Antarctica rocks | place: Antarctica: Victoria Land, Pudding Butte nord | collected 2016-01-03 | reverse complement strand
GGGGATGCTGGTGGGCGTTGCGGTCGGCTGGGAGCTGGCCCGAGAGCTCGAGATCGAAGTCGGCGACGAGGGCTAACCTCGCCGGCCGGATCAACGTTCAAGCGGAGGAGAGTGCGTATGCCGGATATCGAGTTCAAGGCCAACGGGGGCACGGCGCCCGGATACCTGGCCACCCCCGAGTCGGGCAACGGTCCCGGCGTGGTGGTGCTCCAGGAGTGGTGGGGTCTCGAGGACCACATCAAGGACGTCTGTGACCGCTTCGCCGCGGAAGGGTTCTTCGCGCTCGCGCCCGACCTCTACCGCGGTGAGACCACCACCCAGCCCGACGAGGCCGAGCAGAAGATGATGGCCATGAACATGGACCAGGCCGAGAAGGACATGAGCGGGGCGGTCGACTACCTGCTCGAGCAGGACGGTGTGACGGGCGACGGCGTCGCAGCCGTGGGCTTCTGCCTCGGCGGCGGCCTCGCGGTGTGGGCGGGCACGATCAACCCCAAGGTCGACGCCGTGGTCTCCTACTACTACGTGATGCCCCACGGCAAGCCGGACTTCTCCAAGCTCGACGCGCCCGTGCTCGGGCACTTCGGGACCGGCGACGACTTCGTGCCGGTGGCTGACGCCGAAGGCCTGCGCGACGAGATCGACGCCGCCACCGACCACGACGTCGAGTTCGAGTTCTACGAAGGTCAGGGCCACGCGTTCTTCAACGACACCGATCGGCTGGGTACCTACGACGAGGGCGCCGCCAAGAAATCCTGGACCCGCACGATCGACTTCCTCAAGTCGGAGTTGCACGAGGCCTGAGGTGGGAATCTCCCCGCGGACATCCGGCGCGGCCCTGGTGGCCGCGGGGTTGATCGCCCTCCCAGGTTGCGGCGGCGACGACGAGAAGAAGGCCGCCTCGACGCCGTCTCGCACCGCTACCACCGACCAGAGGACGGCGGCGACCGAGACCGCCACCGCGCCGCGGACGGTCGAGAAGACCGACGCCACCCCACCGCCCACCGACACGGGCGGCGGTGGGACGGGTGGCACGAGGTCGCCCGAGGACAAGCCGGGCGGCGCGGGCGACGAGCTGCCCAACTCCACCCAGGCGCAGCTGAGCGGCCGCAACGGCAAGATCTTTCCGGCCACGGTGAGCGTGCCGCCCTTCATCGCGATCACGGTGGTGCTGACGGGGGTGGACGGAAAGCCCTACGAGCTGCACGGGGCCGGCAAGACCGTCAAGTCCGGCCAGAGCGTCAGCTTCGACGGGTTGCGCTCCGGCAAGCGGCTGGTGCTCACGGGGCCTCAGGGCCGGGTCGTGATCTCGGCCAACGCCGAGCCGGGCCCCTGAGCGCCAAAGAACTGGCCAGCCAGCCAGCTGTTCTCTAGGGTCGGCCTATGGAGAGGACCGACCGTCCCGACTTCCAGGCGACCACCGACCCGGGCTTGATGGAGTCCGCCGACCGGCGGTCAGGTCGACCTGACCGGCTACCAGCAGCTGTACAGCCTGTGGGAGCGCCAGCAGTGGGCGGTGCAGGACATCGACTTCACCCAGGACCGGATCGACTGGCACGAGTGGATCCCCGCCGAGGAGCGCTTTCAGCGCATAGTACGGTCTCTCGTCGTTCTTCATCGGCGAGCAGCGCGTGGCGTCGGAGCTCGGACCGATGATGCGTGCCGCCCCGCAGGAAGACATGCGCATCTTTCTCTGCACCCAGATCGCCGATGAGGCACGCCACGTCGCGTTCTTCGACCGCTTCTACTCCGAGGTCGGGGTGCTCGAGTCAGACAACCTCGCGCAGCGGCTGGAAGAGACCAGCGCGCACCTCAACGCAAACTTCGAGGAGCTGTTCGACCGGATGCTCAAGGACCGCGTCGACCGCCTGGCCGTCGAGCCCGAGGACCTCGAGACGCTTGTCGAGGCCGTAACGCTCTACCACATGGTCATCGAGGGGATGCTGGCGCTTACGGGCCAGCACTTCATCATCGAATACAACGAGTCGCAGGGCACGCTTCGAGTGCGGCCCCGCCGCAGACGGCGTCCTCACGCCGCCGTGGGCTGCGGACATCGACGACGACACCGAGATCTTCGGCTACACGATGAACGAGACACGCGCGTTTGCGATGAGGGCGCTCGAGCGCCGGATGAAAGTCATCGGGCTCACGCCCGTGGGTTAGCGGGAGAAGCGCAGCCGAACCGGTGGTCCGGCGAGCACCGCACCGAGGACATCAGAACATCCGGCCGCCGAGCGGCACCTCCGACGAGGGCTGCAGCAGGATCACGCGGCCCTCCCCGTCGGGCACGCCCAGCACCAGGACCTCGGACATCACCGGCCCGATCTGGCGGGGAGGAAAGTTCACGACGCCGAGTACGAGCCGTCCCTCGAGCTCCTCGCGGGAGTAGTTGGTCACCTGCGCCGAGGTGCGCCTGAGGCCGATCTCGGGGCCGAAGTCGACTCGCAGTCTCCACGCGGGCTTGCGGGCCTCCGGGAAGTCCTCGACCGCGACCACGCGGCCGACGCGGATGTCGACCTTGTCGAAGTCCTCGATCGTCGCCACTACGGCAGCGGCACGGACAGCTTCAGCGGCCGGGACCCGGCGCCGCCTGGGGCTGGGACTGGGACGGCTGCCGGGGCTGTGTCGCGGGCTGCTGCGGCGCCGGCGAGGCTTCGGGGCTATTGGTCCCGACGCCGGGCTGGGGGGCGCCGGGCGTCGGCAGCGGCGTGGTACGCGGCGGCAGCGTGGTGGTGCCGCTGTCCTCCTGCGTGGGGGCGGGCGCCACGGGCGTCGTTGCCGGGGCGGTGGCCGCGGGCGGCGTGGCAGGCGTCGGGGCCGCCGGGTCGGGGGCGGGAGCCGGCTCCACGGTCTTGACGGGTGGGGGCATCGGTACGCGCTTCTCGGCGGCCAGGGCTAGCGACTTCATTGCGGCGCTGTCGCGCTCGGCCGCGGCGGCCTTCCGGGCAGCGGCCAGCTCGGCGGAGGTCCTGGACGCCACGGCGGGCCGGGCGGGCGCCGCGGCGACCGGGCCGGTCTGGAGCGGATCGCGCTTGGCGACTTGCTTGACCTCGACGGCGCCGGCGGTGACGATCACCGCGGCGGCCATCCCGGCCGCCGCCTTCGAGGCCAGGGCCCCGACGCCTGCGGAAATCGCGCTGCTGGCCGCGCCGGAGGCTGCCGTGGCTGCGCCGCCTGCCGCGATGCCCGCGCTCGAGGCCGCCATGCCGCCGCCCGCCGTGCTGGCGGCACCGCCGGCAGCGGCGCCACCGCCGAAACCGAGCTTGGCGATGCCGAGCTTCTTCAGAATCACGAGCGGTCCGATCGGGAACACCGCGGCCAGCGCCTTCGATGTCGCGCGCAACTCGGAGCGGAAGGTGCGGCAGCGCTCACACGACTTCAGGTGTCGACGCGCCGGCGCGGTGGTCTTGATCAGCCCCTCGGCCACCTCGCCCAGCTCGAGCCGCACTTCTTCGCACGTGAGCAGACGCGCCTCGGAGGCTTCGGCCAATCCCACGCGGGCGCGCACGAGCAGCGACTTGACGCTCGGGATGGTTGTGTCCATCGCCTCGGCGATCTGGTCGTAGGACAGCGCGTCGATCTCGCGCAGCAGTAGTGCCGTGCGCTGGGTCTCCGGCAGCTCCTGCACGTCGGAGACGATCTGGCGGAACTCCTCGCGCTTGTGCACCGTCTCGGCGGTGCTGGCGCCGTGCTCGTTCTCGAACACGTCCATCGAGTCCTGGCCGGTTGCACGCGGGCGGCGCAGGTGGTTGAGGCAGCGGTTCCGCGCGATCCGGTAGAGCCAGGGGCGGGCGTTGATCGGCCGATCGTCGGCGAGCAGCGCGTTGTAGGAGGCGGCGAACACCTCCTGCAGCACATCCTCGGCGTCCTCCTGCGAGTTGAGCATGTGGCGACAGAACGCCAACAGCCGTGGCTGGTAACGCTGCACCAGCGCGTCGAAGGCGCCGCTGTTGCCGCGGCGGATGAGCGTTACGAGCTTTTCGTCGCCCTGCAGGCGCAGCAGCGGCGAGTGGCCGAGGTGCGGCAACGTCGTCGGATGTCTGAGTGCAGAAGCTTCCACGCGGAGTCCCGGGAAACGGTGTTCCCACTTGGTGGGACACGGTAACAAGCACCAAGTTGCGGAGAAGGTCGGTGCGGTGCTCGCGGGATCACCGATCCCGCTTCGCTCTTCCCGCAGGCGTGGGACGTTTTCCGGGCCTAGACTGGCCCCGGCCCGGGTGCTGGAACGGTAGACAGAGGGGCCTTAAAAGCCCCAGCTCGAAAGGGCGTGTGGGTTCGAATCCCACCCCGGGCATGCTGTAGGCATGAACGATCGATTCACAGATAACGACGATTGGGTGGGCGAGCCGCCGGAAGGCCATTACTCGCGCGACAGGGCAAAGCCGGAGTTCTGGGCCGGTCAGCGGCCGCTGAGCATCGTGGCCGCGGGCATCGGAATCGTGCTGATCGTGCTCCTGATCGTCGCGCTTCTGTAGCCAAACGGAGTCTTAAGCCATGGTTAACCAGTCTTGCCTGCATGGTACCGGCGGGCCGCTGACACGGTAGATTGGCTCGGCCTCTGTACGGCGACCCTGTAGAGGGCGGGGTCGGGCAGGGCAGGAAGGCAGTGGGCCAGGAATGCGATCGTTGAGCGTTGTGGGACGTGTAGCCGCACTCGGTGCGGTCATCGCTGCCGTGGTGCTCGTCGCCTTCGTGCTCTTCGGCTCGGGCGGGGGCGGGTACACCGTCACGGCGACGTTCATCAATGCCGGCCAGCTCGTCAAGGGCAACCCGGTGCAGACGGGTGGCTCCCCGATCGGCACGGTGCAGGACATCAAGATCACCCCCCACGGTCAGGCGCAGATCACGCTCAAGATCAAGGACCAGTACGCACCGCTGCCCCTGGGCACCCGCGCGGCGATCCGCCAGTTCTCGCAGTCGGGCATCGCCAATCGCTACGTGGACATGACCTATCCCGCGAAGCGCGACGGGATGCTCGGCGACGGAGGCCAGATCGGAATCGACCGCACCGAGACCGCCGTCGACCTCGACGAGCTGTTCAACACGCTCGACGCCCCCACGCGCAAGGCGCTGCAGGGATTCTTCAAGGGCTCCGCGGCGCAGTTTCACAACGCCGGCAATGACGCCAACGCCACCTTCCGCTACCTCAACCCTGCCCTGTCTACGTCAAGGCGCCTGTTCAGCGAGCTCACGCGCGACGAGCCGACGCTCGAGCGCTTCCTCGTGGACAGCTCCGACCTGGTCACCACCCTCGCTCAGCGCCGCACCCAACTCGCCGCGCTGATCGGCAACCTCAACACCACGACACGCGCGCTTGGCAACCAGAAGTCCGCGCTGGCCGAGTCGATCACCCGGCTGCCCCCGTTCATGCGCCGGGCCAACACCACCTTCGTGAACCTCCGCGGCGCGCTGAACGATGTCGATCCGCTCGTGGACGCCTCCAAGCCCGCGGCCAAGCAGCTACAGCCGTTCCTGGCCCAGGCCCGAGCCTTCGCCGCCGACGCGAAGCCCACGGTGTCGGACCTGCGTCGGACCATCCGCAGGCCGGGCAGGCGCAACGACCTCATCGACTACGTGAACTCCGCTCCGCCGCTTGCCAACATCGCGGTGGAGACCGCCAAGCGCAACGGCAAGGACCGCCCCGGCGCGTTTCCCGCGGCGGTCAGCGGCTTCAAGGGTGGCGCGCCGATCATCGCGGACGCCCGCCCCTACACCGAGGACTTTCTCGGGTGGCTCGACGACTTCTCCACGACGGGCGGCGGCTTCGACGCAATGGGCGCTTACGCTCGCGCGAACATCTCGTTTGCCGAGAACCTCGGCGGCCCCGTCAAGAGGGATCAGTTCCGGCGCTGCCCGGGAGCGGCCGAGGAGGTCGCGCCCGACGGCTCGAACGTGACTCCACCGGACGTGGCCAAGGCAGTTGACTGCAACCCGAGCCAGCGTGGCACCGGGAACGTGGCCCCGTGAGGCGGATCATCTCGGCGATCTGCGTGCTCGCCCTCCTCGGAGGGGCAGCCGTGCTCCTGGGCGCCAAGGGCGGCAACGTCCCCTCGGGCACCACCTACAAGATCGTGTTCGACAACGCTTTCGGCCTGACCGAGGGCGGTGACTTCCGCGTGGGTGGGGTCAAGGCAGGTGCCACACCGAGCTTCAAGGCCACCAAGACCTCGCCGCCCAAGGCGGAGGTCACGGCCAAGATCACCTTGCCCGGCTTCGGCGACTTCCACAAGGACGCCACCTGCGCGATCAAGCCCCAATCGCTCATCGGCGAGTACTACGTGGACTGCCAGCCCGGCACCAAGAGCGCACCCAAGCTCAAGCCCGGCTCGACGATTCCGGTCTCTCACACCACCTCGACGATCCCGCAGGACCTGGTCAACAACATCCTGCGCCGTCCCTACAAGGAGCGCCTCCGCCTGGTCATCACCGAGCTGGGCACCGGCCTCGCCGGGCGCCCAGCCGACCTCCAGGCGGTCTTGCGGCGTGCGCACCCGGGTCTGCGCGAAACCCAGAAGACACTTCAGATCTTGGCCAAGCAGAGCACGACGATCGAGAACTTCATCGCCAGCTCCAACACGGTGGTGACCTCGCTCGAGAAGCGCAAGAAGGACGTCACCCGGTTCTTCAAGGAGGCCGGAGAGACCGCCCAGATCACCGCCACCCGGCGGGCGCAGCTGCGCACCACCTTCGCCAAGCTTCCCGGCTTCCTCGACGAGCTGAGGCCCACCATGCAGCGCCTCGGCGAGTTCACCGATCAGGCCAACCCGGCCTTGGCGGACGCCCAGCGCGCCGCGCCGAGTCTGAATACCTTTTTCACGCGGCTCGGGCCGTTCGCCGATGCCTCGCGCCCGGCCCTGAAGTCGCTTGGGCAGACCTCGGTGGTCGGCACCAAGGCGTTCAAGGACGGTCGGACCGATATCGACGAGCTCAGGAAGCTGGCCACGACCGCCGCGCCCACGGCCAAGCCGCTGGCCCAGCTGCTGAACTCGCTCGACGATCGCCGCCGCGCCATCGACAACGATCCGCGGGGCAAGGTCGGCGCGCCCCCGGCCAGCGACATCTCGAATCGCGGCCAGGCCAACAACGGCGGCTTCACCGGCCTCGAGTCGTTCTGGTCCTACTTCTTCTGGCAGACGCTGTCGCTCAACGGGTTCGACAACATCAGCCATATGTTGCGGATCGGCGCGGCGATCACGGAGTGCTCGCCGTTGGAGAACCGCACGCTGCAGAGCAACCCGGAGCTGAAGCCCAAGTTCGATCGCTGCAACGCCTTCCTCGGCCCTAACCAGCCGGGCAGCACCACGCCCGACTTCACCAGGGGCGGCCAGGCGGCCGCCCTGGCAAAGGCCTCCCGCACACCGGTGAGCAAGGCCGGCGCGCCGCGAGCGGCGGGCCAGCCCGACGCCGCGCCCGTCAAGGGCCAGCCGGACCCGTCCAAGCCGCAGGTCACGCTGCCGCCCGCGGTGCAGCAGCTGCTCGACAGCCTGAAGAAGCCGGGCGGGAATACCACCACCAAGGCCCGCGCCGTGAACCCGCAAAAGGTCCAGCAGGTGCTCAACGGCAACGGGCCCACGACGTCCAACGGGGCTCCCGCCAACTCCCAGCAACTCCTCGACTTCCTTCTGGCGCCATGAGGAACCGCAACGCAAATGCCTCCCTCGCGGCAAGCCCGGTGCTCGTCGGCGCCGTCACGGTGCTGATCACCGTGGTCGCGGTGTTCATCGCCTACAACGCCAACGCCGGCCTGCCCTTCGTGCCCACCTACGACCTGAAGGCCCAGCTGCCCACCGGCAACAAGCTCGTGGAGGGCAACGAGGTGCGCGTAGGCGGCTTCCGCGTCGGGGTGGTCGACAAGATCACCCCGAAGGTCGTTCAGGAGAACGGCAAGACCAAGGCGATCGCCGTGGTGGCCATGAAGCTGGACAAGGTCGTCCAGCCGCTCGCAAAGGACAGCCAGGTCAAGATCCGGCCACGGTCGGCACTGGGCCTGAAGTACGTCGAGATCACGCCGGGCCGGGCCAAGAGCACCTTCGTCGCGGGATCGACGATGCCGCTGAAGTCCGCCAGCGAGGGCCTCGAGCTCGAGGACGTCTACTCGACCTTCGACGGCAAGACGCGCCGGGACTCCCAGAATGCGCTGGCGGGCTACGGCGACGCGTTCGCCGGTCGCGGCGAGTCGCTGAACAACTCGATCCACGCGCTCAACCCGTTCTTCACCTTCCTCACGCCGGTGATGCAGGTGCTCGACGATCCCAAGATCCGGCTCGATCGCTTCTTCGTCGAGCTCGGGCGCACCACGGGGCAGCTGGCGCCCGTGGCCGATCTCCAGGGCCAGGTGTTCGCCGACATGGCCACCACCTTCGCGGCCTTCGGCGAAGATCCGACGGCGTTGCAGCAGACGATCGAGCGCTCGCCCTCGACGATCGACGCCGCTGTGCGCTCGTTCCGGGTCCAAAGGCCGTTCCTCGTGGATTCGACCGATCTGTTTCGGCGGCTTCGCCCGGCGCTGAACGAGTTGCCGCGGTCGCTGCCCGCGATCAACAGCGCGTTTCGGGTCGGCATCCCGGTGCTGCCGCGCACGGTCGGGCTCAACAAGAACCTGCAGGGCACCTTCAAGGCGCTGGACAACCTGTTCCAGAATCCCAATACCCTGCTGGCCATTCGGGACCTGCGCACGACCACGGCGGTCACGCGGCCGGCGCTTGAGTTCATCGCGCCCTACCAGACGGTCTGCAACTACTTCAACTACTTCGTGTTCCCGCTTGGTGAGCACCAGTCGCGGGTCAGCCCGCTCGGCGGCACGTCGCAGCTGCAGGGTGTGCGGTTCCCCAACCAGTTCCAGGCGAACAGCCTCGGCAGCATCCAGACTTCCAGGCCGGTCGACACGCCGCCAGGCGTGGATCCGGTCGGGGCGATGGGCCCGGGCGGCCAGCTCAATCGCCTCTACAGCCAGATCAATCAGCCGGCGATCGACGCCCAGGGCAACGCCGACTGCCAGGTGGGACAGAACGGCTACGTGCGTGGTCCGATCGGTCGCAACCGCTACGGTCCCGGCCTCGCTCCGAACGGGGATCCGAGCGGTGGCAATGCTGCGGTCACCATCCCGAACTTTCCGATCCTCTCCGGCGGGACCTACGTCTCGCGCAAGCTCGGCATCAACAACCTCAAAGACGTGGACAAGCTCCGATGAAGCGTAAGCGCAAGCGCGCGGATCAGAGGGGCATGTCCCGCTTCAAGGCGGGGGTGGTGGTGATCGTGCTGATCGTCGTCGCCGTCTTCTTCGCCTTCACCAAGACCAACCCGTTCGCGCACCCCTACAAGATGAGCGCGGTCTTCGCGTCGGCAAACAACCTGAAGCCGAATTCGCCGGTTAGGATCGCCGGCGTCGAGGTCGGCAAGGTCAAGAAGGTCCAGGCGATCGACGGCCACAGCGGCGCGTCTCGGGTCACGATGGAGATCAAGAAGGCCGGGCTGCCGATCCACAAGGACGTCCAGATCAAGGTGCGCCCGAGGACCTTCCTCGAGGGCAACTACTTCGTCGATGTAAAGCCCGGATCCCCGTCGGCGCCGATCCTCGGCGAGGACAAGGTGATCCCGGTGACCCAGACGGCGGCGCCGGTGCAGTTCGGCGACGTGCTCGACACCCTGCAGAGCAACACACGATCCGACCTCCAGGACTTCCTCAAGGAATACTCCAAGGGCATCTCGGGCAAGGGCGGCCGCGGCTTCAACCAGGCGCTGCGCAACGGCCCCCAGGCGTTCAAGAGCACGGCGATCGTGAACGACTCGCTGCTCGGCCTGGACCCGACCAAAGATCTCCAGCGGGTGCTCAAGGGCCAGGCCAAGACCTTCGCCGCCCTGAATCAGGACCCCGAGGCGCTCAAGGGGCTCGTCACCAACCTCAACACGACCGCCGGTGCATTGGCCAGCCAGGACACGGCGCTCGAGGCGTCGATCCCGGCGCTGCGCGACGTGCTGCGGGTCGGCACGCCCGCGCTGGCATCGTTGAACAACGCGTTGCCGACGCTGCGCGTCTTCTCCAGGGAGGCGCTGCCCGGGGTGCGCTCCTCGGCGCCGACGCTCAAGGCCTCGCTGCCGTTCATCAAGCAGGCTCGCCTGCTGGTCGGTCCCAACGAGCTGCAGGGCACCGCGCGCGAGCTACGCCGCCAGATCCCCAACCTCGCCGGCCTGAATGTCTCGTCTATTCCGTTCCTCAAGCAGGCTCGCCTGCTCGGATCCTGCACCAGCAACGTGCTCGTGCCGTTCGCCAACACGCCGGTGCCCAACCCTGATGAGCCCGGCAACAGCGGCCAGAAGCCATTTCGCCAGGCCAACCGCGGCTTCGTCGGACTTGCCGGCGAGAGCCGCGTGAGCGACGGCAGCCTGCAGTACTTCCGCACAAGCGCCGTCGCCCCGCCCCTCAACGTGCGCCCGGCGGCGCCCTCCGACGGCGGCAACCAGCCGCCGCCGCGCCGCCCGGACGTACCGTGCGAGACCCAGGATCCGCCCAACTTGAACGCGCCCGGCGGCAGCGTGATGGACTTCCCCACGGGCGGTAGCGGTGCGACTGCCGCCGCGGTCAAGGCGCGCGGTAGCGGCTTCAACGACAAGAAGCTGCTCGAGGCCGACAAGTACGCCAAGCAGTGGCAGGACACAGTCCTGCGGCCTGCGCAGGCCAAGGCCGCCAAGGCCGCCAAGAAGAAGGCCGAGAAGAAGAAGGCCGGGAGCTCCAAGTGAAAAAGGCAGTAAAGGACCACCTCGGAGACTTCGTGGCCATCCTGGCGCTGCTGGTGCTCGCCATCGGCGTCGGTGGATACATCCTGTCCAACCAGCGGCTGCGCTTCCCGCTGATCGAGTCCAAGCCCTACGTGATCAAGGTCTCGCTTCCCGACGCCCAGGCGGTCCAGCCCGGCCAGGGCCAGACGGTGCGCACGGCCGGGGTCGAGATCGGCCAGATCGGCAAGGTCACCCTCAAGGACGGCAAAGCGCTCGTCGAGATGCAGCTCCAGTCCAAGTACAAGGGCTACGTCAAGCGCAACGCGACGGCTCTGCTGCGCAGCAAGACCGGTCTCAAGGACATGTTCATCGAGGTCGATCCCGGCAAGGGCAAGCCGATGCCCGAGGGCGGCACGATCGCCTCTTCAAACACGGCACCGGACACCGATCCCGACGAGGTCCTCTCGGCGCTCGACTCCGACACGCGTGCCTACCTCAAGCTGCTGATCTCGGGAGCGGGCAAGGGCCTGAAGGGCCGCGGCTCGGATCTGCAGGAGACCATGGCGCGGCTGGGTCCGACACAGCGGGATCTCGCACGGGTCAATGTCGCCGTCGCGCGCCGCAAGACCGATCTAAAGCAACTGATCAACCGCTACGGCCTGCTCACCACCGAGCTCGGGTCAAAGGACCGCGACATCGTGCGCCTGGTCAGGTCGTCCAACGACGTCTTCCAGTCATTGGCGTCAGAGGACAACAACATCGCCTCGACGGTCAACAAGCTCCCGGGCACCCTGCGCACGACGCAGTCGACCCTGTCGAAGGTCGACACGTTCGGCCAGCGGCTGCGTCCCAGCCTGCAGGCGCTGCGGCCCGCGATCCGTCAGCTCGACCCGGCAAACAAGTCGGTGCTGCCGCTGGTCAAGGAGGCCACGCCCGAGCTGCGCGACCAGATCCGCCCGTTCGCGCGGATCGCGACGCCCAACACGCGCGATCTCGGCCTGGCGTCACGTGACCTGACCAAGGCCATGCCCGACCTGACCATCTCGTTTAGCAAGCTCAACCGGCTGTTCAACATCGGAGCCTTCAACCCCGGCGGGGCCCAGGGCCTCACCGGCAACGCCCAGACCGACCGCAACCGCCAAGAGGGCTTCCTCTACTGGCTCGCGTGGGCTTCCAACAACGGGAACTCGCTATTCAGCACCGCGGACGCCTCAGGGCCGCTGCGGCGCGTCACCTTCGGCGGGCTCCCCTGCAGCCTCCTCAAGGCGGGGCTTGCCAGCAGCGGCGCCCCGGACCCGGGCGGCTTGCTCGGCACGACTATCGACACCCTAGGCGACGCAAAGGTCTGCCAGAAGTGAGTGAGGTGAACGCCTAGCCATGGTCAAGGAGACCCCAAGCATCGGTCGGTTGATCGCCATGGGCGCGTTCACGGCGTCGTGCGTCGGCATCCTGCTCTTCCTCTGGCTCTCGTTCGGTGGCTCTGTGCCGCTGCGGGCGCAGGAGTACCGCATCAATGTCAAGTTCCCCGAGGCGGCGACGCTGGTCGAGGAGGCCGACGTCCGGCTGGCCGGGGTCAACGTCGGCAAGGTCAAGAAGCGCACGCTGGACAAGCGCGGAAACCGCTCGAACGTCGAGCTGGAGATTCAGACCAAGTACGCGCCGATCCCCAAAGACACGCGCGCCATCCTGCGGCAGAAGACACTGCTTGGTGAGACCTACGTCGAGCTGGCCCCCGGTGATCCGAAGAAGGGGATGCTCGCCGACGGCGGCACCCTGTCCGACAAGCAGGTCGAGCCGACGGTGCAGCTCGAAGAGATCTTCAACGCGTTCAACCGTCCTACCCGCAAGGCGTTTCAGGAATGGGTGTCGGAGCTCTCGAAGTCGGTCAAGAACGGCCGCAGCCAGGATCTCAACGACTCTTTCGGGAACCTCGAGGGCTTCGCCGTTGACGGCTCGTCGCTGCTCAAGCGGCTCACGCTGCAGTTCGCGTCGATCGAGGCCTTGATCAAGAACACCGGTGTCGTGTTCGGCGCGGTGAACGAGCGCCAGGGCGCGCTGCGCCAGCTGGTGATCAACTCGAACAGGACCTTCCGGGCCACGGCGTCGCGCGACCGCGCGCTCGCGGAGACCATCCGCGTGTTCCCGACCTTTCTCGACGAGTCGAAGGCCACGGTTATCCGGCTCCAGAAGTTTTCCGTCCGCACACGGCCGCTGGTCAACCAGCTGAAGCCGTCCGCCGACGACCTCGGCCCCACGGTGCGCGACCTCGGCGCCCTTGCCCCCGACCTCGAGGGCTTCTTCCGCGACCTCACCCCGCTGATCCAGGCGTCAAAGACCGGTGTGCCGGACCTCACGCGGGTGGTCTCGGGGACCGAGCCGGTGTTCGAGTCCGCGCACATGTTCCTCCCGCAGCTCAACCCGATCCTCTCGCTGCTCAACTTCCACCAGGCCACGATCGCCGGCTTCATCACCAACGGCGGCCCCGACCTGAACTCCCAGCCGGGAGGCAAGCGAGTGCAGTCGCAGATCGGGATCGTCGATCCCAACACGATCCTCAAGCGCCTGACCAGCCGGCCCCCCAACGAGCGCGGCAACTCCTACCTCGAGCCCAACGGCATCCAGCGCGCCCCCGGTCTCGGAACGTTCGAGAGCTTCGACTGCAAGCCCCAGGGCGGCCAGCTCAAGGATCCAGTGGACACCATGAACGACAAGCGCCCGCCCTGTTTCGTTGCGCCGCCGTCGCTGTACAGCGGCAAGAAGTTCAACTTCGCTCGCAAGGGCGTCGCACCCAACAAGTCAGCGCCGCAGGGCACGGCCGGCAACTTGCCGGACGATCCCAACAAGCGCTGACCCGACACGCTGGACGAACGTCTGACGCTGCGCGCGCGCAGTCACCCCCCGGCCAGTGGCCGACGACGCTGAGCAGTGCATGGATCCGCTGCTTCCTGCGCCGCTTCAGACCCTGCTCGGATCGCTGGCGGTGCTCTGTGCCGTGTTGGCCCTCGGGTATCTGGCCACCACCCTGCGCGCGCGGGGGCTCGATCGCCAGCGCGCCGACCTGCTCGACGAGGTCGGGTTGCTTCAGCAGGCGCTGCTGCCCAGGGTGCCGCCCGTGGTTGGCGCCGTGCGGGTGTCTGTGGCCTACACGCCCGCCGACGGTCCTGGCTGCCGGCGGCGACTTCTACGACGCGCTGACGCTGGGCGACGGACGCGCCGCGTTCATTCTCGGCGACGTGTGCGGGCACGGCCGCCGGGCGCTCGCGCGCACCGCGTTCGTCCGCTACACGCTGCGCGCCTACATCGAGGCGGGACTCCAGCCCCGGCATGCCCTCCAAGTGGCCGGGGTGGTAATCGACGAGCACATGGGTGGCGAGTTCGCCACGGTCGCCGTCCATGACTCCGCGGCGGGATCGCTCACCTACGCCTGCGCCGGCCATCCTCCGCCGATCGTGGCCGGACCCTCGCGGCCCGAGGCGGTGCTCGCGGGAGCGTCGCCCCCCGTCGGGCTCGGGCTGCGCACCGGACCGCGCCAGACGACCGTGGCGCTCCCGCCGGGCTCGGTGGTGTGCCTATACACCGACGGCCTGGCCGAAGCCCGCGTCGACGACGGGATCCTGGGCCGCCCCCGGCTGGGCGACATGATCGACGAGCTCGGGCAGAAGGCCACGGCTCCGCTCCTGCTCCAGCGCGTCGCGCAGGAGGCGCGGCTGATCACCGACGACATGGCGGCGCTGATCCTGATGCCCACGGCAGGGGTCACCACGGGCGGCTTTGGCTCCGAGCAGCTCGAGGTCGATGCCGGGGACGTGGCCGATGGACTGCCGGAACGCTTCCTGCGCGCTTGCGGCTGTAGTGCCGAACAGGCCGAGGTCGCCACCGCCGAGCTGCGGACCGCCCTGCCGCGACATGGCAGCGCGGTGCTCGACATCGCCTATGGCATCGGCGAACCGACAGTACGGGTCGAGGCCGGCCCGGCTCAGTCGGGGCCGGGGCCGACCTTGACGAGCATCTTGCCGGTGTTCTGACCGTCCAGCAGACCGAGGAACGCCCCGGGCATGTTCTCGATCCCCTCCACCACGGTCTCGAGGAAGCGGATCTCGCCGCCGGCCACGTGGGGCGCCACCTCGGCCAGGAACTCCGGGTACAGCTCGTAGTGATCGGTCACGATGAAGCCGCGGATCGTCAGCCGGTTTGGCAGCACCGACAGGAAGTTGCGCGGCCCGGGCGGCGGCTGCTCGTCGTTGTAGCCGGAGATGGCCCCGCACAGCGGGATACGGCCGAACACGTTCATCCGGCCAAGCGCCGCCTCGAGGTGGTCGCCGCCGACGTTGTCGAAGTAGATGTCGATTCCGTCGGGTGCGTGCTCACGCAAGGCGCCGTCGAGGTTGCCGTCCTTGTAGTTGAACGCGGCATCGAAGCCGAGCTCGGCGGTCAGCAGGGCCACCTTCTCGGCAGAGCCGGCGCTGCCGAGCACGCGCAGCCCCCGCAGCTTGGCCAGCTGACCGACCATCGAGCCCACGGCACCGGCGGCGCCCGACACGAACAGCGTCTCTCCCTCCGCTGGCCTGCCGAACTGAGTGAGCCCGACCCACGCGGTGAACCCTGTCATGCCAAGCACGCCGAGCGACGCCGAGACCGGCGCGACCGCGGGGTCGGCCACGGGCAGCAACCCGTTTCCGTCGGTCAGATAGTGCTCGCGCCAGCCATTCATGCTCTGGACCCAGTCGCCCTCCCCCAGCTCCGGGTGATTCGACTTGACGACCTGCCCCACCGCGCCCCCGTCCATAACCTCACCCACGGCGAAGGGCGGTACGTAGGACTTCGTGTCGCGCATCCGCCCGCGCATGTACGGATCCACCGAGAGGTAGCTGTTGCGCACCAGTGCCTGGCCGTCGCCGGGCTCGGGCACGGGCACGTCGGCCAGCTCGAAGTTCGCGTCCGTCGGCCGGCCCTCGGGGCGCGACGCAAGCCTGATCTCCCTCGATGTATCGCTCATGACGGCCACACTATCCCCAGTCGGTAGGGTCGCCCGATGGCGACTGAACAAGAGACCGGCGAAGGCACATCACTGCACGGCGGGCGGCTCGTGGCCAAGCGGCTCAAGGCCCACGGGGTGACCAAGCTGTTCACGCTCTCAGGGGGCCACATCTTCTCGATCTATGACGGCTGCCGGGAGGAGGGAATCGACATCGTCGACACCCGGCACGAGCAGACCGCAGCCTTCGCCGCCGAGGGCTGGGCCAAGGCCACCCGTCAAACCGGCGTCGCGGCCGTGACCGCCGGGCCGGGAGTGACCAACGCCATGAGCGCGTTGGGCTCGGCGCAGCAGAACGGATCGCCCGTGGTGGCGCTCGCCGGCCGTGCGCCCGCCATGCGCTGGGGCCAGGGCTCGCTCCAGGAGATCGACCACGTGCCTTTCGTCGCGCCGCTCACCCGCTCGGCCCACACGGTCGAGTCGACGGCCGACATCCCCGGCTCGGTCGACGCCGCGTTCGGCGCCGCGCAGGGACCGCCCTCGGGCCCGGCGTTCGTGGACTTCCCGCTCGACCACGTGTTCATGGAGTCAGATGTCGACGCCGACGGCCCGGCCGAGGTGCTCGACTACGCCGCGCTTCCGGCGGCAGAGGGCGCCGAGCGCGCCATCGAGCTGCTGCGCGGCGCGGAGCGTCCGGTGATCATGGCCGGCACCGGCCTCTACTGGGCCCACGGCGAGCACGCCCTGCGCGCTCTGGCCGACGAGCTGCTGATCCCGGTGTTCGTCAACGGCCTGGGCCGCGGCTGCCTGCCCGCCGATCACGAGCTGTTCTTCTCGCGCGCCCGCGGCAAGGGGCTGAAGGAGGCCGACGTCGCGATCGTGGTCGGCGTTCCGATGGACTTTCGCCTGGGCTTTGGCCAGTCGTTCGGCGACGACACCCAGATCGTCTTGATCGACTCCGCGCCCACCGATCGGCGCCCGCCGCGCGACGCGACGGTCGAGCTCTACGGCGGAATCCCCGCGACCCTCGACGCCCTGCGCGACGGCGCGGGCGCGACCCCGGACGGGCGTCGCGCCTGGGTCGAGTCGCTGCGCAACCTCGAGGACGAGCGCCGTGGGGCCGAGATCGAAGAGCTCAACGACGACCGCACGCCGCTGCACCCGCTGCGCCTCTACCACGAGCTCAAGGCAGTGCTCGACCGCAACGCCGTGGTCATTGGCGACGGCGGCGACTTCGTCTCCTATGCAGGCCGCATCATCGACACCTACGAGCCCGGATGCTGGATGGACCCGGGGCCGTTCGGGTGCCTGGGGGCGGGCCCCGGCTACGCGCTTGCCGCGAAGATCGCCAACCCCGACCGCCAGGTCTGCCTCCTGCTGGGCGATGGTGCTTTCGGCTTCGCCGGCATGGAGTTCGACACGCTGGTGCGCCACAACATTCCGGTGGTCGCGGTCATGGGCAACAACGGCATCTGGGCGCTCGAGAAGCACCCGATGGAATTTCTCTACGGCTACTCGGTGGCGGCCGACCTACAACCCGAGTGTCGCTACGACCAGGTGGTCGAGGCGCTGGGCGGTCACGGCGAGCTGGTGCGCGAGCCGGGCGAGCTGCGCCCCGCCCTGGAGCGCGCGTTTGCGAGCGGCAAGCCTGCGCTCGTGAACGTGCTGACCGACCCGTCGGTCGTGTACCCACGCAAGTCGAACCTCGCCTGAGGCCCGACTACAGAGCCCCAGAAAGCGGAAGGGCCCGGCCGAAGCCGAGCCCTTCCTGGCGGCTCAATCAGGACGGGCAGGGGTGCGTGCCTTGAAAGAGCCTTGCGGTCCGAGCGGCGGGAGGCGCCGATACGATGCGGCTTCGCTCGAACCTATGTACCGAGCTAGTGAGGCGGGCAACAGCGAACCATCACCCACC
>JAABUK010006395.1_pt1 | contig 17605 bp, 17 predicted proteins | sample 5559141 | NCBI WGS metagenome assembly JAABUK01 (sample SAMN10711869, study PRJNA513367) | rock metagenome | isolation source: Antarctica rocks | place: Antarctica: Victoria Land, Pudding Butte nord | collected 2016-01-03 | reverse complement strand
TGTTGAAGCTAGTTTGTGCTGCAATGGACAACTTTTGCACTCACATACCATGCATTGTCCAATCTTTCAGACAACGTGAAGTGACTTTGACACAACAGGAGTGCCTGTCAGATGGGTCTGTTTGTGGTTAGTCACGCAAAGCATAGCATTGGACAGACGTCAAGAATTGACCTGCTTGACTGCTGAGAGGTCCCAGCCTTCTTCCAGGCGGTGCGACCAGTGAAGGTCCTGGTGCCACTTGTGACCAGAGGCGTGCTCCCTGCTGCCCCCCTCCATGTCCAGCAGGAAGATCTGCAACACAGCCTGACGCTCACCACAACCTGATGACACCAAGGAACTCAAACTACATCTGTCTTCACTACCCAGGCTGACGTCTCGTAGTACAGTTCAAGCAGTACTGCAGGCTGCTGTTGCACCACAGGTGGTTGAGTGTTGCCGCAGCTTGGCTGAGAGCAACGGTCATGATTGGAGTGTCTATGAGAAGCTGCATGGCAACTGGCCTGTGTTGTGACCAAAGCTGTGCAGTAACATCACTACGACTCTTTGCCTTGCGCCAAGAGGCAAACCATATAAAGCAATGACAAACATGTACAGGCAAGCGCGTTTTGCAGAACAGGCGCTGGTGCTGATGTGTTCACAGAGTGGCCAGCAGAGGAAAAGGGAAGCTGTTATTGGGAAAAAAGAAGGGAGCTGTGCATAGCGTAATAGAAGGGAGCTGTGCGTAGGGGAACAGAAGGGCGCTGAGAGGAGGTGCACCTTGGTCCCAACAGCAGTGATGAGGACATTTGGAAGTGCTAGTGCGCCAGCTTTCTCCTGGTACAGAGACGTGAACTGGCCCAGTGAGCGGCCAGTGTTGTACACCAGTACACTGTTGCGCAAGGCAGCGTTGTCTTCCCAGTACTGCTTGAAGTTGTGAGTCATTGCATCAGCCTCATGCCCATTGCCCACCATGGTGCCGTCCAGATCACTCACCTGCCATGACACTTACGCGTACAGACGCTCAGCCTTTTACATGCGGCTGTTCCATTTGTATGCTGACGAAATGCGGCAACACATGGCGTTTATTAGACAATGTTGATGATGGTTCGCTCTTAGCTAATCACTAGACTGCCCAAGCAGCAGTGCTGTGTTTGAGGCTGGCACTCAGCTGAGTCCGCAGTTGTATCAGCACCAAACACAAGTGACTGTCCAAGCCTTGTCGGCAGATAGTAGCCCAGGGCTGAATTGATGAGGTACAGCACAACGTCCAAATTGGCAGAAAGTCAAACCAGACCTTGGCAGATTGCACAGAGACATGAGCAGGGTTGTGTGGCAGGGTGTGGCAGTGATGGCAGTGCACCAACCAGCATGATGGGTCCAGCAGTGGCCTGAGGGAAGGGGCGCAACTGGCCATGCTGAATCTTGTACCCACCGGGGTGTGGACACATGAACTGGCTGCTTTCAGATGGCCTGTGCCCCTGCAGACCCGCACCACAGCTGCAACCACTGGGCATGGCAGCTACTGATCAAGTCAAGCATGGATGAGGGGGCTGCAGACACAACCAAGAGACACTGCATCTGTCAGACACATGGTGCTTAACAGGCTGGAAAGATGCTTGGAGCTGCTGGCTTGGCATGCCCCAATGGTGGGGACAGTGCCTTGCAACTGGCCTATGGTTTGTGGGGATGACTTGTACAGAAATCATTGCAGCTGCACATTTGACACACCTCATTGGTGTTACTCTTGATGGCAAGCTCCATCTGAGTGCTTTGACAGCCTTTGGGGATGGGTATGACAGCTGTCTTCCAGCGGCCTCCGCCCCAGTGCTGGGATCTGCTTGCTGTGTTGTGCAGAGCCACTTGTTGCCACCCCTGTCACATGGCACAACAGTACATCTGTACAGCATTACCAAGACATACTTTGACTGCGCCTGACATTTGCATGTGCTTCACAAAGATAGACCTGTTGTTTGATAGCCTTCCAACAGTAGCCATCATGCGTTTAGCCTTAGCGTGATTACTCTATCTCTTGAGGCAAAGACAAACAAATTCCTGGACACACTGTGCTAGACATACTTTGCTTAAACTTCTTCTGTGGCTTAGCTGCAAGCATATTTCGTCTACAACATCAAACCGTTCTGTGGTCTGTGGTCAGGAACGGCATTTGTTGACTTGTTCCATTCAAACTTTTCAGAACTTTTCAGTTATTGTCTGTTGGTTCCCCAAATGAGTCTCAGAAACAAAGACAAAACATGTTACTGATTGACAAATTGCTGCATTTAACACGCGGCCTGCATTGCCCCAATGTGCCCTAGGTCCTTCCAAGCTCATAAACACAAGGCCAGCAGCCGAAGCATGCAGCACCACAGTCTGTTGAGATTTAGAGGCACCAGCCGCAGGACACACAGAACTGATGGATGCAATCTGATGGTGTGGCAAGGTCAGACCTTACATGTATGGCTGTTTCAAGCAATGAGCAAGCATGGCACAATACGAGCACACTCCAGGTGACAGTGCACACCAGAAAAGCAGTCCAGCATTGCAGAGCAGCTGTGCAAGCAGCAAGTATGGACTGCAGTCAAGCTTGCAGTTTGCTGCTCAGCCAGAGTGCAGAGTGCAGAGTACAGACCTGTGTGTGCTGTTTGCAAGTCAAGCGCATATGGATTGAAGCCCCCTGCCAGCCTGGCTCACCATAGAACAGGTGAAAGGCTGGAGGTGCATGGACAACAACCTGCATTGCTAGCACTCTTTAGCTGCAGATCTGTGCATGCAGACTGAGAGTGCATTTGTGCAAAAGCTTGCGAACTTGTGAGATGCATGTATGCACTGTGGAAGGCTGTAAGCACTGGCGGCCTCGTATGCATCAGCTGATATAAACATTGATGCTGCATGTCATGCACACCTTGCGCTTCACATGCATTCAATTCCCTGGTCGCTCGCAGAGAACGTGCAAGGCATCTTTTGGCATGCTGACCACCACAGCAGCCAAAGTCTGTGCAGAGTACCTTGTTAGACAGATGACCCTGTTCATCAGGCTCCACACTGCTGTTGCCAGAGACACTCCACCGGCCATCCACCAAAAACTGGTAGAAATATGCTCCTGGCTGCACACATCAGTAGTAAACAAGCAGGCTTGAATTTGCTGCAGTGGTCTAAGGGAAGCTAAGGCTGGTACATATGCAGCACACAGCAAACAGCTTGGCCCAAGAAGAGGCTTACCAACAGACTACAATCAAGACTGAACTTATTGCTGCCTGCTTCCCTTGACAGTGGTAATAGATCCTGCATTCACCTGTCCCTGTGAAATGCATGTATCAATAGATGGTGACTCACATTCGTTCACATAATTTGCAACAACTTGAAAGCCATCTGCTTGAAAGGCATACCATCCATCCTGTGAAGTCTCCAGCCACAAATACCTCTCTAGCCAAGCCATCTCCAATCCAGTCAAAAGTGACATTGCGCGCAACTGACTGCTGATTGTTGTATGAGCCCTTCATGCATGATTGCAATATAATGGGTGCTGACAAAAGCTCAAGCTGTGGAGCTTGCTAAGCAGCCTCACCTGGCTGTCTGAGACAATTGGCTCACAAGGTGAAGTTTGCCAGACGTTGTCGACCAAAAACTTGTACTGCAGCATGTATGGCATTTTAGTGATCTATAGCCTCACGTTCCATGCTGTGTGCCAAAGTTGAGCGGTGCCAACCTGGTGCAAGCCAGGTGATAGCATCATGCTCACAAACCAGTCACCAGTATCAGCAGACTGATGGAGGGGTATTGGTTCCTGCCAGCTGTTGAAAGACCCTGGTGCACGGCAATCGCAGGTGATGGCACGAACTTCCTGCTCAAACTAACAGATGCAACAACACGGCTCTGCTACATACCGAGAATGCTCACGGCGTGCGCGCCAAACGCCCCAGGCCATCTGAATGCTGTTGCAACTCCGTCTATCACATCGCCAGTGCCGTCCGGTGCAGCCAAGACGTCCAAATGAGCATGTTGCTGTGCACAATTTGCGTCATTCAACGTTTGATGTGGATTGTAGGGAGCAGCTTGATAACTTTCGGACGTGTGTAAGGAGCGAAAGCCCTGATGGCGGTCCGGACGTCGAGCAGGGCCCAGGCCAAAATGTGTGATACGTCGAGGATGCAACAATGGTACGTGAGTCTTCATCGCTGGCATTATGGTCTTTATCGCGATACAGTGTGGTCGGATAACTCGATGCGAAGTTCTCTTATGGTTTGATGCTTTTCCACTCGTGACCAGTTGATCACGGAATCAAAGGGCGATTCTGCCGCGCCATCGCAGAGCATGCTTGTTTGTTGGAATCTCAGCTGTGGAGAGTCTTAACCTGAGACCGTTCTTCAATGGCAGCAATGTCGAAGGAGGATTCGTAATCACAAGCTGTTTTTACATTTTTCAGCGCCGTAACCAGCGCCGTAACTAGTCTCGGGAACTACTCACAGATCTGAGAGCCCCGTTTACCCACTCTCATTATCGACTCCAAGCGCAAAGTCAGGGGAGTCGACCCTGGCTGTGCAATTGAAGCATTGCGTGTCCATTGTATACTTCAGTACGCGTGTGAAAGCTCCCACTGAACCGCTGACGCACCGGCAAACGCGGCAATCGGGGGCAGCAGCGACCCCATTGTGGGCGCTGCCCAGCGGCGCAGGGGGCTGCTGAAGCCATGCAGCACCCGCAGAGTCCGCTTAGATATGATTCAACCCAATCGGACCAGCTGTCACAGGTAATTGCATTGCCGTCTTGTTTCCTTCGAGGATTGACAAATCCCGACGGCATGCTTTTGACAATCGTCTCGGGTTGGTGCAGGCGCTCGAGATCATGCCAGGTCGATTGTACATGGCTGCTTTGAGAACTACTGATGGTTTGCACCGGTCCAGTATTGCATCGGGCTCCATAACGTACTGCATAGACAGTGAGCTGGTGAGGAGCTCTGCAATACTTGCAGCGTTTTCTATGGCTATCATGCGATGGCAGCAGTAAGCTTTCACAGCTTAAGTTTTTGAACCGCTTGTGATGCCTCAGGTGTATGAGCCTTTCTATGCAGACTTTGGTCCCCTGAACCTTGGGTTGACATACAGATTTTGTCAGAAGACACAAAACAACCTGCAGGTGATAGCAAGCACGGCAAACCATTAAACAAACTGTATACTTTTTGCTACAAGCAAAGGGACTGCTCAGCACCGGTGCCAGGCTTTTGCCCATTGGAGATTACAATCAGTACACTGTCGCCAACATGAAGTATGTAAATTGCTATAGGAAGGAGAGCGGCAGCGCAAAACTGTCTACTTCTGCTGTGGACCCACAGCTCACCAAAGGGCAAACGCAGCTGTTCTGGTGCGCCTGGTCACCCTGTTCTGCCCGCATGCGAGAGACACAAATGCTGCATGCATAAAAAAACCGCTGCTTCTTTTCATACAGACGCAGCTTGGTCTTAAGATCTGCATGCCAGCCTGTTGCCTGCTGCAAAGCGTGATAGCTCTGCCTGTGCCATCTGGGTTCTTCTGCCTGCACAGAAACTCAGAGTTTCTCTTTATAGGTTGCTATCGCTTCTGGTGATACTGTTGTGTTGCATATGCAGATGGGCATCTTCCAGGTGGTGTATCTAGGGGCCTCAGCAGACGAAGCATACCAGAGAGTGCAGTCTTTGCAGCCCTTTACTCCCTTCAGAGATGCTTCCTGTGGCCCTCCCTCCTTCAACTTGACTGTGCTGCATTGCATTCAGGTGATTGCTTGTCACATGCAAGAGCACTAAAGCTTGTTTTACAGTGCAAAAGGGTCCGTGCATTATACAGTGAGACTTGCAAAGGCTGGCTGCAGCTGCCTGAAAGCTGCAATACGCTCATGCTATGATATGCACTATCCAGAATCGGGATATGTTGACTGCTTTGCGGCAATGAGCTGCAACACCAGGCTGTACAAATCAAAGCTGCTGCGACAGGGGCTGGCAAAAGCAAAGCAGACAGGGTTCATTGACTGGCACCTGCCTAACTCCACTTTCAGTCTTGAGGAGTATGAGCACTATGAGCAAGTGGAGAATGGGGACCTCAACTGGATCCTGCCAGGTACTCAAGCAATGCTGACTTTCATACCTTGTTGTACAGCTTTGCACTGGCCAATGTTGTTCCCATGCTGAACATCAGCATGCGTATCTACATGTCATCTAGTTCCACAGCTTGTGGACATCAAGACCTTGTATTAACAATGTAGTGCTTGCCAGCAGACATGTTGCGCACCTGTTGAGCTTTGCCATTGCTGCTTGACATGCTGACTTATTCATGCAGACTTTTCATATTGAATCATGTTGCATGACACTGTCCAGATGTTGATCAAGAGCCATAGAGTGACATCACTTTGTGCAATGCAGGCAAGCTTTTGGCGTTCTCTGGCCCCTCCAATGTTGCCCGTGTATACTATGGCTTCAAGTCATTTACTCCTGATGACTATGTTGAGTACTTCAGGCAGCGGGGGGTGTCTGCTGTTGTCAGGCTCAACAAACCAGTGAGTACTCTACATGTTGTTCTGCAACCTCAAAAGCTGCCTTCACTGTGCACCATTGTCACATGCAGGCGACTTGTGTGATGTGTGTGATGCGCTTGGTTTGATACAATGGCATCACAAGCAAGACCAGCAAAGTTGCTGAAGCATGAGCTGACAATTGAATGTCTGTGATGTAGATGTATGATGCAAAGCGGTTCACAGATGCTGGCTTCAGACATTATGAGCTATACTTTCCAGATGGTAGCTGTCCGCCAGACACCATCACTGCCAGATTCCTAGAGATTGCTGAGAGGGAAGGAGGTGTTGCTCTCTCAGTCCTCAAACTGCATTGAAAGATTGTTATGCTTGGTCCAGGTTGCAAAGGTTCACAATGGCCACAGAATGTTGTGTGCTGCACTGAGACAACATCCCATACATTGACCCATATGTGTCCTGCATGTTTAACTTCTTCTACAACTTTGTTATTCCAAGGCTCATCCTTTGCATGCAAGCAAAATCGGTCCAAAACAACTCATGCAGGCACAACATCTCAAACTGTGTTCAGACCTTGGTTCTGCCTAATTGTGCTTGAGAAGTTGTTTGATTCCACTCACAAACCAGTTGATGGGGTCCAGATACTACCTGGAATGGCAAACTCACCTTTCAATGGAGCCTTGCCTCGAATAGCATTCACACTGGGATGCTATCTGAATAGCATCAGTTGCGTATAGAGACAGATCACGGATCACGCCTGTAGGTGACAGAAGCATCAGCAAGATTATATTGCTGAATATGGAGGGGGGGGGGGAAATAAGCACCTCAAAGTCAGGCACAAGTTAACTCCTTGAAGCTGCTCAGAAGCTTGGCAGGAGCATTCAGACAGACTATGCACAGAGTTGACCTTTGCCAATGCGATGCTGAGCAGAAGGTGACAATGATGCAGGGGCGCTGGCCATTCACTGCAAGGCAGGGCTGGGGCGCACAGGGGTGCTCATCTGCAGCTACCTCATCAAGCACCACGACTTCACTCCTGAGGAGGCCATTGGTTACATACGAGTGTGCCGGCCGGGTTCAGTCATTGGCCTGCAGCAGAACCATCTGCTGGCCAAGTACGCGCAACTCCAACAAGCAGGCCAGCTCTTCAGGCAGCAGCATCAGGTAGCCACTGCAACCACTATTTTGACAATGCAAGAACAGCTTTGCAGGCATGCCTTCAAGACTGGTTACTCTTCCAAGAGTCCTTGCCCCGGCAGCTTGTAGCAATGTTTACAACCTGTACTGCGTTTGTTTGTTGGTCACATGAGCCTTGGTCCTGTCTGGAGTGATGCTTGGCACTCAGCCAGGCTCACTACAGGCATTGAATTGTGAACATAGAAAGTCAAGTTGTGCCCTGCCAAAAGAAAGAGTCACGAAGCAAGAAACTGGCCGGCCTCATTTGCTGCTTTGCTAGCGTGAACAGCAAGCATGTGTGTTGCCTGCACAAGTGCAAGTTTTTGTGGAAGAACTAATATAGAGCAGCTCTATCCTTCCAGCAATCTTGGTTTACCAAGTGGGACTGGACAAGGCTTGCAGAAATGCCAGTGCATGTGTCAATGGTGGTCTGACAGTGGGTATGGTTGCAGATGGGATATGCACCTGAAGTGGCAACTCATTTGGAGCGCATGCAGCCTGCCTCAGCACCCCCCGCGCGACCCCACAAACCTGCTGCAATGGCAGGCGCCCTGCTCAAGCCAAGTAAGTCTGACTTGCTCACCTCTCCCGCAGACTTCTACTTGTACTGCATTGGGTTTGCCAAAACCTTTATGCATGCACAGCATGCGCAACAAGGGTGGCTTCCAAATGGTGATCATAGTCATTTTCATTGCTTGCTATCACTTCTGCCATTATCTGCCTTTGTTTACTAGCATACGCAGGGCACCATTGCACATGTTGCTTACAAATCCGGAATGTGACACAGACTCCGCATGCCATGTTATTTTGAGACGCTGCAGCTCATGATGCTCCACAATTCCTCTTTGTCAGTTGATTACAATAGGGTCATACAGCATTTGTTGCAGTGCTAATACACACAAAATTGCGTGATGTGCTTGTCTGTGGTGTCAGACTGTATCTCAACTATACTGACAATCATGCTGTCACAGGTGAGAGACCGGCAACCGCCAGGCTGGAGGTGACTGCATCCAGTAGGACCGGCATGTACCCCACCTCTGCCGGGGGGAACCAGCCCCCTTCCCTGCAAAGGGCTTCCTCCCTGTCCAGCCGCACCCCAGCTTCAACAGCTGTGTCACCCAGTCTGTACACCCCTCCTAGCGCCAACACCAGGTCCAACAGCTTGCGTGCTAGTACCAGCAGGTCAGCATTCTACCTGTCTGTGCAACACCTATGTATGTCACCTGCCATGTTGTCTGTACAGACATTACACCTCAAAGTGTCATTGTAGCACAGCATGTCCTACTGCATGGACTTTGTTTGTGGTTGCTGCATGTCTAAGCTGGCTGTGTTATAGCAAAAAAAGCATCCTGCCAGAAATGTCTGTGATGCTCTAAAGCAAATTTGCCACAACAAGTGTATGATTGCAGGCTCACAAATTTCCTGTCATCCACCCCCAGTTCATTGCGGGCATCCTTTGGTCGGTCTTCCTTGCTGAGTCAGAGCAGTCCTGATCCCCTGGCTGCGGTCAAAGCGTCTGGATCTGCCATGGGCAGAGCCAATTCTCAGCCTCCTAGTCCACAGATGGCAGACATGAGCAGGGCTCTTGCCCCTGGTGCTGATCCCTCCGCAGCAGTGGGCAAGTCGGGGGTGACCCGGACTTTGGCTCCCAACGGCCAGCCGAGAAAGGTTCCGACTGCGCTGCTGGCACCAGGCAGCACACCGGTTAAGCCAGCCAGATTGAACAGCGGCGGTGGATCCATGGAGTCGAGCTGGAAGATCGGTGTGAACACTGCTGTCAATCAGGCGCCGCCTGCCACCACGTACGGCTCAGCATTTGGAAGGCTCAGCTCTGGGACCAGACAGACGCGCAATTAATGGCTGCACATTCACAGCGCTGCAACAGTTTGCAGTGCGAATAAAACATGAATGGCCATTCATGAGTGAACATCCTGGCATGCCAATTTGTTCACAATACATAAGCCCTTCACTGCAAAGCTCAAGTCGCTAATAGAGGGCATCGGTGAACAGAGCAACACAAATGATGTCAACTATTAATAACTGAGATGCATGATTTTGGGAAACAGCCAGCGGCATTCCCTTAACAGTGTACATGCATTGCAGCACGTTTGAGTTCTTGTAAGATGCGTATGCATTTCAATGCATTGCGCAGCCTAACACAACCCGTGCTTGACTGCATACTGTATCTAACACTGACATAGTACCCCTATGATCCAGGCACTTTACCAAGCTTTGCAAATCAGTGTATCTTGGGAACGTGTACCTGAGATCCAATATATCAAGGAATGTGCATATGCATGGCTGTGTCCATTGATGATGGCAATCCTGGAACGTCAACACACCTTACAGTCAACGTACACAATGTCAACAAAGCGCTTTGCTGCCACTAGTGCTGCTGAAGTTGACTGACATTTGCTGTGCTTGCAAGTGAACTGAACTCACCCCCATCAACTGACTACATGATACTGAAACAGCCAAAAAACACTGGTAGCATTCATTGTTAAGGCACAAAGAACAACATGTGCAGTCCGTGCACCACCTGGTTTGCCTCAGCTGGGCAACTCATGCTGAGTTCACGGCTCAAGTGCGTCATACCCACAACAGCAACAAAGCTGTGGATGGAGTTGAACCCAACACACACAAAACTAAACATCTGACAACTGCGATGATGCCCGTCACTGGTGGCGTCTGGAAGCCGGTAATTTTGTAGCTGGTCGAACATATGGCAGCGGCTGCACCTTCATATGGCAACCTTTACTGAAAGTAACAGGGCTGACGATACAGTCATTGTCCGCAAACCTGTGCCGCAGCTTCCCAGATGAGATCCATGAAAGCAGCTTTTGCACAGAGCTCAAGGCTGGCTGTTTATGCCTGAAGGAGACAGCCTGCATGAGGATGACAAGTAGCCATGTTGGACAAGCTGTCAAGACTACAGCTGATGCTTGCAGCTCTCATTGAGCTGTCTACGACAGTTTGCAACAGTCTCATGGAAAATCTCAAAGCATAACATAGCGCTACGCTGCCGTTACATGCCAACCTACATATCTAAGTCCTATGCAATACCCAGTTTGGTACACAAGTGCTGCAAATGAAACTTTTGCATCCTGAATGGCAGGCACTGGGATGTATTTCTGCTCTACATTAGCATGGCTAGAATGAACCTGATGACCTCAACCTCAACCTCATGATCTGCCTTATTGTCAGATGAATGTGCAATCAATCATCATCATGCAATCATGCAGTCAGTACTGAGGCATACCTGCAGGACAGCTGACAGTGCAAGAAGGGCAACAGCAGCCTGGGCCTCAGAAAATGGCTTTACTGCCAAGCTACAGATCCTTGATGATTGCTGTCCTGACTCAATGGATGTCATTCCCTGCTTCTGTTCATTGCGCTCATTCAGTTTCAAGCTATCAGTCAACAGAGCCTTAGCCTGAGATGATATGATGTCATGAGCTGCAGCACAACGTCGCTGGACGTGCAGGATTGCGAGAATGATGTCTGCACTATGAGAATGGCTCAGAGTGGCGTCTGCCTGAAGTCCCCCAGCTGATTCCTGCACTGCTTGTGTGCTGTGTGAACTGCTTTGGTTTTTTTTGGGTGTTGCGTCTGATGTACAATTTGCAAGCGAATTTGCAGAGCCCAGAGTTGCTGAGAGGCCTTCACAGCTGGGGTTGCTGACATGTTGCTGTGACTGTGCAGGGGTTTGGTGTTGGCTGAGAAGTGCACGCATCCTGTTTCTAAGGTAGCTAGTATCAAGATTAGTTGGGTCATTGGCCCAGGTGAGTCCCTGCTCTCTACAAGCAGCCTCCAGGATGCCCTTGTGCACATCCAGAAATGGCCTGACTAGTAACAAGGGATGATCAGTATCTGCGTGCACAATTCAGGAATGAACTGCAGGTCAAGGGGCATGCACAGAGCAGCTATGAGTGTTTGCTGCCAGCGGGGGTCTATCATGGTGCAGCAGCATGCAAATGCAACGCCAAAGTGCTTCCTGCGATGCACCTCCTCTTGATGCAGACTGCTGCAATAGTAAGGGGCAAGTGCAGTGCAGAAATCAAAGGGCCAGGTGTGCAATTGTGATGTAGCTTGGGACAGACATGTACCTAGGAAGCACCATGATGCCTGAGAAATGCTTGCTAGGCCAGCAATGCCGCTGCCCCTGCTGGCTCTGATCATCAGGTTCTCAGCTTGGTCTCCTGGATAGACACACTCTCCATCTGTATGTCTTTGCAGCCTTGTGTAAGGGCAAATGGGGACGTAGTCCCACAAACGCCAGTATGCAGGATGAAATAAACCAACATTTGCTGCATAACAAAGCTCGTCAACAAATAGGCCGGACCACAGCCTTTGTGCTCACCAGCATGATGTCCAGTCAGGAGCACAGATATGTTTTTGGCCTTGCAGGCTCTGTGAAGCAACAGATAGCGGTTGATGCTGGCTGTTTCCATTAAGCGGCCTTGTCTGGGTTTCTCAAGCCATTCCATTTGCATGATGTCAGGTTGCAGACCCATAGCTGCAGCTTGGCTGGCTGCATGCTGGCACTCATACTGGCTCTCTACCCTCAAGGCATGGTTTATACACAGAGCAGCCACATTTGGCTGCTGTGTTTCCATGTTTTGCTGCAGCTTTAGTTTCTGAGCTGTGTCTGGATCCAGCAGGCATTGCAGGTGCTGGGACACTGACAGATAGTTTTCGAGGGGCATTGGCTGCTGTGCAGGTTCAGCTTTGTCTAGAGCATTTCGTACAACCCTGGGTACCCGGACTGCATCCACACGCGTAAAACAGACCCTAAGCCATGTTATGTAAACACACTTCGAAGAGCAGCAAAATAGAGACTTAGCACACACCGTCGGATTTCGACCACTCAGACACAGCTAGAGCAAGGCTGAGGCTGTCTGCACCACCCGACAATGCGATTGCGACTCCAGTGGACCTGGTCATCCCCAAAGCTGCCAGTTTGCCGGCCAGGAGTTTGCCAAGCAGCGCTCCTTGTGTGTGGGACATAGCGTGAACATGTGCTTCATTACTTTTGTGATGTCAGGCAGGAAGACATAGCGGAGGCATGAATGAATGTCGTCAAGGATACAGGTGCACAAATTCGCAGGCTGTTGACCAGGTCAACCGTTCCCTGACTACACAGTACTGCAGTACGCCACGGAAAGTACGGAGTCTGCACCGGTGTTCGACAGCAGGCAGTGTTCGGACGCTCATAGTACTTTTCAGCGCCAGTCTTGTCCTGTATTGCGCATTTCTCCAGTAGCAAGTGCCAGCCTATGTCACAGCAGGCTTGAAATGGTCAGCAAGTTTTACCAGACATGCCGAGGGTAGGATGTTAGGTAGGCAGGTGATTTAGGGGGCGCGGACCGAGTAGTTTCAGTAGCTTTCGGGTAAAATTTGAGCATGTCGACCGCTGCTCTGCCTCGACATCTGCTGAAATGGATTCTGAGCCTTGACCTGACCTATCCAATCAAGCATCCTAAAAGGTAAACAACAGCAAGCTTGCGGCCTACCACATGATGCACTCTCGTAGGCCCAACCCGCAGCTACATACGATGCTTACGATTACAGGGACTTCGCCAACGGCTTTTTGGCGGCAGAGGTACTGTCAAAGTACTTCCCTGATGACGTTCAGATGCACTCGTTTGAAAATGTAACCAGCATTGAGCGCAAGAAGAGCAACTGGCATTTGTTGAAGAAGTTTTTCAAGGTATGCAGATGTCAAGTCAGGCTCAGCTGACTTGTTGTGCTGGTTTGGCTTGGTCAGACGTGTAGCTTGCTGTGACGTTGACCTGAGTTTTGCTACATACAGCGGTATGATGTGCCAGTGAGCAAAGATGATGTGGACCAAGTGATGGCAGCAGCAGACGGCGCCATAGTCAAGCTTCTGCAGATCATATACGACTATGTACATGAGGATCCTGCTGCCCAGTCAGAGCAGCAGCCTGAGTACCATGAGGAGCAGCAGTATTATGACCCCACTGCTGTGCCAGGCTACAGCTCAGGCTCACCAACCATGCAGCTTCAGCAGCAGCAGACTTCATACACATCAGCCAACTCCCCTGCATATATGCAGCCAAGCAGCCTGCCATACATGCAGCAACCATATGCTGAAAGTCCTTCTGCAGCATACTCGCACCAGCAGCAGTCCCCAGGGGTTTCATATTCCCCAGGAAGTGCTTACTCACCAAGTAGTCCTTATTCACCAAGTGGAGTGTCTCAGCAGCCGGCAGGGGAAAGCTGGCCTCAGCAGTACCCAGTTGGTATGCAGTACTCTAGTCCGATGGCCATGCAGCAAGCGCCACAATATTCCCAGCAGATGTTCAGCGCAGGCATGCCGCAGCACATGCAAGCTCCACGCAATGATGCTGTGCCACAGCAGATGATGGGCAATGCAGTGCAGTATGCAGCAGGCTATCAGCCTGGGGGATATGCACCTGGTCAAGATCAGCATGAGGGCAGCATGCCCAGCATTGAGTATGATAGGAGGCCGCGAGCTGTGGAGTACAAGCCGTACACACAGCAGGATTACAGCAGCAGGAATTATGATGCTAAGATGCAGAAGGAGTATTGGAAGCTGGGAACGTTGGGTCCCCAGATTGAGGATGAGGATCTGCAGGTAACACCACCTTCTAGGATGTCTGACATGCTATATAGACAGCTTAATCACAATGAGGTCTTGAATGACCTGCACACTGACTCATAGCATCTGCTAAAGTGGGTGTTGTGAGGCTTAATTGCACCTTTGAGAGCAGATGACAACCCATAACCTGTTGTACTTGTGAAGCTGTGGGTGTGAGCCTTGCTGTGCAACACAGCGGCATATCACATGAGATTTTTCAAGCTGATTGTTGCGCAGGCCAAGAGGAAGAAGGCTGAGGAGCTGAAGGACCTTGCGCGCAGCATACGAGAGAAGAATGCGCGCTTGGTAAGATCCCCGCACAATGCTTTGAGCGTGGTCTTCTCATGTAGTGGCTGCCTTGCACATAGCTTGGTCTGCTGATATAGTGACCAGGCATGCATATGTCACTTGCTGTGTGACAACATGCAAGTTTCCAGCAGCCATTCAGGTGACCAGGCAAGCAACTGCTCAGCATTGCCTTGCTCTGAATGCATTGCCTGCGTGCAACATGATGTCAACTTTCAGTAGTTACAGGACTTACAGACTGGAGTCAAAAGATTGAAGTATTGACTATGTAGGCTTCGATGGCAACAGCAACAGCCAGGCCCAAGGTCGAGACCCCAAAGAGCAAGTCTGTGCGTGAAAAGGCTTTGGAGTTTGCCAGAAATGTGCCTAGACCAGAAATGAAGCGTGCAGCTTCAACAGGCAGCAGTTCAGGGGAAAGCACACCCAAGCAGCAGCCACCAACTTCAGGTTTGACAGAGATTGAGCGACTGCAAGCACAGCACGCAGCACATCGCAAAAGGGTTGAGTCAATACGTCAAGAGTTTGTGAGGATGGCAACAGCATAGCGCACCGCACTTGAAAGGGGAATCCACAGTTGAATGCGTTGCAGCTGCAACGCTGACTATGTCTCTAGCAAGACTGTTCATGATGCAATACTGCAAAACATTGAGTAGTATGTCTGACTGTAGATTCAAAGTGCAGCGTTTGAGATAGCATGTGCCTTTAAGCAGCAGGGTCTGCGGAATTCATTTGCTGCCATCTGGGATTACTGTACCCGATGGGTTCATTGGACCCAACAGATGGTCTGTATAGATTCATTTCTCTCTCCCATCCTGCCTCATGGCTGCTCCAAAAACTTGTCTATGATTGCTGAGAAAGCGCCAAATGTCAAACAGCCAGCACAGGCTGCCTTTGGTCCTGCACTTGCAGCAAGCGTGCCGCCCGCAAAACAGCCAGCGTACATGGAGTTGTAGATGTCATGCTTTGCCCTCATCTTTTCTATGACGCATTCTGAGCCAGCAAACAGAGCACCCACAGCACCAAAACCCTTGGCATATGTCCTGCGCAGATTGACACTTGCTCAGGCATGAGCAAGCCAAAGACAACCTGTGCAGTGCTGTGACAAGCACTACATTGTGCAGTGCAGCGTATGTAATGTCAATGTAGTCTGCTGTCCTATGAAACTGTATGCACAAGCAGGTCCTCACCAACTTCTTGACCTTGCTGTGAGCAGCATTTGACGAAAGACCTGCCGCGTTGTCTGCTTCTGAGCTTCAACACCTGGGGCTAAGTTCCCATCCATTCCAGCGCCCTATTGTATCAAACGAACATTCTGATGAGCAGTGACGTATCGATGCATGCCATGATTAAGCTCAAACCTGGACTAGGCAATTCAGTCAGCGATGCAGACACTTACTCCTGCATCCATACTGCCCATCACAACACCAAACACCAATCCCAAGCCCATGCCCATCACTCCAGACATGACAGTTCTGATGCCGCAGTTGTTCATCATATCTTCTTGGACTATTTGCTCCGGTGTGGGCATCTGGATTTGTCTATACTCCTTTTTAGGTTTGCCTTTTTTTGCTGGTTGCGGTGCAGGAGGCTCCTGCGCAGAGGGGTCAGCGGACGGAACAGGACTGGACGAGCTCGGGGCAGCATCGTCATTTGGCTGCGACATTATGCGGATAACCAATGTAGCCTGGCGCTTGGGCGACAAATTGCTGCTGCACATTGTGGTTTGACTAGTAGGGCAGTACGTGACCGCCCTCCTGGCGACACAGGGGCTTGCTGGCACAAGGCCCATCATGTTCCATCATGCTATGAAGTCTTTGAGGGCGCTGAAGTAACATTTTGATGACTTGCTTGCACATTTTCACATGGAATCCTTGTGAACACATGATGAGGCAAAGCTATTTTTGTTTGGCATCTGAAGCAGTTGTGCTAGTGATTTGAGGAACTGATGAGGCAGCTTCAATGGGATCAGAAGATGCTGATTTTGCAACTTCTGGTGAGATAGCCTGCGTGTCATCCACTGAAGCCTCTGCATCAGGCTGCTTGCTGCCTGTTGACTTGCCATTAGCAGCAGCATCATCGCCAATCATGCTGAGCTCTCTCAGATTCAGTTTCCCCAGCAGCTTGTAGTCCTCAACCACACTGATAGCAGCAGTGGCTTTCATCACTTCCACCAGGATTGTCTTTTTTGGGTTGTTCAGCTCCACCTTGTAGGGTGGCTGCAAACAAAACACACAGTTGATGCTAGCTCAGCTTTGATCAGTAGCAGGCAACACAGATGATGCTGCAGTGCAAGGCATTGCACCCATGACGGCTACCCTTGTGAAGTCATCTCGTGCTGCAGTAAGAGATGTCTCAGAGACCAAAGCTAGTACCTGGGGAACACAGTCGACCATGGTGTTGATGACATCCATGCGCTTCAATAGATCGCTGGCTCTGTGCTCATACAACACACCAAACTGCAAAGCACACAAGCTTTAATTATGCACGGAAGCTGCATTGTCGATTCAAATTGACAGTGAAACTGCAGTGACCAGCTGAGCTTGCGGTTCTTACTGTAGTTTGTGGGACATCCTCGCCGGTAGGGAAGTGCTCAGCCAAGACCTTTTTGCCTAGCTTGGAGATGTCTTCCAGCCCAGCATAACAAACACCCTCTATTGGCATGAACCTCATGCACACCCTGCAGCACGTTGCAGCTCAGTACTCCACAGCACATGTTTAACAGTGATTGCATTTCTGCAGCCAAAGCGTGCATATCATGATTATTGCAAAATGTGCATATATAAGCTATGACATTATTAAGCTATCACATGCATAGGCAAGAAACAAGACATGTATCAAGATGCAGTCTATTGAAGCTGACATTTGAGTGACAATGTGAGCCAGACAACTTCAGGCACAGAAAGCTCACTTGCTAAGGCATTGCTTGGTCTCCAGCACATCTCGTGCAGCAGCTTGCACCACCTCAGATGGGGTGGGATGTACATCAGGAGTTTGAAAGCCGATATAGATGAGGCCAAACACATTGAC
>JAABUK010006392.1_pt1 | contig 17613 bp, 16 predicted proteins | sample 5559141 | NCBI WGS metagenome assembly JAABUK01 (sample SAMN10711869, study PRJNA513367) | rock metagenome | isolation source: Antarctica rocks | place: Antarctica: Victoria Land, Pudding Butte nord | collected 2016-01-03 | reverse complement strand
GAAGACCCTAGCACCATAGTATCCATCGACGTGTTTCTTACCTAGATATCTGCATCCACATACATATGTACATGTCTCCATACATATATATCTACATGCATACATACATACATACTAGCTTCCTCCTACCCCAACCCCCACGATCCCAAACCCCATTCCAATCCCTTCGAATCCAAACCATACAATCATCCATGATACAAAGATCCCCCATGCTTCAGCCTCAAGCCATCATCACGTACAAATTCAACCTTTCAAACTACCCACCACAAATACCCCTACCCTTTAGAACTCCAGTCTTGATTCCCTCACCACAGAAAAACGGAGATGGTGTAACAGCCTCATCCCGTGTGAAGGAATGGATGTCCGAGTACAAGGCCAGCTGGCTTTCATTATATGGGATTTGTCTTCTTCTGAAAGGGGCGGGGCTTGCTTTTCAATGCTCTTGATGAGAAAAGAGAAATTGAAGACGCTGTGGATTGATATCTCGCACGGGGTATGCAATGCAGATATATTGCAGATATATTCTTGTGCATGCGCCGCTCTCTTTTGATGCTGAGGTTGCATCTGTGAGGGAGGCTGTATGCCTGCCTGAGTAGTTTTGCTTCAAGGCCGAAGCGGACTGAGGATGTGGAGAGTAGCTTGGTCAGGATCAATATACTTGGAAAGTTTCTTGTAGGATGTTTATCGGCTGGTACTGCGGAGAAGACTGTGCAGCAATACCTCGCCTCTGTCTAAGATACATTCGTATTATTCCAGAACCAGCTCCAATCTTGATCAAGATCCAGATTCACGTTTGCAAAAACACCTCCATCAATGCCTGCGCCTTGCTGCGACTGTACAGGGTACCCGCCGAAGTTCAAGTCCGAGGGCATTGCCCCTAGGTAGTTGTCGAAGCCGGGCATATCGTGACTATAGTTACTCGGTGTTTCCATTTCCGGCGATGGTAGTTGGAGAGGCTGCTGCACGGCCTCGGGGGTCTTGAGGTATGAGTGATTGAAGTTCTTGCCCGGGCCGAAGACTACGGTGCCGAAGTATGGGATTACCACCCTTACTGCTGATTGGCCCGGGGGACATGGTTCGGCTCTTGCTTTGCAGAACATTTTGAGAGCTCGCGCTGCTTGGGTTGTCACGCCGGCATCGGTTTCGAGAGAAGCACGTTGTAACAAGTCTGTTGTGGTGGTAATGAGGTCCTCGTCCTTGCTGGCTTCCTGCTGATCACGAGCTAACTCTGACGAGGAAATGGTTAGCAGGTTCAGGACCAATACCATTCCTGCCGTGAATGCTTGAAAGTCAATGACTTTGCAGACCAAGGAGTCGAAACCTTGAGCTGGACGGAATACTTGGTATAGGTTGATCATCTCACGGGCAGACTCGAGGGCAGCGATCTTGTTGTACTCGTAGCGACGGTCCGTGGCCGCTTTCAGCATAAAAGGTAAATGAAGAAGAGTTCGAGCTTGATGGTGCCAAAATTGTGGGAGGCGGCGGCTGAACAACTGGCTTACGACGTCCTTTTGCTCCATATCGTTGGCCCACCACTCGCTTGGCATTGATGCAGCAAGGTCGGTCAACTCACCCTCGATCTTGACTGTCAATGGCAACGTATTCTTGGATGGCGGCTCCTGATTGCGGTCAATGATATGCCCAATGATATTGGCCAAGTGCAGTAGATACTGCTCGCCAGTTGGATGCGCGTCAGGGTCCATTGGACTTTGTCCATGTGCAGAGACCGCGCACTGCATCTCCGATACAGCATAAGGCAGACCGAGTAGAAGGCTTACAAATCGGTCACCGTGGTACAGAGCCTTCCACAAACTTTCCCGGCGCTGTGTGGCAGGCCCGGAAGGTCGCGAGTATTTTGGTCGTACGTGGAGGCCTAGGAGCTGAGCGAGGGATAGGGCTCTTCGGAACATTATCCAAGTCTTCCGGATCCGTCCATCATTTATCTCATGCCTGGCGCGTAAATGCAAACATTCTATGCCGTCAATGGTAGCAGCGACATCATCATCTGAGATGACAAGATCGTCGACTGCATTCATATATTGCGTACTGAGACCAATCTTAGTGACGGACGGTCCAAGATTAACGTTGAATCTTGGCGGCGCCTCTTGAAGACTGATGGAGAGGCAAAGGAGGGCTTTGGCTATTTTTTGTACGCATCCACTTGCCTTTGACTCTGCGATGAATTGATGAACACTCGTTGTCCCTGGATCAACACCATATATCTCGGGATAGATGTTCTGGCTGGCCCGCCACCAAGTATCCGATGCATTCAAGATCGCATCTTGCAACTCTTGAGCTGGAAATAGGGAGAGCAGTGTGCGACGTATGTGATCATGCTTCGGGGTGGAGTCTTCGTCTATCTCGGAGACTGGCGGCGAAGCCATGGCTCCAGCGTTGCTATGCTCGTGGTCCTCGAGGCGACTCAGTATGGAATTATCGAAGAGGCTCAGGACGGGTGCGTTCTCTAGTAGGGTGCCTGGCGAGGTGACGGATTCTGCAGGTGTAGGCGGCAGCACTTCGGACCGCAGCTGCTTCAGCGTTTTCGCGGCTTCGTAGTCGGGTTCATTCGTATGTGTAGCAGAAGTGCTCAGTTTCATGACGATAGATTGCAACGCATTTTCCAGTTCCTCCACTCTCTGCTGTAGATTTTGCTTGCTGTCCGGAGGGGGACGCTTTGAAGATTGGGTGGGCTGCTGGTCGCGGCACTGAATCTGGCGGGTAAAGCATTCTGTACAGGTGTTGGGACTGGTAGCATGTATGATGCAGCTTTTCTTTCGGCGTCTACCTGTAAGGAATCAGCGCGAGTCTTGCTTTGGATAGTTGTAGCGAAGCAAAGAGGACGAAGACTCCGGGCTCTCCCAGAATCGTCATCACACGATGAGTACGTCTTTCTCTGGAGAACATGGCTGCAAGGGGAGGTGCGCGGGCAAGAGGCGAGGGTACATACATTCAGTGCAGCTACGGGTGCCCTTCCTCATTTTCTTCCGTGGCTGTTGGTCCGATGCAATGCTGGGAGTGGCTGACATGATGGACGACCAAGTTCCCAACGTGTGTCTCCAACGATGCCGGTTAAAGCGACCGACGGACGAAGTTGATGAATTGTTTCGGAAGCAAGATGAAGGTGAAGAAGGGGCTTCAAGAATGGTGAATGGTGAATGGTGAATGGTGAATGGTGACGATGTCCTGGTTGACAGCTTCAGATGTTTGCTGACAGGACAGCAGAGGTCGGACCAAGAGTCGGACGAAGTGTCGGACGAAGCTCAAGGGGGCTGACGTAATCTTGTCTAAGTATCCCATCTGGGTCGAGTCTCGGAGATAGCGGCATGGGTGCGGTCGTAATCCCCCACCTGTTCTTTGTCTCCGATCAGAGCGTGCTGAGTAAGCGTCGTACCTTGGGCAATTCGAACTAGTCCGGAATCTCACTAGTGAGACAACCTGTTCTGACTCAGCGGGCTCACTCACCGTCCTTCCAGATTGTAGGCATTGCATATACCCCTCGTGAAAGGAATGGACGACAAGCAGCAATGTCGTTGCAGGCGCTTTCGTCTCCCTTGAACCGGGTAGTCCAGAATGTGGTACAGAATTCACATGAGTCATCCCAAAGTCTTTCTCACCAGTTGTACTATCACCCTCACAGATGCTTGCGGCTATGGCAGAACACATCTCCCGAACAGAGAAGAAAAGCTGGAGCCTGATGCATTGTCGAATAGGACAAGACTTTCGCTGAGGATTCAGTATCCACAATCTCCGACCTTTTCCCTTTTCCCGCCTTGGAATTCTTCAAACTTCGTCCGACACACGCGCTTTGGTCCGACAATGCTTACTGACCCTTGTTGATTGACCTCGCGCTCAGACAGACCAAAATCTGAGTCACGACAACATGTCAGCTCCTGCTGGACTCAAGTACCCATCCTTTCTACATCTTTCTCTTCAAATCCGGCCAGTTTCATCAAACTCCAATCTCCATACAGTGGACCTCTTGCCAAGCAGAACTTCCCCTGGTCTGCTCTATTGATACAATCACCCATTTCCTCTACCTGCTGTGAAAATGTCAATGGGAGAAAAGACAAGCATTCCAGCCGATTCGCCCACCATGCATCTTCCAACTCCTGCCGGAGAGGAAAAAGATATGTCTTCTCAAGTCAGCAGCGACGATCATGGATCAATAACGCACCATGAGCCTGAGAAGGACCCGACCCACCATGACGACGACGACAGGGCGGAAGAGCTCACCAGAATAGCCACCGCAGATTACCCCACCGCGTACAAGCTTGCTATGATCGTCGTCGCCCTGGTCCTCTCCATCTTCCTCGTCGCACTGGACATGACCATCGTCGCAACCGCCATCCCCAAGATCACCGACGAGTTCCACAGCCTGGACCAGGTCGGATGGTACGGCTCCGCCTTCTTCCTTACCCTCGGCTCGTTCCAGTCGACTTGGGGTAAAGCGTACAAGTTCTTCCCATTAAAGGCCAGCTTCCTAGGCGCTATTGCAATTTTCGAGCTTGGCAGTTTGATCTGTGCTGTGGCGCCAAACAGCACGGCATTGATCGTTGGGCGAGCTATCGCTGGTGCGTTCCCCAATGACGGACCAGAATTCAAGAAGCTAACATCGTGTAGGCGTGGGTGGAGCTGGCATTGCTTCAGGGGCTTACACAATCATCGCCTTTGCGGTGCCGCCGAAACAGCGAGCAGCATTCACAGGCATTCTGGGAGCAACGTATGGAGTCGCGAGTGTCATCGGTCCTCTCTTGGGTGGAGTGTTCACGTCCAAAGCCACATGGCGATGGTGGTGAGTGGCAGCTACATTCTCCTTGATGTGGTCGAGAATGCTGACATTGCTAGCTTCTACGTGAATCTGCCTGTCGGCGGAGCATCTGCCCTTGTCATCCTCCTTTTCTTCCAGACTCCAGCTGCGTCGAAACCGGTCAAAGCAAGCTGGCGAGAGAAACTCCTTCAGATGGATCCACTCGGCACATTTACCATCATGGGAGCAATAGTTTGCTATCTGCTTGCCCTTCAATGGGGCGGTACGACGAAGCCGTGGAGCTCTGGGTCTGTCATTGGCACCCTCGTAGCCTTCTGCTTGCTGTTGATCCTGTTCGGAGTGGTCGAGTGGTGGATGGGTGACCGCGCAATACTGCAAGGCGAGCTCTTCTTGAGGCGCGCAGTCTTCATCAATTGCCTCTACATTTTCTTGTAAGTTGTCCAATATCGAAGCCTCGCTCACCGCAGCTAACATCTTCATCAGCTTCGGTGGATCCTTTTTCTTACTGCTGTACTATCTTCCCATATACTTCCAATCTGTTGATGGGGTATCCGCCTCTCAGAGTGGGATTGACAACATACCCTTGCTGCTCGGAGTTTGTGAGTAACCCGAATAGCCGTTTGTCACTGCAGTAACAGCTGACTTTAATAGCCATCGCTACCGTTCTCTCCGGTGGTCTCATAACAATGTACGGGATCTACGTACCATTCCTACTAGTTGCTTCCATCCTAGCAACAATCGGCGCAGGCCTGATCTACACTATTGACATCGGCACGTCTTCCTCGAAATGGATCGGGTATCAAGCTTTGGCCGGCATCGGCATCGGCCTGGGGCTCCAAGTGCCCATGATTGCCAACCAAGCCTTTGTCCAAATGTCCGAGATTTCTTCAGTCACAGCAATCACGCTTTGTAAGTCGTTTCGCCCCCAGGCCTTTTCAATCAGTTGCTAACCTGCGCAGTCTTTCAAACATTCGGTGGAGCATTCTTCGTCTCAGCTGGCCAAACGGCATTCGCCAACCGACTGCTCGCTCGCGTGGTAACCAGCGCCCCCAACGTCAGTCCTGCGCTTGTCGTGGCCACGGGTGCGACGCAACTTCGAACCGCGTTCCATGCGGAGGATATCGCTGGAATCGTGATTGCATACATGGCCGGGTTGAAGACTTCCTTTGCACTCGCGATTGCCCTGGCGGGTGTGAGCTTGCCTATAGCGATGTTTGCAAAGTGGCAGAACGTGAGGCCAAAGGCTGGAGGTGCAATGGTATGATGATACATGGCACCATTGCTGGATACTGAGCTGACATAGCTTCTTGCCTGTACTTATCATAACTATTCACATTCATAGAATTAATTCGATGCTGCAGAATTGAGAACATAATACAGTCATCACGAAGCAGTACCTTCTCCAGCAACCGAAGAGGAGTGAGACTACCTTGTGATATTCTATCCGCACTTGACAGCCGATCCAATGAGAACTCCCAATCATCAACGGCCCGCCTCCCTCAAATCCAGTACGTGAAAAGCAGTACCCCAAGCCAATCCCTTAACCCTAATCCCTCCATCCCAATCCGTCAAAGCAGTACCTCAACCTAATACCTCGACCCAGTACCCCAACCCCAACCCCCCATCCCCAGTGCCTCAACCCCACATCCAGTACCCCAACCCAATCCCTCCATCCCAATCCCTCATCCCTAATCCCTCCATCCCAATCCCTCTATCCAGTTCTCAACCCAACCCGCTACCTCAACCCCACCATTCCACCATTCAATCACCATCTTCCTCCCCCCCAAAACCTCCATATACCCAGAAGGAGTAGTGTACGGCACATTTCTATATTTCAGTTATTTACAGATAGATTTTTAGGATCGGGATGGCTGTGGGAGGTGGGTAGTGGGTAGTGGATCAAGAAGGGTTGTAAAGGGACTAGTAGTGCGCGTCAACGGCTTTAAAGGGCTGCATTATATCGTGCACGCAATAAAGAGCAGGTGTTGATTGGAAGTTCAATGCGGACTGTTATTACATACAATACGAGGCTGATTGAGAGCGCAGGCGAAAACCTGTAATGTTTTCAAAGGTGTACCTATCACTATATTAAAGGAGGGTAAGAGGTATATAGATATATAGACTACAATATATAATCAAGTAATTCTATACGAGATGTTATAACCTCTATACCCGCTCCTCCACACGCACCGAATCCTAGAAGCCTAGTATAGAAAGACGCGCAGGAGAGTGTCTACACCAATAAATTTTTATTAGATATCTAGATCGAAAATACCGCCCGGATACACCTGTATTCCATAATAACCTAATACTCCGTGATCGTATCACAAGAACTCTAGATGTGCGTATATTCGTCTGACAAAAAATCATGCTTAAGGAAGTTTATCTAAAACAAATCAATCCATCACCCACTCCTCCGTCGCAGAAGACTGATATGAGAAAGAAGAAGAAGTCTGATACGAGTAACAAACGGAAGAATGGTTATACTTGTACGTATTCGATAGCTGTGCAACAAACCCACCACTACTCCTAGAACACAGATAAGACGGAGTGGAACAGTCGATTTGAGAGTGGAAGCAAATCATCCTAGGAGTGAATTTGAGCGCTGGGGGATGGCGGTGAGCTGCTGTATTCAGATGAGCTGGTGGAGGAAGTAGTTGAGGTGGAGTTGGTTGAGGTAGATGTTGAGGAGTTTGAGCTTGAGGTGGGGTAGCTAGAGCCAGAGCCAGAGCCAGATGCGGGGATTTTGGCGCTGCCGGAGCGAGACATTTTGCCAGTGAGGTATACAGCTTCCGAATTACTGGTCGAGTGCGGTACCGATAACATACCGATATTCTCTGTACTGGGATCTGAAACTCTCGCTGCTGCTGATAGTGGGGGCTGGGGAGAGCGAGATGGCTTGGGGACGGGGGCGAGGAATGTCGTAACTCTGAGGAGGGTGCTGGGTACTGGTGATAGAGGGGCTGAAAAGTGCGTCGGGTGAGGGTATAGGCCCGTAGCTAGGGTGGGAATCAGGATGAAGGCGGACGGATTGAGTATGGGAATGCCGACGCCAGTGTTGGTTTGGAATAGAGTAGTTGAATAACGATCGTCTCGAACTGAATATCCGAGGCCTTGAACGAGGGAATGATTTGCTGATAAGTCAGCAGAACAAGTATATATTTCTCTTTTAACTTGACGCAGGAACTGCTTTTTATACTCGCGGACAGATATCCCAAGAGATATCAGGAGCATCTTCGGGGGCACACTGAGTCCCATTGGATGTCCGTCTTCTGCAAGCCTGTTGATATCTGCATTTAGAGCGCTGCTGGGCTGATTCTAAGCAGCTAAGCCTCTATCCGCCAGAAAGTGAGATACGATGAGAGGACGCAGAGCGAGTCTAGACCCATATCAAGCGCGTCGAAGCTTAGATACCATGAGGGACCATCGTGTATTTTAGGTTGCATTCGGCTTGATCTAGTAAGCTTCTTCTGATTAGCGGTAGGATAGATTACCCGACACGATTAGTATATGGGGGCTAATCCGAGGTGGTAATGAGGGCGCCATTATAAATGATCTTGCGGTTGTTTGGCCTGATCGTAAAGGGGAAAAGGATGGAAGGAATAAGAATATTAATACTTATGTGGGCGAAATTAGATAGATGCAGTTTAATTGATTGATGTAGATGTGTAGCAGGTCGAGGGTTGCACTTGAATGATTGAATGGGGTTAGTAGTGGTCTATGATTGACTACTATGGCCAAGCTGAATGAGAGGCTGTGTTCACGAAATGTTGAGTCCAAACCGAAGCCGGCTGAAGCCCTAGCTTTATATTGGTGGGACAACATACGTCCACTATCCTTCATTTCAGAAATACGTGCCGGTGTACGATGCCGAATCGATGCTCCGATCCATTTGTATGTCAGACCCCGTATCAATGGCGTAGACCAAGAACAACGTTCCTCGGGAGAGCACCTGTGTATTCGGAAATCCTTGATAGCGATGCCATATCTGATTGATTCAAAAACGATTGATACCCCCTCTCGCGTGATGGGATTGCGTGAGCTCATGGAATAAGCAGAAGTGACTGTCGATCCATCCCGCAAAGTCGGTTTTATATGGACAGATGTGAAAGCAGCGTCTGAAAAAGCAGGTTAGTACCCGGCCAACATCTCAAGCACGTGCAGGTTGTTATTGTGACTTATATCAGCGATATCGCACACGTAACAAATCATCGAAGCGAGGTTCCAGATAAAAGATCAAGTGCAGTTCCCGCGCCATAATGTGTATATTCCCTAACATCAAGGCCTGCGTCGAGCGAAGACGTCTGGGTCTGTGGTGGTCTTTCAACGCAGTAGTAGACAATACATTTGTGTTTGAATATAGTGAGATTCCACCGACTTGTATGTAACGTTGATGACAGGAGACTGAGGCGACATCCGGCTGAGCAAGGCTGACATTGAATGTCTACACTAGACTCGGGCCAAGCGTGACAAATAGGGGGAACTAAGGATATATTACCCAAATAATAGATCGCATTACAGTGACTCATTTCTCGATATTGTCATAGGTAGCGTCAGCGGTATCATTGCTCCAGATTATGTCGCTGCAATCGATGTTCGCATCCTATAGACACCTACCAGTAGTTACACCACGGAGTAGATATGGGCTCGTAGCCGTATTTATTTCGAGACCTGTGACGCCACATGCAAAGACCGAACGCTAACGGAGAGGCATAGTATGGATAACCATCCTACTCAGCCAACATTAGGAGTCGTTGCCCTGGCGATTTTGTGTAAAGGTCGACAACAGCTCAATGCTAGTAAAAGGGAGATCTAGTAGGTACATATCACTGTAGTGAAACAATTCATACCTCTACTACAAAAATTGAAGCGAGAGGAAGCGTCATAGAAGGCACGGGGCTCCAGCTCAATCCGCTTAGGTCAAAGCGTGTTGCTCTTGTCAAAACGCCTAGTCTACTAATCACAAATTTGCATCCGGTCCAAGACTAATAATAATCTCCCCTTGTAGAGCTATACGGTGCCTGTGGATGCGCTTCCTCGTCTCGCAATGGACAGATCCCTCCAGACACTAGAAACTCCCTCAGAGCTTTTCTTGTTCTTTTACCTTGGTCTCGTATGGCGGGAGTCGGCGACCTTAACCATCCGTCAAGATACCACTGCTGACGGGGGTCGTCGCTGATGAGACACCCACGAAAATAGGCGGATTCAAGATTCAACACCTCGCTCATCCGCTCGAGCACTACCACCCACGATCCAGAGAGCAATGTGATTGTGTCTATAGCAACTTTCCGCAAAGTCGGTGAATGGCGAACGAAAAAGGCAACCCAGTCCTCTTCGGTGGTGTCGAAATATTCAAAGGTGACGTTCCTAAGGCTGGACCATGTGAAGCTTCCGGCAATGTACTTCAATTCACTGGGGCCGTACGGATCGTAGTAGTTAAAGCCCACGCGTAAGCCTTCGAGTCCGGGCGCGGCGATAAGGAAGTCGTATAGTTGGTAATTCTCGAGGTATTCACGACATTCGGGTATTTCCTGTTCAATTCCCTCCTCACAATCCACAGTACCCAGACTCATCTTCAATGCCAAAGAGCGGAGACATTTCAAAGACTTCTTCATCGATTTGAGGGTATCGGCAGGCTCCCACAGGAACTTCCAGTCGACTTCTCCGATCTCCAAGTGGGTAAGTTGAAGTTGAGCAAGATCAGCTCCCAGTAGCAACGACTGCATCTGAGCCACACCAGAAGGCACATCGTGATAATCATCTCCGTACGCCTCTTGCAAAGTGGGGGCGTAGGTTCGTAGAGAGTAGTCTGAAGGAGGGGCGAGACCGTGGCCCAATGACATCCTGATATTGGACAGCTTTGGAAAACGCGACATCGCATCAGCAATCACAGCTGCACCATAATTTTCAAGTCGAAGGTCATTTTGCTCATTATAGAGGCGTTCGTATTCTGCGTATGCTTGACGCAAGTATTGTTCCGTGTGCTTTGGTGGGTTCGCTCGTTTTGCCAAATCTCTTCCATGTGCTCGCCGCTCCCGCTCGGTAGCCCCTGGCGGAAGAATCGCAGGGTCATCCCGTAATGGACTAGGTATAGTTTCGTGGAGATCTGCTTCCCACTCTTTTCGGGACTGATACGTCCGTAGGGCATCTGCCTCGTAGAAAAGGGAAGTGACATTGTGTCTGATGACACGATGCTTTGAGATATCGACCAGACGCCGGAAGCTATCAGGCTTGAAAATAAGGTGTACTCGTGGAAGGAACCAAGGCGTCGCGACAGTCATCCAGAATTTTGACACACGGCGAAGACTCGTAATGTCGGGCGTTTCGAGCTCAGTGCACACCTTCTCTGCAATTTCAGGCGGCAGACTTCCAATGGGTGAAAGAGAGTCAACTCTAGCGCTTGAGCTTATAGCAGCCATGGCGAGATTTACGGCTCGCTGCTGTCGGACACGAAGCGCAGCAAGTTGATAGGACGAGGGAAGTCGATGTTTCAGCTTCCAATTGATTAGTCAGCAAGCGCGTCGCCCAAAAGGGGTAAGGCGTGCAATCGCCCTGGCCCTCCGAGGCTCCACTTACGACTTTGATCTTGGGTTGACTGTGAACAAGCTTGATACCGTTCTCATTGCGAATCCTTTTACGACGCATGCTGCTATCACTTTGCAAGTCACCTCAACGATAGCTAGCAAAAGTGCTCTGCTCTTGATGTGTCCGATGAGTCGCCTCAACGGTCTCCTCTGCCAATTCACACCCCGCCAATACCAAGGTACGCCCAGGATACACTCTGACGGTTTCGAGCGCTGTTAATATATACGCATCTTGCTAGGCTACAGCTAGAGGGAAGCTCGTCTCGACCCTCCCATTCCTTCTAAGTACCTTCAATGACAGCCGCACATCAATCGGCAACCAAAGCTTCACTAAAACACGGAACGAGGGAGGCTCATGGCAAATTCTACAATGATCTACTTACCAAAGCACTGGCTTCTGGCTTGAGACTTCGGTGCACGGAGAATTTATCACAGCCAATGCATCTCTTGGACCATAGATGACGGATACCAGCACTTTGTCGGCAACCTTCCAGAATAGAAGTTCATAGTGACCACACACCGGATAGTCTGTATCATCACACAGGCAGAACGCAGCTCAAGAAACAAAAGCTGGTTGACTGCGGCCGAGGGCGGTAGGAAGAGGAAGAAACTAGGGAAAGCGGGAAGGAAGCAAAATATATAATAGAGCTATTCTGAAGACACTGGGCGCAAATTAGGGCTTGCATACAAGGATCGAACGGGTATGAAATCGTGAAGCGGTAGAGGAATACTCTAACGTAGCGTTCTAAGCACGTAGCGTTCTCAAAGATGAGGGATATATGTTGTACAGTCTGGAACCGATTAAAAACGTGGTAGATGAAGAGCAAGCCACCTACCTGGAGCTGATAGAACTGATCCTTTATGCTAAGACAGAAGTCCCAAAGTACGCTACGCATTGATCAGCACAGACGCGCAAAGAAGCCTCTGGGATGTGGTGGGGACAAAAGGAAGACAACGAAGCCCAAAGGCTGTTGGAGAGAATGGAACGTTATGAACAGGTTGAAGGGTGATCACTACAAAATTAGACCCAGTACTGAGTGGGATATGGCTATACGTCCTTTGACAGCTTGGTGTATCTGGCCTCTTCGTCCCCCACGCGCAGATATGGCCCCGACATCGTTAAATTGTAATTGTAAAGATCACCACTTGCAAATCTCATGAGACCGACCAGCCAGGAAACACCATCCCCGACCAGGATCCGAGTGTCGATCTTGAGCTCCATCTCCATTCCCCGCAGACCACGGGCTGTACACATTTCAGGGAACCAAAAGGCGTGGAGCCGCCACTGGTAGTGAACCTAATGACACGCAATTGCGAGTCCTATTCTACCAGTCCAGACGCTCATTCCGCTTTATAGAGACTTGAATCCATGCCGCAATTCTTTCTTTCAATACAACAGTAATTACTATCCATAAGGCGCAGAGCTCGTTTACAAGGACGCAAGGCACGATCTACGAATGGAATATCATACTAAAAGACATACTATGTGCGGATTGGATCATACACTGGAACGAGCTGTTAAACTAGCAGCGCTGCTATTTACATTATGCAGACCGAACAGTGCCGGTTCGAGATCGGTCTTTGGATGGGCTTCGCTGATGGCTACTCATGCTTCTTGTAGCGTAAGACATTCACTCGCACATGGCCAACCGAAAAAGACCTACACTATAAAAATACTCTAGTTCCACCTCACCCATCATCCAAGACATTCCACAACGACAAAAGCATACTCCCACGTTCAAAAACAGTAAAAACATGCAGCAAACAGGATTCGCTGGTCGTCACCGACCCAACTACTAATTGTTCGATCTAAAGCTTGTCAATGGCAGAACGGACGGGATGCCGAGTCTTCTTTAGTCTGTGGCAGTATGTGGAAGAATGATCCCTATTTAGCGATATATCACCAATTTTTTGCACACTCAACAAGCCATGAGACAAGGTCGAGAGCGCAGCGCTGTCTGCTATCTCGGTCAAGCAACGAACCACCTTTCGAAAGCGATCTTCAGCAGTCGATGGACTAGCCTGCTAAAACGACACGCGAGTGGGGGACGCTGCGATCGTTTGGATTTCTCGAAATGTATCTTTGGACGACGACTGATGTGGTTCATCTAGAGACCACCACACAGCTCATCGACCTGCGACACATCGAGTCTATATACACGATTCTTCTGCTTTCGATGATGATTGCGACACGTATTTTTGAAGAGATCAATAATGTGAAGAAAATCTGGGTGAGCTTTGCGAGTTGCTGAAATTGAATGGATGTGTCATAGCCGATCGCATTAAACTGATCATTTTCCGGCCGTCCTTGTTTCCTCAGTTGTATAGCCTCGCGCTTGAAAGGAGGGTTAATGAGGAACCGGATGGAGAATGACATGAACGAGGCACCGACATTATTGACATTGTTGGCTCAAAACGATGCAGGTACAATTGGCAAAGCAGATCAAGACTCAAACCGACTGCAGGAAATCTTTCATTCAGACGCACTCTCGACTTATACGAGTGCTAGGCATAGCCCTGGCATATTCCGAAATAAATCCGCTACCATCAACCACAGCATCCACCACTTCCCCCTCCTGCCCCCTATCTCTCAGATAAATCATTGCATCCTGCTCTCAACCATGATACTCTTCGCCGCCCCTAAATCCTTAACACACCTCATACCTGATGCGGTATCGCTCTGCTCAACGTATCCCGCGTTGCTAAGCCCGCCGAGGATATACTTGCACCCATCATCAACAAAAAAAGAGACTACTTCGATATGATCGTCGCCGGAACCGTAATTGATGCCTACCCAGGCCATACCCGGTGTGGGCGTGAACTTGATGCAGTGGTCCACTAGAGTGTCGTGGACGACGTTGGGGCCCACAGGGCCGCTGCAGGCGGCGTTGGCGTAGGAGCCGAGCCAGCTCGGTTTGGTGCGTTTGTGGAGGGAGGGTGTGGTGGTGTTCTGGGGGAGGGTGTGGGGGGGTTTTGGTGGGGGGGGGGGGGGGGGGGTTGGGGGGGGGGGGGGGGGGGGGGGCGTCGGAGGTCGTGGGGAGGGCGAGAGTGGCGCTGGTGATTAGGGAGAGGAGGATGGGAAGGGTGAGATACATGTTTTCGGTTGAGCAGGATTGTTTAATGAGTGGGTCGCTTTGGCTTTGCGAAAGTTCGATCGTAGGTTTGAATTCTGGTAGGAATTATTCGTGGATTTTGGTGGTTCTTAGGTATGTAGAGCGAGGTCAAGCATTCTTGTATAGACAAAGGGTCAAGTCGCACGAGATTGTGAAACAAGGAGGTGTCTTGTGGACAATGAAGTCTAACAAAGAAGTCCAGTACTCGCATTCCTTTGCGACAAAGGGGGTTCTTGCCTGCTCAAATCTATTACGGCTTTGTACCAATGAAGTAATCGTTGGTCTGCGCAAGCACATCGAGCTATACCTGTCCGGCCACTCATGCACTCGTACAGCGTCCGTGAGAGCGCTACCAAGGAGCCAGGAGTCATGGTCGCTCGGAGACGCTCGATCATTTTTAACTCCGCCTTGAATGCATTACACGTTTGAGATGGCGGCTAGAAGCTCTGGAACTGCCACAAAGATATCATGTTTGAGAAGCCTCCCCTACATATCCATACTCAAAAGGTGTATTTACAAAGCACAAGAGAGAGGCTGCAACTTCGATATGCGTCGCGGAGTGCGTATCAGAATTGAAATAGATGCCAGACCACTGCAACGTGATCATGTGCAGCTTGGGAATGTTGCGGATTACCTACATGAGTGGCTGGCGGGGAAGAAGCAGCACCTCTCGGGGGTTTCATGTTGTTTCCATTCTTAGGAAGAGCTCCATTTTTGGATCCCTCCAGTCTTCTTAACTTAGTCTAAACGCATGACATTAATCTATTCCTAGAATGCCATGACACTGTCACGGTACGACTCAGGGTCACGTGACTGAGTCTTGGCATGGATGCTTGGCACGCACATACATTGCCCGCAACCACGGACTGTTGTACATTAGACAAAGATCATCATATTATATTATCATACTTCCACGTATCCACGTCCTTGTCTTTGACAGATATTTTACTTATTAGGGTAAGGACCTCGGAAGCTTCTATGAAGTAGCTTACGTTAGCTAATCTATGCTATCTATATAATACTATAACTGTTTAAGGTTTAGTTAGCTATCGTATACCGCTAAGTAATCTATATTATATAATAGAACTTTTCTTTTTCTCTATATACGTGTCCTATTTATATTATTCTACCTTTATACGCGTTTTATTCTATCTTTTATTTATCTATATCTTATTTATATATATTTATATATTTATATATATATATATATATATTATAATAGACCTATATAAGGTACACGTATACTAAGCCTATTACTAACTTCTTTACCCCTAATTAATTTATATTAAGGCTTTACTTATATTATTAAGTATTACTAATCCTTACTACTTTATCCCTTTTTATACTAATCTTCCTTAAGTCCCTTAATAAATAAGACCTACTTTATAAGAAGTTAATTTAAATATAATCTTATAATTAAATTATTAATTTGAATATTAATATATAATTATTAAATAGTTACTTTTTACTTTAAGACCTACTATTTTACTACGTACTTAATAGTATAATCCTCCGCCTCTATTATAAAGCCCTTTATCTTATTTATAATATCCTTCTCCTAGTCTTATACCTAACTATACGCGTTTAAAGGGCCTAATATCTAATTATAAGGTAAAAATATATACTTTAAGGCTTATAATAGAATAATACTTAACCTATTCTACTTTATATTAGAAGGAAGAGTATAAGATTAGTCCTATACTATTTATAATATACTATTTATAGGGTAATAGCGTACTTCCTCCTCTACTTAAGCCCTTAAAGCTATTGAAAGAGCTATTTTAAGGAAGTATATTATATTCTAAGTATTTTTTAAACTATATTTATAGATATAATAATACTCTTACCTTTATATCTTATAAATATTAATAAGATACCTAATTATAAGGTTAAGCTAGAATCTAATCCTTTATAATTTATAGGGAATTTTATTATTTATAAGGCCTCTTATAACCTAGTCCTTACTTTATTCTATCTTTTATTTAGTTATACTTTTATAATCCCGCCTTTATAATAACTTCTTAATTATCCTATTATTTAGATCTTTAGTAATCCCTCCTTAAAGAACTTAATAAAATAATATAAGCTTATAATAATCGATTTATTATTATATACGCTATTATATATAAGTAAATTAAATAAGTACGGGCTATTACAGGGCTTATATAAGTAGTTTTAAACCCTTACTTATAATTAATTATAAAGGCTAGATCTGATAAGAGGTATATAAATCTATTAACTACTTTAAAGGTTACTACCTTTATTCTAGATAAATATAAGAACTATTACTTTTATAATATTATTATTATAAAATATTATAAGGATAATAAAGAGTCCCTCTTTTATATAATAAATTATAATAATACTATATACTTCTTATTATATTATATCCTCCTTTTCTTATAATATAATCTAGGCTAGTACTAAGCCCTATAGTTATATAATAATAATAATTATTATATTATTATTATTTATTATTCTAAGCGTATATAAGTACGCTATTACCTCTTTTAATATCTTAATTAATACTTAACTATACTTTATAATAAGAAGCTATTCTAATAGTATATTATTAATTACTTTATTATAATTAATTAATAATAACTTAATTTCCTTTATATATATTAAGTTACTATTTATAACGAATTATATTAAGGGGTAGAAGATATAATATTAGTTAGTAATAATTATATAAATACTCTTAGATATTATACTATTCTACCTTCTAGCTTTAATAGCGGTAATTAGGCTATAATATAGAATTATAAGGACTCCCTAGCTATTTAATATTATTACGGGAAGCTTATACTCTTTATAATAATAATTATAAACTTATATTAACCTAAAATTAATACTACTATCTTTCAGAATTAAATTACTAACAATAGGTAGATATTATTATATAAGTCTTTTATATAAAGAAAAAGGCTTTATTATAAGATCTTAAGGATTAGTTTAACTATTATTTAAGGACTATCTAAATTATTAAGTATTAAAAAAGAGGTTTTTTAATATATTTATATCCTTCTTTTTCTATATTAGGATAATAACTTCTTAGATTATTATTATATTAATAATCTAATTTATATAGAACTACCTAATCCTATTATAAATCTAAATAGCTCTTTATATTAAATTATTTAAGAGT
>JAABUK010006391.1_pt1 | contig 17614 bp, 1 predicted proteins | sample 5559141 | NCBI WGS metagenome assembly JAABUK01 (sample SAMN10711869, study PRJNA513367) | rock metagenome | isolation source: Antarctica rocks | place: Antarctica: Victoria Land, Pudding Butte nord | collected 2016-01-03 | reverse complement strand
GACGTATTGAGTGAATTAAAGAGGGCCTGAGATTCTTACCTTCATGATGGCTTTGATCGTTTCGGTAACATATGTCGTATTGTACTTGGATACATCATAGCCGGGCACATTCGTTGTGATGTTGTGCAACAGCTCGGTGAAATATGCAACTTCGAAGAGCTCGTTCAACGCGAGGAGCTGCAAAGTCACGGTTCCCGTTGGGGTGAGCTTGGTAGGGAGAGGGCTGCTGGGAAGACTGCCGCCGGCCACCGACCCGATTCCCGCGAGCTGGGCTTGGTTGGGCATTGGGAAGCCATCTGGCAAGGGAAAAGGGCTGGCTGGAGCCGCGGCGGCATAGCCAGCAAGTGTGGAGAGGGAGGCAATGGGGGAGAAACGCATTTTGAATAAGTTGAGTGTCTGTTTCGAGTTTATGGGAAGACGAGGGACAAGGAATGCAGCAGAGATGCAAACCCATATACTAAGTAGTATGTTGCGAAACTGCCTGTAGCGGAGTTACCTCGATCAACTTAGGGTTTTGTTCTGGCCTCGACGTCACTTTCCGCAATGCGCCTTCGTCCTAATGGGGATAGCTTTATCCGAGCTGGCTACGCGATTGGCCGTGCCCGCTCGACGCCCGGCCAGTCCGCGGTACTTCTTCAGGAACTCCGGTCGCTACTAACCGCATGGGGAAGAGCATGCTGACGCATTGATCTTTTCAATACCGAGATCTGACGATCAATGCAAACCCCGCATGGCCGGAAAGTCTGGGATCCGAATGAAGAAACGTTCTTCGTGTAGCTGGAGAAGGGATCTGGGTATGACGTAAATCGACAGCGGCCGAATGAAAATGCTCACCTGTCACGCTGAGGGCTGCCATTACTTACTCGTATCCGGAAGATGGAGGCCGTTCTTTCGAAGGGGTTCTTTACACTTCTTCTCTACCCGCTCAGCCCTACCTGCTGGTTTAGCGTGCTTTTGAGCCTTCCCTGTAAAGGCCGCTTTCGTCTTTCGTCACACTGTTCGACCACTTTTCTTGTCTCAGGTGGAAGCAGTGGACTTTGATGGATTGTTTGGTACACTCCCTCGAGCCTATGTTTCAACCAGTTCCATATTAAACTGTCCGAAGTTCCAACATACATCCCCAATACATCATCACCGCCCTTCGTAGCGCTCTTCGGTGTTGCGTGCGCACCTCTCTTGTCCGCACTACGAACATGCGCCTTTCCCCGTGATTCTCTTTCTAGCTTCTCTTGCAGGTCTTTTTGAACGCTCTAGCCGTGGTGAGGTCTATTTTCGTCTGTTCCGTCCCCATCTTCATTGTGTATGATTCCCATTTGTACGATAATTCTTGCGGGGAAATTGAGTGGATGCGGAGGATCGATTGCAACTCGCCAAGGACGTTGGGGGTGAGGTCCGTCACTGGAGGGATCGCAAAGAGATCATTGAGCTCTTTTTTGGTGGTCTCCATCGCTGCTGTGTGTAATTGATTTTGATGTCAAGTAAAAATTGGAAGTGAGTGGCTGTGGGTGGAAGAAGAAGTAAAGTGATTTTCAACGCGACACATCGGGACGGAGTTTACGCAGTCTAAATTCCGCACCTGGGCTAGTTTTTCTCAAGGGCCCTCACGAAAGCTTGATCGCTTGAGGATATTTGATACATCTCTGCAAGCAGTGTTTTTGAGAACACAAGGTCTATGGTAAATTCGTAGAGAAGAAGCTGTTCTGAATCTTTATGAGCTAAATATATATCGTATGTGTTCTAGATCTAATGTTGATCCGGCTTGAAGGCTGATTGATACTCGTATCCGAACGCCCTTACAAAGAACTAGCCTAAGCAATATCAAAGAAGTTGTCGGAGAGCACACCCCAATATTCTTGGGTCGTCCCTTTCGGACTCGTTCAATCTTGTGCAACTTTGCATGGTCTATTCATCAAATTTACTCAAAGTATCCGTGATGCCATATCATATATCCCAGCTCGCGGCGTAAAAGTCCAGCTCAGTCTGTTACTCGACCTCCTTATAAGCCTCTTTGCCAGACTCGATGTACTTGTTCGGTCTTGATATATATACCTAAGACCTGCCATTATATTATCTTACCTTTACGTAGATCCCTAATAACTTTTAATGTAGGTCTACTCGAGCTCTCCCAGAACCAGTAAGATACTTCCTTAGCTCTAGTCCCTCGGCCTTTAGCTCGATAAAAGGTAACTCTATATTATCTAAATCTTTAACGCTCTATATAATAATGCATCTGCGCTATTCACGTATATACGTCTCTTTCATTATGAAATCTTGCTGTAACGTACGTTAGAGTATAATACAATATACTTACCTAGTACGTACAGACGAGTATAGTGTTACTTAGTAGGCTAAGGCACTAAGTAGTACTACTACTCAGGGGGCTTAGTAGCTGAGTAGACTAAGTATTACTCTTGGCATGAATCTTATATATCTATATAGATAGCGATATTTCTAGTAGATAGAAGCTTCGTACTTAACTTATGTTATAATCCTAGATATCTTCTAAGTACTAAATACAATACTTTATACTAGACCTATTTAAATGAAGCCTACCTATCTGCATCCTTGATACTCCTCTCTAAGAGAATCAATTATAGGTCTACCCTCCTCGGAGTAAGTAGAACCGTAACACTTGCGTAGTAGCCGCGTTAAAAGCCGTAGCGATGGCTAAGGCTCTACTGACGCCTGTACCTACTACTAAGCAGACAATAGTATCGTAATGTAAGGGATCGGCAGGCGAGAAGTAGGGTCCCTCGAGTCGAAGAGTAACATCGATACTGACTGCCTTAGGCGTAGAGGTTTCCGACGCCTTTTCGGCGTTAATGCCGTCGCTACTTCGTATTACCGATGGACTAGGTTGTAGCTAATCTACTTAAGCTACGAGTCGCGTAGTCTACTGTATGCTTTATACTCGCTGTTTCTTGCCTCTAAATATACGCTGGCGGAGTAGTAGTAGTATAATAGCGGCTTCGCCTGAAGGTAATACCGTTCCCTGTTTGCGGAAGAGAAATTGGACTGGAAAGTCGCCCTTAGTTGAGTGAGTTTCGCTGTTCTTAGAGGCTAGATGCGTGATTGTAGTAAACGGGTACAGCTCGCGTATAGAAGACCTAGCATGGTGAATATAGAAATAGGTAAGTAGTAAACGATATAAGTAGCCTTGTAATCTCTGGCGAGGTAACGGTAGTATAATACTAAGATAAATGGTTAGTACTAATATTATAGAAGTTAAGGACTTGATTTAACTTACTAGTACTAACCTTTACCTAGGATTAAAATACTTCTATCTAGGATTCTTCTTAATTCTTAAAGGCGTATTATCTAGTTTAAAAACTTTATAGCTAATATTAGAGCGGTGTAATAGAATATAGTACTTATATAGAGGTAGATTATAATAACTATAACTATAACTAGTAGGTAAGTGAAATAGAAGAGGTTAAAGTATACTTTATATACTTTTAGTAGTATAGTAATCGCGATTATATATATAATTAGGATAGCGAGCGATCTAGTAAATATTAGAGAGGTACGTTATACGCTAAAAGATAAGGTATTATCAGGCTAGGTCTTAATATAAAGGTAGATTAGATTAAGAATAGGAATAATTATTTAAAGCTAGGTTAAGAGGCTATTAAAGGCTAGTACCTAGAAGATATATAGGAACCTATATATAATTATTAAGATGAATAATATATAAGCTGTTAATATATAATTTATAAGTATAATCGATACTAAGATTATAAAAAATAATGTTAGTACGCTGTATTAAGATATAGGTAATAAGACTATCCCTATTATAATATTATATATATATCCTGTTAGAGTAATAGCTACTAGCTTATTACTCCTATAATAGATCCTAGCTATACGATTCTATTTATTAAAATAGTCTTGTAGTCGAATCTACTAAATATTAACGATGATCCCGTATAATAAGATGATCTAGAGCGCTATTATAAGACTATTAATGCTAATATACCTGCTGAGTACTAGTAATTTCTATTCTATAAGTAGCCGCGCAAGCTACTTCTATATCTTTAGGTAGAACGCTCGTGCCGTAAGTACCGTGACTAATATTAAGAGCTAGAAATACTATATAATAATATATAATCTAGTTTAAAAAGGGAAGAGTAATTCACTATATATAGTTATATAATATTAATTATCCGATTAAAATATTAAGCTTATAAAGAGGCTGAAGGTAATAACTAGACTTCCGGCGAGAGGTTAAAGGTAAGTCTAAGGTGTAATTCAAGATATATATTTCTTGATAATTAGTAATACTACCCTCGAAGCCTCCGTTATATCTATTATATTAAGAGATATAAGTCTAGGTCTTAAACCGAAGATATTATAATATAATATTAAAGATTAAGGAAATTAAAATAACCCGCGTAATAGGAGCGAGATATATCTAAGTTATTAGACTTCTAATATTAGACTATCCTTATTATATTTACCTAGTATTATCTTATATTATACTTAAGCTTTTCCTATCTACGGGGTTATTAATAGCTAGTAGCTAAATACGTTTATAGGCTAAAGATCCTATTAGCCTAAACGAGTTTATAGTAACACGTTTTTCTATTATTTAATAGCGCTATCAAGGATCTTTCTATAACTATTCCTAAATAGCTACCGGAATAGCTAATATAAACTAGAATATTAACTTACTTATTAATATTATTAATACGTAGTATTAGGTTCAGTTATAACGCTATAAATCTCCTTTCCCTAAGACTTATCTTTCTATTAAGGGACGCTAACACTTTGCGTATTAACTTAGAGCTAGCTAATAACGTTAAGTATAGATCTTCTAACTACTAATTACTAATATCCTAATCCTGCGCTAAGCTATTCTTAGATTACTACCTTTAACCTCGCGCTTAGAAACACTTCCCTGTCTTCTCCTTATGTCGCTAATAACATTTCACTGATGGAGGAGTAATCTCTGAACTCGCTCGCTAGCCAGAGACTACTTATGGCACGTACTACCTTCCTATAGCGTCGTGGACTAAGCGTAATACCCTTCAATGTCTCTTAGTTATTAATCTAAGTAACCGATACTAACTATTCGCTTAGTTAAGCTCCCTCGCCGCCTACGCTCCTACGGGTTATATCTTATATCGGTCTACTATCCTAGAGCCTATCTTACTTTACTATCTAATCTAATTACCATGGTTTATATCTCGGATACTATCGAAATAGGCTATAGTTACGGGGCCTCGCATGGCTACTATAAGTATTAGGTGAAAATATTGTTTATATAATCTAGGGAGGTAGATTAATCCGGTCTAAGCTCTCTATAAAATATAAATTTTTTCGAGTAAGAAGGCGACCATAGATTATAGGACCGCGGTATAGCTGAATATACTATAGAGCTACTATACCAGAAAGCGTTTAGATTATACTAAGCTAATCAGCGTATACTAATAGTATTTTCGCCTGAAACCGTAGTATAGGATCATGGCTCTATAGTATATATAGTAAGGGCCGTTTTATAGTTTCTTGATAAGGTAGGATAACTGACTTCTTTCGCTCCCTACGATAATTAATTACCGTTTCCGTTCTAACACGTATCTACTAATTGAAAGAATTCCCTGTTTACCCCCTTTAAGCTCAAGTGTCTTAGCATCCGCATGTCCGGTTTAGCTTCTAAGGTAAGTAGTCCTTCTAATACTCTTTATATATTATGCGGTTTCTCGCTAGGACTACTAAACTATAAGACTATCAAGTTATATTCCCTTCCTTCCCTCTAACGCGTATAGTTAGAATATTAAAATCTTATCTACCTGAAATCCGAAAATATATAATCGTACTTAATTAATTAAGTAAATTAAATAAAGGCTTTTAATCTTCTTTAGCTCCTCTTAATAGCTACTATTACGTCGGCTACTTATATATACCTGGTTAGCCTAGGCTCCAGCGACCTTCCTACTATTATATACGGCTATATTCTCTAAAATCTCCTCTTAAGCTACTATAACTTAATACCTATTAATAAATCTTTCTACTCTTCTCTTCCCTTACTAATAAAGCTAATAACCGACTTCCTAGCTAATACTATAGGCCTAGCCGTGTAGGCTAAACTAGGCGAGGAGGCCCTTTTATAGGCCGGTATAGTAGCTAGGGGAATAAAACTGAATTATAACTTCTTATACCCGCCTATTACTAACGCTATATCGTATCTTATAAATACGTATATCTTCGAGGCGATAATATACGGCGCGTTTATTAGTCTAGCGGACTACGTATAATCTCCGCAGGTAGCGTTCCTTATAACAAGGCTTATAGCTAAGTACGGTGAATAGTACGTAACCTTCCGCCTCTACCTAAAAGCTATATTAAAAGGATTCGTCTTTAGATATTTATACCTCCTATATTAGCTCCTACATAAAGCCCGTTATATTCCCTATTAATAATACCTCTTTAACGCCAGCCTTCACGCCTAAGATAGTTAGTATAAAAGGGATAGGTATTAGACCGCTAGGCGACTATCTTAATAGCTACGTAATACCTCCTACTACTCTATACGGCGGGACCGTTAAGATCGGAATACTTAGAGCTATACTAAATGATAAGAGTAACTTAAATATAAGGAGTATTAATAGTAGTGATAATAATAGTAGTAGCTCCGCTATCCTAAGTTCTACGTCTCCGTCTACAAGCCCCTAGGCTTTCATTAGCGAAGCTGGAATTATCTAGGATAGCGGGTAAGCGGCCGTAGGGATTTCGGCGCTAGCCGCATTACTAGCATCGATTTAAAATGCGTTCTAGAAATACTATACGAGTATATTAATCGAATAACTTCCGCGTATATCAAAAGAAAAAGAGAAAAGTTTACCTATTTCAAGATTTACTTTTCCTATTAGTCCGTTCTTAATTTTCCGTACTATACTGTAAGTAGGTATTCTAATTCCTTATAGTCTTATAGGATATACTTTATGAACTTTTTGTGTAGTAATACTAAGATTACCCCGCGCCTAGTTAACATTAGTTCGCTAAGAATTATAGACGACTAGTTTAAGATATTTATCCCCTTAAGCTAGTCCGCTCTAGTGTAGTAAAAGAGCTAATGATTAGAAATCAGATATACAGTACGATTAAGGTAGGATCTATCCGTAGTATACCTTAGCTTTACTAGATCCTTATTCTTATAACCTCTTAAGGTATCGGTATATATACGAAATCGATTTCTCCGAATTAGTCCTACCTAATCCTGGAAAATAAGATTGGAGACTAACTTAAAGGCTTGAAAATATAACTTATCCTTTATTATTAAAACTGTTAGTATCCTAATCTTTCACTCTCTTATCTTATATATTCGTCTCCTAGCTATAGTTAGTATCCGCTATAATTATTCACGGGATAGAAATCCTTATAAGGTCCTCCTTCCCAGTTTCATTTATATTATCTATAAGAGGGCCCTAGCTCGTTATAGTTACTAGGATTCAAGGTTATATAAGCTTTATTAATTAGATTAAAAGTTAACTTATAAGTTATAACTGAAATAACTACTTCCCTAGTATCTTATACTATTATATTAATTATAATAATAGCTACTATTAGTATATCTCAGGGAGTATTTACCTCTAAGTAGGATATTTATACTAATCGGTTATTCTCCGCTTAAAGATCCTTAGTAAGCCCTATAATTTTAGGTACTCTTAGGGATCTAAAAGGCTAGATAAGGCTGACTACATACTTAGAAAGGTATAGGTTATGCGTTAGAAGGCGCGAATAAGCTATATCCTATATCTTAGAGTCTTAGGCGCTCGCGTTAACTCTTAATACTAAATAGAACGATGTATCCTACTAAATATAGTATTTAATTATTTAATATCGTAGTAGTACTATCTCTAAGTTTACTACTACTCTACTATTTATAACTAAGGAATATCGCCTTCACGGAGTAGGCCTCTATTATAGTAGTAAATCTATTAGCTTATTCATCCTCTCCTTTATAAGGCCCTACTATAGTTAGATTAAGTATACTAACTTCTTTAGCGGGAGTATCGAATAAATATAGTTTACCTTTCAAGGTATATACAGGTCTATAAAGGATTCTTCTATATAATTAGATAGGGAATCGAGATCCTATTACGCTAGCACACGGTCCCTCTATTTAAATATCTACTTCGCCCGTCTATCTTTCTCCCTATTTAGGCTATTATATCCCTAATACCTTTACTATAAGACCTAGTACTTACCTATCCTAATATTAACTCGCTTAATTACCTTAGCCTTATAGTTATCCTTATTCCTCTACTAGCTTAGCTTTATCCATTTATACTATAACATGAAGCTTACTACCTTCCTCTCCCTCCTCTCCCTCCTCTTCCTCCTCTCCCTCGCTATTATCCTAATCCTTCGGCCGCTTCGCCCATCCCAGCCCTAGTAGACTACGGTAGTTACCCTGCCCCTAAAGGCGGATATAGCTCTTATACTAGTTTAGGATCTACTAAAGGTGCAGCCGCTAAGCCTACTCCTTCAAGGTAAGCTAAACTAATATATTCTTATCTAATCTCCCCTATTTCCCTTCCAAATTTACTAAAAATTATAATTACCTCTCTATATAAAAACCTAATAATTAATAATAACACTTATTAATTATATCTTATATCTAGTGGAGGCTACGGGGATTATAGCTCTTATACTAGTACTAGCGCTTTTAAAGGTACTAGTACTACGCCCGTACTACTAACTAGGTAAGCTAAGCCTAATATTCTTCTATCCTATCACTTAATTCCCCTTCTTAATAATATATTACCCTTACCTCTAGACCTAATAATAATATTCACTTATTACGTCCTATATTAAGCGGAGGATACGGCGACTATAAATCCTACCTAGCGCCTGAAGGTAGCTATTAGGCTTATAAAAGAGATATTAAGTCTATATTAGCGAAGAGAAATATATAAGAGCTACTTAAGTAGAGATTAGGAGCGGCTTAAAACTTATAACAGCGGTTTTATAAGGCTATAATTAAGGCTATAACAAAGAATAAATCTTAAATAGGCGGTTATAGCATTAATATATACTCCCTAATTAGCGTAAGTAGTTAATAGATAGACGGACGATACCTTAAAAGATAATAATAATATTAATATTAAGTTAAGATAAGTAAGGCGTACTACTTAACTTATTAATATTTTGATAAACTTAATAGATACTATTCGTAGATCATTATAGCTATTAATCTTAGATTCCGTCCTATTTAATTATTAGTAATAACGGCTTAGACTTATTAATACCTTATAACCTCTATAATTATATATTAAATCCTTAATTAATAATATTTCTTCGTATTCCTTTAGTATTTTACTATATAATAGGTTAAGGATATTATAAAATTCTATATATACCTATAAGTCGATATCCTTAGAAGAATGATATATTAACTTTAGGATTATCTATACTAGACTATTATAGTCTATAGCGTTATTAACTTCCTAGAACGGTGTAGGTCTTTAATATACTAACTTTATAGTAGAAGCTAACGGGCGTATATAATAGTAGCGGTATAGCCTGATAATCTAGTCCTACGTTTCATTTACCTGATAAGAGTAATAGCTATAACTATCATCTCTCTTTTATAATAATAAGCTGATAAAAGAATAGTTAAGGACAAGGCCTTTACTAAATTAGAATATTCGCTTTATAATATTAGGAGTCTATAATTATTTAGGCCTTAGCGAGGATAAGCTTTTTTAATTAGGAGAGTTAAACTATACCTTCTAAGTATAAAATTTACTAACACGTTTATAATAAAAGGATAAGGCGAATAGTAAGCTAGTAAGAAATATAACGCGTAGGAGGAGTAATACTAGGAAATGATTAATATATATAGTATAGAAGCGTATAATAATATAATATCGTTGATATAAGAAAGACGTATATTAATATTATAATTATTATGAATAATTAGATATATATAAGGTTTCTCCTACTTTAAACGCCTCCTTCCTTATTTAGACCTTTTCGTATTTATACTTCCAATATAAATAGATTATATATAATGAAGTTAATATAGCTTCCTTTATATAGGATTAACCTCGAAGATAGCTAGGCTAGCTACGATGATATTATTAGTAATAGTAGTATTATAGCCGGTTAGAACAATGTAAGTCTAGTCAAAGATAGGGGTATTACTTATAGGCGTAGTTAGGATAGTAATTATAAGACCTCCGGTAATAGTAATAGCTCTACGAAGTCTATTAGCAATTAACTATAACTATCCTAAAATAGGATTTAATCTATAGGGCGAAGATTAGGCCTATAATAATAATAAAAGTAACATAGATCTAGCTAAAGCTATTAGTAGCCTTAATAATAGAGTTAGGAGTTAATAGGATAATAGTAGAGCTAGTAGTAATATTACTATTCTTAGGATTAGAGATAAGCTTAGGGAAGGCCTTAACTAAGAGCTTAACGTTACTAATAGGATAAGATACGATAAAGGGCGAAGCTAGGATATAGACCTTATTAAGTAATAGAGGGGTATCGAAGGAAGTAGGAAAGGGGCTCTCGCTAAGAGCGGCGCGGAGGTATAAGGAGTAACAGGCCTTTATAGTTAAGATAGAGCTAGTAGTAGTTAAGTAGGCGGCGGATATAATATTAGCTGCGGTACTAAGGTAAGCGCTAATATTATCTCCCTTAAGGATAGAGGTAGTAGTAACGAAGCTCTTAATATCGGTAATACTAAAAGAGTATACGTACTTAGTAATAGGCTAGGTACTAGCCTTAGCGAGAGCGGCAGTTAAGAAAGTAATATAAGTAGTTTCATTAAATAAAACTACCTTTAAATTAGAGTAGAAGGTGGAGTTAAAGCTAGCTAAGGCGAAGTCATCCTTAATAAAGTTAGTAAGGCCCTTATAATAGAATTTATCCTTAAGATACTCTTGGATTAGAGTATAATTAAGGATATTAGAGTCTATAATAGTAGGAGTAGCCTAACGGATTTACTTAAGGCTATTTCAGATTATTAGTAGATATCCTTAAAGTAATCAGTTTTTTATGAATAGCTACTTACTTATTAGTAGTTAAGATAGTAGCTATAATAGTAACGAACGCTATAATAGAGAATAAGGCCTTTATAGCTTCGGTTAGAAGTATTACGTAATAAGTAAGGTAAGTTATAGAAAGATACTATAAGAGAGTAAGATAATAAGAAGCTAGTTATAAGTTAAGAGTTAAAGTAAAGAGGGGAAGGAGAAATATAGATAGCGAAGTAATGAAAGAGTCGAGGTATATTAATAATATCCTTGGGCCTAGATGTAAAATTAGTAAATAATAATATATATTACTACTAAGATAACGCGCCCGTTTACTACTAGTAATATAAGATAAGTACGTAATTATCTTAATTATTAATATTCGCAGGGGTCTATAATAGAGCGGATATAATAGTCTATAAGGAATAAGGAGAGAATAATAGCGCTTACGCTATAAACTAACCTTTTTATATTAGGTCGCCGTTAGACTAAACCTCTTTTAAGATATAATTTAGCTTTCCCTAGGTTTTAAAGTAAGAAAGATTAGCTTACGGAAGATCCTAATTCCGCTAGATACGGCGTAATCTAGGGGTCTTAGCTAATAGAGGTAATATAGCGCTTTTTACCGTTGGAAGAAGGTATATACACGAATAATAATGGTATTAATTAGACTATAGATCCACTATTTTATTAAATTTAGAAAAAGTATAGTACTACGAATTCTCTCTTTCTATTAGGTTCTTTATTCTAATATAGTTTACCTTATTTTTCCTAGTTCTTTACGGTAGATCGCGGCCTAGGCCTACGACGCTTAGCCCTTAGGATTCGAACTATTAAATAAGGCGGTACCTTCGCGGAAGTAAGATAGGCAGGAGTCTGTTAATCTATATTACGCTTATAAGTAGGAGCTACTTTAGCGTCTCTATTCCGGAGGTATAGGTACGGTGCGGCGTACTATTGGTTAATAAGCTCTACCCGCGCGGTTACAGTTATTAATATTCTTATATAACTCTCGTCTCCCTCTTTTATTCTTCTTATCCTCCTAGCTACCTATATATCTTTAAGAATCTCTCTTACTTAACGTATAATTACTTATTACTTCTTATATACCTATATCTATAAAAGCATGTTTTCGTTAAATATAAATCTCCTTACTATGTAATTCTACCTCGTAGCTCTTATCCTTCCGGCTATTAGCGTAACTACCTAGGTTAATAGTCCTACTAAGCGTTTCTATAAAAAGTGATTAAATATAATTCATATATACTAACTAAAAATATAGTTTATTACTATCATCCTTACTCCTTATAATATTAGCTACCTATTAGCGGCTCTTAATAAAACGATTACTTACTCTACTCCCGCCGTCTCTAAGGGTATCCTATACCTATCGCTTATTATTAGTAGTATCTCCGGGAACGGTACTAAACCGATAGTACTAGGCTAGCCTAATATTACTACTTTTATTAGTGGAGCTTAATATATTACTAGTTCTATCGCTGCTACCGCTACTACTAGTACTACTATTATCGCCTTTGCGTTTTAAGGCATAGTAGATCGAGTAGTAGAGGATACGTAAGTAATAGGAGAAGGAAAGGATAATATATAATAGTCGCCTTATATAATACGTATTCTAGAGTTTAGTAAGGATCTTCTCGAAGAGGAGGAGTATACTTAAATCATGTAAAGCTAGCTCTAGCGTAGTAGTTCATCTAATAATCTTATATATACCTTTAAGTCTTCGTACCTACTATTAACTCTTACGACTAATATACTACCTTATTAAAAATTACCTAGGGTGGCGCTAGAACTTACTATAATTTACTCTTTAATTTATACTCCGTATAGTAGCGCGTTACTTATATGTATTAACTTACCTAAGTAGCTTATACTAAAAGTCGCGTTAGTATTAAATTCCTAAAGTCTCTTTATTATATTAAAAGTAATAGAGTACTTATAGTTATAGATTAATAAAAGCTTATCTATTCTTAAATATCTTAATATACACTTATTAGACTTAATACTTTTAGGAGAGAAAGTTATTATTATAAAAGATACTATTAACTAAAGTATACTATTAAGTACCTTAATAATAAATAATAAATAAAGTGAAAGCTAGTTAGCTTTACTATAGTATAGATTTCTATAAGGATAGCCCTTAAATAGTTTCAAGCGTTAAATAGTAATACCGCGGAAGATCTTCTATATTCTAGCTCTAAAAACCAAAAGTCTAACTAATTATTAGTAAGATTAATTTACTAACCTTCTAACTTATAAAGGCCTACGCTTATATACCTACTTAAAGAGGGGTAATTACTACTAATTACTACCCTATATATTTATATATATATCTTAAAGCGGGGACTCTATAAAGTATAATAAAATTATAATATTAGGTAAATAAGCTTACCTTTTTTTCTTTATAAAAACCTTCTTATAAAACCTACTTATACTCTTAGGAGATTTATTTATATTTACTTAATTAAGATCTTAGATATATTATAAAATTACCTATTATATTATTAAGAGTTCTCTCAAAAATTATAGTAAGTAAAGTTATTATATCCTATATAATATTAGAACTTATATAAAATTAAGATAATAATAGTAAACTCCGTAATTAAATATTTTAATAGGATAATAGAGGCGGTTATAAAGACTAAATTTAATATTAAGAAAATATATTAGCCTATTAAAGATATAAGTACTTAATAATTTCTACCTCCTACCTATAATTTAAAGATAGGCGGTAGGCTAGATCTAAGGGATTAAATAAATAGTAGTAAGAAGAGATAATTAAAATTCTAAGTTAATAAAAATATAGAGAATACTACTTTAAAAGGTATAATAGTAAAAGATTCTTGTAAAGTATATATAACTATAAATATAAATATTAATTAAGTAGTAATAGCAGAGAATATTAAAAAGGATATTAAGGAGCTTAAGAAAAAGGATAAAAGTTAATTTATCTTATTTAAAGATATAACTTTAGGGATATAATTTAATAAATAGGAAATTTTTAATTAAGTAGCCGGCTTTAAACTAGCGCGTTAAAGGCTATATATAGTAGAGCTCTTATATAAAGAGATATATATTAGAATTTAACTATATAAGAGATTTATTTCATTAAATTTATTATATAAGATTTAAAGTAAATTATATAAGTAGGTAGTAACGCTTTATAATCTCTACTTATAACGTAGTTAAATAAGGGGATAAGTTTAGGTAGATAAAGGTTAAACTAGGTAATAGTACTTAATATTAATAGATAAGATTAATAATAAAAGTAATTAATAAAAGATTTTATATACGCGGGACCTAGGAGACTAGTAAGCGGCCCTTTTAACTCTATTATATTATTAATTTCCCTTAGTTTAAGGGGCTTTCCTAGTAGTAACTTAAATTATAATTAAACTCTAATTATAGCGTATCTTAACCTAGCGTAAGCTAGCGAATTTAGATTTAATAGAGCCTATCGTATAGCTACGGACTTACTACTTAGAAGACTTAAATATAAAATATAAAGCGCTAGTTTAGGATATTAGTATAAAAATAGTAATTAATAATAAATATAAGCTACTTAATAAATTAAAATCTTATAATTTTAATATTAATTAATAGCTATCTTTAATACCTTATTAAAATTACTTTAGCCTTAACCCTTAGATTTAGATTTCTTAGGTACGTATATCTTATCTAAATAAACTAAATAGTATATTTACCTTTATATTATATTAAACTCTATTTATAGCTTATAATTTTAATAATCTCTTAATTTTATAATTATTATTAGCTTCTTTTATCCCCTTTCTAGCTATATTATTAATTACTCCGTACCTTAAAGTAGTAAAGAGTAGGAAGGTAATAAAGAATATTAAACTATATTTAATAATTAACTTTTAAGATCTATCCCTTAAAATTACTTAAGAGAATTAGAGTTAAAGAATTTAAAAGTTAATAAAAGACTTATAAATTATAGATCCTTATTATAAATATAACCTTTTATAACTTATACGCCTATCATATAATATATACTCCTACCTACGCTTCCTCTCCTATTATAAATAGCCTATTATAAATACTTATTAATCCCTTTATAAGAATTATAATTATAATACTCCCTGCTATATTAAGTATATTTATACTTATACTCGCCTATACGAACTAGGCTTTTTTTAAAGTATAGCTAGATTACCGGTATAAATATTAATATATAAATAAAGAGGTAGGTTCTAATATTAATAATAGCTTTATTTTTAGAGGCGATAATAAGGTAGTATAACGAAAGTATAGAAATAAGCTAGGCGTAGGAGGAGAGAGTAAGGATTACGCTTATAAATTAGCTACCGCGGAGGTTTAAAAGGAGGATTTTATAGGGGCCTTTATATATATAGGATATATTAAAGAGAGCGGAGAATTTTATATTTAGGAGTACGGAGTTAAATTTAAATAGTGAAGTTAGGAGGATTAATAAAAAGGTTTATTTATTAATAAGGGAAATTATAATTAATTATAATTAATTAACCTTAATAGTATCGTATAAGTAATATATTTTATTAGGCGGGGCTTTAATTAAGTTAGATAATAAGTCTTAAGTCGCTGATTACTATTAGTAATAATATAAAAGGGTCTAGCTTTTTAATTAGTTAAACCCCTTAACTAGCCGTTTTTACTTAGCTAGTTAAGGGGTAGATCCTTTTATTAGTAAGACTACTAATTATAGCGACTAAGATACTATATAATTAAATTATTAAACGCTAAAATTATTACTTTAGATTATTACTAGCTTTATAATAAGATTACGCTATTATTATTTATCTCTTATAAAGCCCTAAATAATCTTAGCTAAAAGTAGAAGTAGCTTAAGATTAAAATATAACTTTAAGCTTTATAATATTTTATATTACTATTTTATTAACTTTATTTCACTTAATTACTATTAATAATAAGGAGTAGTGTTTTATAAAGATAAGTTAGTAAATAAAGGTATTAACTACTACTTATACCTAGGTTTAATAGAGGATAAATAAGTTTACTTCTATAAGAAAGGGAGTATAAGCCGTTATTATTAGATATAATAATATATTAAGAGGTAGTAAAATTAAGGATATAATAGAGTTATTAAGTAATACTTTTAAATTCTAATATCTAGAATTATCCCTTTTTATTTATTAAGTCCTATTAATTAGAATTAACGTCTATTTTATACCGCGTAGGTATAATAATAATATATAAAATACCGCCCTCTACTCTCTTACTATTAAAACTCTTTCTAATTATTATAACTAGTTTAATAGAACCCTAAGTTAAAGCGTTTAAAGAGCTGAAAGTACTATATAAAAGAAATAAGCTATATTAGCTAATAAGTAAGTTAGAGGGGAAGCCCGTAGAGGGCGTAAATAGGGATATTAATTTATTATATACTTTCCTACTTTTAATATTTCTAGGGTCTAAGGAGCTAATAGCTAATTAAGGGGAGTATAGATAATTTCTATATACTTATAATTATAATATATAAGCCGTATATAAGTAATATAATATATTCGTTATATAGTATTAGAAGATAAAGCTAGATAAAACCTAAAATAATATTAATATATAAAAGTTCAGCTATATAAACCGTGTTATAAGTCTAACCTATCTTACTCCTATCTCTATCCCTTAACGTAATTAATTTATCTACTCCTATTAATAATTATAGTAGACCGGCCGCTATAATTATCATAATATCTCTATTATAATCTATATCCTTTTAATAGTCCATCCCTTAGACCTTAGCTAAATTAGTAAAGAAGACTTATAACTCTTAGAAATCTTCTTTATAATTAAATATATTACGCGCTTTATATAGTAATTATATATATACCTCCCGTACGCTATAGGGATTAAAGCCGGTAGTAATAATATTATTAATAAATCTATTAATATTATTAATCTATTTAATATTAATTTATATAAGTTCTAGAATTTACGCCGGCTATTATAGAACGCGTTAAGTATAGTAATTATATATTATCTTAAAATAGTGGAGCGGATTTTTATAATTAGGGCGCCGTATTTTTTCCCTATAGTTTAGGGGCTAATAATAAGGTAGTTTAATTTAAATATTATAAAGAAGATTCTTATACTAGGGGTAACGTAGTAGAGAGAAACGCTATTAAAGTATATTAATATTAAGGATTTATTAAAGAGGTTTAGGGGTTAATTAAAGTAGATTATAAGTAACTATCTAATATTAAATAAAGAGGTGAAGGGGATAGTAGGGAGGTTAGCGGAGAGGTAGATTAATAAATTAATATAGTATATTAATAGGGATAAGAGGGATATACTAATAGTAGTAAAGTTAGTAAATAGGAATTTAAGGAGGGAGGTACTAGTTAAGTATCTACTAAGACGGCTAGGGGTAAGTAGGGCGGGTGCGGGAGTAGATAAGGAGAAAGAGATATAGACGTAATTAAATAAAGAGGAAGAATAAATAGGAAGCGTTAAGCTACTTATTAGATAGAAAGGTAAAGTGGGGAATAGGAATAATAAAGTAATAGGCGTTATTAATAAGATTAGAGATTCTAATCTTATTAATAGGTAGAAGGAAATACCCCTTAATAATAAGAGTAAATTAGAGA
>JAABUK010006389.1_pt1 | contig 17620 bp, 23 predicted proteins | sample 5559141 | NCBI WGS metagenome assembly JAABUK01 (sample SAMN10711869, study PRJNA513367) | rock metagenome | isolation source: Antarctica rocks | place: Antarctica: Victoria Land, Pudding Butte nord | collected 2016-01-03 | reverse complement strand
GCTTTGTCCTCAATTATACCAGGTATTTCAAGGACCTGGCCGATATCACGATAGCTCTTCTCGAAACTCGTAGTCGATGTGGCCGAGATCCAGAATACTGAACGATCAGGAGATGCTTCCTTCATGCGGAAGGCAGCTTCGAGGGCGATCTGGGTCTTGCCCACTCCTCCAAGGCCTGTAATGGCAACCCGTTGGCAGTCCTCGTCAGAGTCCTCCAGATCGAGCTTTGCGAAGAGTTCCTCGAGTTGAGAATGACGACCGATGAATTGTTTGTTACGGCCAAAGGGAACTAGCCAGTGCGCCTTTTGTGGAACTAGAATGAAGTTAGCTTGTGTCCAGAATTTCTTATGTATTAATCACTGAAGATAAGACATGATAGTGCTGTTTTCTTCCCTTGTGTTCTTACAGAAATCCCTTATAAAAGTATATAATGGTTCATTATTTTCTTAACTGAGAATAAAAGATTAATTTCAATATCACGTTTTCAAGATAAGCAGGAAATCAGCGAACTGAAGAGTCAGTGAGAGTAGAAACCTTCGAAATGATTCCGAATTAAAGTAAAGACTGAACTCTCAAGCCACATTAAACCAAGTTTCCATGTCCCCTTAGGAGAAGTGGTTGAGTTATAGCAAAAGAAGTTGAGCTGCGACAGGACCGCTCAATGAAGAATAGTTACATACTCTGAGTTGCTGCCGCTATGTGTTTATCTGCGGGAACCCACTCTTTCAAGAATGCCTTCATACAAGCTGCGGCAGTTGCCGCGGCATAGTTCTGCCACCCTTTGTTCTTGTGACTATCTGCGTAGTCACAAACCCCTTTGATTACGACACAAGGGAAGTTATCCCAAACTCCAGCACCTTCCATCTCGAACGCAATAACATTCTCCTTGGCAGCAATTGCGTCACGATCCTCACCCGACTTCATGACGGCGTCTCCAGATGCGATCAAGCCGTAATGTATGACGGGCTCCTGTGCCGTAGTACTGTCCATAGCTTTTATTAGCCGGCGGCGAGTTACCAACTTGTTATCGTTGCACTTGAGTTCCGAACAGGATGATTCAAGGGCAGTCTGGCAGACCTCATCCTCTTTCTTCGCGCATTTGCTGCACAGGGTGCAAGCTGGTAAGTCGTGATGCTTATGTCGGTAAGTTGGCTCAAAGAGCTTATCCGCGTCCGCGCCAGGATATCGAGCTTTTTTGACGCCTAGATTCTGCTCTAGATCCATAAGGTGATGAGAAGTGTTTTCCCTTAAGTGCATCCGACCTCTGTTCCCTTTTAACTTGGTTAAGAGTGCTTGAATTTCGGTGTTGGGCCTGGCTAAATTATCCTGTAGGGTATCCTTCCTGATGAATTTATTGGGCAATTTCCTTCCAAAGTCGTACTCTATGAGTCCGTCGCTGATGATGACATCGCCAAGCAAAATCTCCTCCTCATCGTCGGTCCCATGGGGCACTCCACCGCAGATACCGACGACCAACGCCAACCTGATCCCTTCAAAGCTAGATCGGAAGCTTGCCGCTACACCCGCTGCATTGCCCTTGCCTATGCCTGGCATATGTGCCAGTACAATATTGTGGGTACCAATCACGCCCGTCGTGTATGCATTTGGATCTCCAGGCGCCTTTCCGTATGTCTTCCCCTCATCATCCCAGAAGATGTCGAACAAAGCCTCTACTGCATCAGCCTCTGATCGTAAGGCGCATATGATGGCAATCTCGAAGGATTTGCGTTGTGATGGGGGTAAAGGCTTCGTCATAACGAGGTGTTCCTGACGGAATCTGGCGATGCAGCCCTACTAGTAACAGTCAGCATATTACTTCAAGTTAAGTCCGGAGATCATATACTGGTTATGGTGTTTCTACCGATGGAGAGATACTCGAGGCTGGTCAGAAGTCGCCAGACGCAAGGCGCAAGTGGACGAGGCAATGAAATGCTGAATAAATTCGAGCCCAATGAGCGCACAACTGTGAATGCATGGCGAGCGACTCGTATAGCAATTAGACAACCAACAAGCTGCGACATATCAGACGTTACAGTAGTCTTAGAGGTCTGAGATGAACAGCGGCCCTGTGGGAAGTCTGTCTTGGGGCTGCGCTAACTTTAAGGCAGAACCCAGTGTTCCCTAAGCTCATCCGAAGCGAAGAATGACCTTAGAGCGGGGCACGGATAATAACTCAGAGGGCATCTGAGTTAATACTCAATGAGTTAGACACATGATATATGAAAAATGAAGCTATTTCCAACTCTGCCTCCCTCGAGCACTGCGCTGACCTTGGATTTGTTCATCTTAATTTCATCGGAACTAATGATGAACTCTAGAAACTCGTCGTTCTTCTAAGGAACGAACAATACCGGACTTTCTGCAGGTGAAGTTGACCGTCGTATGAATTCCTTCGCAGGGTTTTCATTCATGTACGGCTTCAGCAGCCAGGTGAGAAATTCTAGTAAGAACAACTAAAGGTATTTGACTTCGAAGATCATCTGCACGGTGCTGTGTTGCTGCTTCCAATAGCACAAGTCTTTAAAGTCTCTAAGCACGCATTATAGAACAATTCAAACTCTGTCACAATCAGCGTAGTGAGAAATACCGCGAGCACTCTGACCTGTAATGTGATCGAGATCAGAAACGTAAAGGATAGCGAATTCACAGGCTATCACTAGATATCGGGAGCCTAAAAATTCCGGAAGCCAACAGGTGGTGCTCGAACACAACTTGACAGATTTGAGCGTCTCGATATAACTGCATTTCTTGACCTTAACTATCTTATCTTAACAGCTGCTGATACTGTTGCGAGCGTGCACCTCGAGTTAGCCTAACATAGGTCGTGTTAGACTACCATAGACTAGTATAGAGCTGGTGTTGACACGCTAGTGACCTAGCGCGCCTTCGTGGGTATAAGACCCTCGACGTGTTTCCTTCTTTAGCTTTGAACTTCTAGTTAGAATACATTCATATGATTCACTCTATGCAGACTCATAACATTAGTTCAAAGCTCATTAACCTTGCTATCGACGTGTAGATGATATAAAAACAAGCTACACAACTTAAATCAAAAGTTGAATTCAGAAATTTTGACAGCAGAATCAGAACTCAAGCTCAGAAAGCTCAATAGAAATCAGAAATTTCTAAAGAAGAATCTTGATTCGAAATCAGAAATTTCGATAGAATCAGAATCAAAGAACATGAACGTGTTGCTCTTGATTAACTCTTTATTGAGCTCGTCATCAAAAATCAGAAATTTCAGCAGTACTTGAACTCAGAAAGTTCGATAAAGTACTAGTCATTGCTCGAACTCAGAAAGTTCAATAGAGTAACATCAGAACTCTTCAATCAGCAATTTTCTATTCATATCATGATTAGAAGCTCAAAATCAGCGAGCATTGCTCGCTATGATCTTCAAAATGCTAGAAAAGAATCACTTCTATCACAGAATTGAACAGCATCAGAAGAAGAAGACACGAATGCGTCGTCAGATACAGAAGAAAAGAACATGAATGCATTGCTTTTTGATCATAAAATGATCAAGATCAGCATCAGCACTGAACTGAATGCTTGAATAAGCATTCATGAAGCAGATGACATCATTGTCTTTATCAAGTACATATGTCAACAGCACGACATCAAGATCAAGACTCATAATGACATGATTCAGATGTTAGAAAATGTCAACGAGATAAACATCACATTAAAGATTATACAAACGCGTCTGCAGAAAGAGAATAGAAACAAGAACGTGATTATACATCATTTAAAAGTTGCATCAAGTTGACAAAGCACTTTGATTTCTGAAGATTAATCTTTGAAGTTGATTAAGTTATTCAACTCATCTCTGTTCAAAGATTCATTGCAGAATGTAAACAATTGACTATCATGAATGCAAAATAAGCTGAAGACAAACAAGAATTACTTTTCTATCAAAGAATTGAAGATTGTTTACATCAAAAGTTGAGTCAGTGAAGCTGCAATCAAGCACATAGCATCATGAATGAGAAACATGTTTCTGAACTTCTTTCTAGAAGTTGAAGAAGTACTATTGATCATTAATAAGATGTACAACAATCTCAATCATCATCATACAACTCAACAACAGTACTTGAAGCTGTATTAAAACAAGATCTTCTTTCATGAATTTTGAATGAAATTTCAAAGATTTAATGCAAAACTAAAATATAATAACGAGACTTTATTAAATGATTTTCAGCATAAGATCAGCTTAGATCTTCAGCGAGCAACGCTCAATGAATGAATCATGAATTTGAATAAGTTTATTAACATTTGCATATGAGTTGATGTTAAATTGACTGAATTGAATGCTTGATCAATCATCAAAGCATTGATGATTCAAGCTGCTTGATCTGTCTCTAGCACATTGACTGCTCGATTCACGTCATCAGTTTCTTCGTGAAAGAAACTCAGAAGATCAAATCTCAACTTTATTCAGAAAGAGTTGTTTAAGAAAGAACTCTGCTTCAAATGCAAGAAGTCAAAACATAAAGCATATGACTGTTTTAAGATGACTCAAGTGCATGAGATCACTGCAAATTCAAAAAATGATTTATCTTCATTAAAGTAATGACTGAGAATGATATACTCATATTTTGTTTCATCAGCATGTCTGATGATTCATTTAATTTCAAGTCATTCATTATTGATGTCATCTTAAGTAATTTAAAAAAGATATTCAGATTTCTTGCTCTGATAAATATTGAAGTCATTGACATGACTTTCATTGATGAATCTTTGATGTCAGAGCTATGTGAACGCTTTGATATTCAGTCAATATCATTGTTGAAATCAAAGTCAATTTAATTGTATGATGAAATTTCTGATTGAAAGTCAATTACACATGCTTTGTATACATTGATCATAATACAAAAACACAAGAATGAAATGATATCTTTATTAATAACTCATTTAAATCAGTGTCATGAATTGAGAGCTGAATGAAATCAGAATGAAATTCTAATAACTAGATTTTAAATACAAGACGTTGCACGAAGAAGAAAGAAAAGAAAGAGATCATTCAGAGATTCTTATACTTCATGAACGCTGAGTATCATTCATATCAAGAAACTCTCATAATATCATTGATAATTTCACGTTTATCATCATTTATAATATTGTTCAACATCATCTAAGTGATTTAACATTTCTTTTCCCAACATCTTCTGAGTAACACATGTTAAAATCATGACAATAAATTTCTCTTTTTGAAGTTGAAGCTTCTGCAAGACTTTTAATTCTTTGACTCATATTCAGAGTCGTTGCTTTCTTGCACGTAAGTGATTCATGAATTCTTACTTGAACGATCGAGATTTCAAGCATGATAGACGTTCATGACTTCAATGACATTCATCACATTCGCAAACTTTACTCAACTATTTTCTTCTATTTCAGTTCACTTAATTAAATACTCTAGCTGAGAGTTCTTTACTTGAAAGTTCAATATTTCGTTCATCTTTCAGCTAAGCACTTCTTCAACGAAGACTATCAAAAACGACGCAAGAGATATTTATTCAGGTAAGAGATTGTTGATTGCAGAATGAAGCAGATAAGTATGAAAGATGTCAAAACAGAATCAGTCATCAAGCAACTTTAGCTGATAAGAATGAGAACTAACAATTTTGATGATTTTGAAAAATTTCTCGAATTTATTAAATAACTTCTTGCTGAGTTGATGAATCATCAGATTGCGAGCATTTAATCAAATCATATCATTAATTGCATACTTGAAGACGTGTTATTGATGAACATTAGCGAATTGTTTCTGATATGCTTGAGCTAAGATCATTTGTTCTCGCAGAATTTCATTGATTCAATTCATTTTCTGAATAAACAGATCAACATGTATTTGTTTTGAATGTTCAATAACGTTCTTTTGAGTCTTCTTTGATTTCAACCTCATTCAAGAATGCTGTTCGAAGTTAGCTAGAAATGATGTGCACTGAGTGCTTTTGAAGAAGTGATTGTTGATGACAAATTCAGCTGATGACAGTCATGCAGCTCAGTCGTTCTGCATAAAGAACACGAAGACTTGAAGATATTGTTTCAAAACATCGTTGATGTTCTTGATTTAATCATTCATTTCTGAGTGAAACGCAGTTGACAATCGAACTTGAGTCTTCAATTGAGTACAAAGTTCATCTCAAAAGTGATTGACAAACTGAGTTTCATGATTCAAGATGATTGAATCAGATAATTCATGATGTTTTCATATTGCATGATAAAAAAACTCGAGCTGTATTTAGAGCTGTAATTTCACTCATAAACTCGTAATGCACTTGTTTAGATAGTCTGTTCACGACTATCAGAATATTGATTGTTGAATTTTCATTCAGATTCTTACTTTCAGATACTGTCATGATGAAATTCATGACTATGTCTTTTCAGCGACGATTGAGTACATCAAGAGACTTCAAAGCTTTCTGATATTTTTCTCTAGAGATCTTCACTCGAAAGCATAGATGACAATTATGTACGAAGTGAGCTACTGTCTTGATCATTTTGAGTCAGTAATAATGATGACTGAGTATTTCATAGATCTTGACTCTTTCTGAATGACTCGCAATAGATGTGTCATGACTTAACTGAAGCAAACGTAGTCGCAGTTTCTCATCTTCAAGTATCAATAGTTTATCTTTATAGTAGACTCAATCACTTTGCAGCGTACATTTCGCTAACGAAAATTCTTTAAGCTTTCATTGATTGTCTCTTAACGCAGTTATCATGATCTGTATTCATTCATCATTGAAATAGACTGCAAAGAGTTGTTCTTCTAGCTCATTCATAAACATTTTCTCTGATGGTTCAGACTGCTCAGAGATCACTGATTCGTTCTTCAAGTCACTTGATTTGAGTGCTTCAGAGTCACTATCATCAAGAACATTGATTAAGACTTGAATTTTCAGGTTTTTTGATTTTAGCACAATCTGTCACTGATGTTCTTGATGACTATTTTCTTCATTCAAGAGAAGATCTTCTGATTGACGCATAAGTGCATCGACTTGAGTGTTCAATTCACTTGAACGATACATGATTTTGAAGTTAAATCGAGAGAGAAATTCTGATCATCTAACTTGTCTTCGACTAAGCAGCTTAATTGACATGAAATATTCTAGATTCTTGTGATTGAAAATGATCTCAACGAGATCTAACGTGTCTTTCAGTTCAAACCTTCATTTCTCAAAAGCTCTGATTATAGCTAGAAGTTTCTTGTCATAAATCTCGTAGTTGCATTTTGCAAGTAGCATTTTGAAAGAGAAATAGATCACAGATCTTAACTGCTCGTTATCATCTCGCTGAGACATGACTTTGATCACAACATAGTCAAAGACATCGATTTTCACAGTCACGAGTAGGTTCGAGTTATAGTGCATTAAGATAAAGACAGTGATGAACATCTGTTTGAGTCAATCAAAGATGAATTGATACTTTTGAGTTCAATTAAATGACTGATCTTTTCTGATTAAGACAGTCAACGAGTCGATCAGCTTGAAAAACTTCTTAATAAATCATCTATAAAAGTTGATGAAGTTCAGAAAGCTTTGAACATTTTTGACGTCTTGAAGTGCAGTTCAATTCATGATGACATTGATCTTCTCAAAGTTCATTTTGATTTCGTGAGTGATGATTATTAGACTCAAATACTTGATCTTGATAATTGAAAATTCGCATTTCTTGATATCTATCTGTAGTTCAACGACTCTAAGTCGCTTCAGTATCTGATGAACATGCTGAGTATGCTTCTTTTTGCTGTTGCTATAGATCAAGATATCATTCATGTACGTGATGCAGAAAACGTTCAAGAAGTCATGCAGAGTGTCATTAATGAAGTTCTGAAATGATGATGATTTGTTTATGAGTTTGAAGAGCAAAACGTTGTACTCGTATAAGTCATAACGTGTTCAAAAAGCGATCTTTCACTCATCTTCATAAGTCATTCGCAGTTTATTAAAGACTGCAATGATATCTAACTTGATGTAGTACTTGATCTTAATCAGTCGATCTAGAGTTTCTTGAATGAGAGGTAATGAGTATTGATTCTTAACTGTCATGACGTTTAGATCTCGATAATTCACGCAAAACCTGAGTTCTTCGCTTGATTTTTTAACAAAGAGTATCGAAGAGATCGCAAGAAAAGAGCTGACTTGAATAAAGTCTTTGATCAAATTATTCTTCAGATATTTCTTTAGTACTTGAAGCTCATCTTGAGACATGTCATATAAAGACTCGAAGGTAGAAGTTTTGTTTTTCTGCAGCTGAATTTTATGATCATAGAGACGTCATTCAGATAGAGTGTTCATCAATTCGCAAGAGAAAACATCTAGAAAGTTGTGATATTTGAGAAGCAATAGCGTGACAGAATCAACGAAAGACGTGATTTTCAGAGCTTTGTCAATATCTTTCATGAATATGATAAACAGATCATGATTCTTTTTTCTAGCGAGTTGCAGAAACGAAGCACTATTTATAGCGTAGATCTTCAGATGTTTCAAGAACGAAAACGTTAAGAGAATTGATACTGACATAGTTGAAATCAAGATGCTTGAAAGAGTTTTGAGTACAAATTCTGAATTGACTTGAGATTCAAAGATGAGTTGATTATGATGCAGATCTATAATTGCTTTATGACTTTTTAATCAAGACAGATCTAGAACAACTGAAAATTGCGAAAGTTAAGTGACATAGAAGAGAGTTTCTTTGAGCTCTTCGCTTGAGACTTGAAGTTTGACAAGAGTATAATGAGTGATTGAATTGAATACAACTGATTGATTGTCAAACTTCTGAAGAGTACAGATTTCAAACAAAGAAAAATAGAGCAGAGAGTGTCTTTGCGCGAAAGAGTCATCAATAAATGCATAATCAATGATGTCAATATCAATCAAAACAGAAAGATTGACATTGATTTTATTGTTTTCTAAATTATCTGAGAGCATGAGATGATCATTGTTCATCTTCTTTTCTAATTGATGAATCGAGTTAACTGAAAGTGCAGAGATTTTCAGACTGTTCAATTGTCTCTGCAAGCGACTGTATGCAGAGACTAGACTTTTCTCAAGATGAAAGAAGTATCGAAAGCGAGATTGTTGATAGAGATTGCAAGAGCAAATAATGAGATAACTCGTAGCTGAATCTTGAGCTTTGAATTGCAGATTGCAGTCTGATGCTCAGACTTATTGCAGTATAGACACAGATGATTGATCATGCGATGCTGATGCTTCTTGAGAGTCAGTGAGTCTCATTTCTTCATGTTGATGATCGATAAGTTCATGAGATTTCTCAAGCTTGAGATCGTAGCTTTCAAGTCTGTCGAAAGTGTCACATATTTAACGAGATACACAAGAACTGTAGAGATCACAGAGACAGAGTGAATCACTGCTTTTGACTTGAGAAGATTCTGTACTGTGACGCGATATCAACTATTCAATTGCTAACATTTGATAATCAACTGCTCATAGTTCAGACTGCTGACATTCATCTGAATCAATAGAGCTTTGAGCTCGCTGAATAGTTTATTCTTCAGGTTGAATTTTTGAGTTACGACGTCATATTCAATTGCATCAATGTGCTGCTGAAAATTGAACAAATATTCAATGAAGATGCAATTTTGCATTCTTAGAACTGAAATAAATCGCTGAGCGATTTCTTGCTTGTCTGAATCATCGAAGACTTGTCTTAACAAGACAACTAATTGCTCAATCATGACTAGCTTGTCATGCTGAGCAGTCATACGTGACAACGCTTGAGCGACAGCGTTTTTCAATAAGCGACTGTACTCATACAGAAGACGAAACTCGAAAGTTGAATAATGATTCACGTTCAACTTCAGCTTGCTGATCAGCTTGAAGATGAACTGATTTAACTTGTTTTCTCGCTCTTTGATATAAAGTTCTGAATTCAAATATTTCTCTGATTTGATATTGATTTTGCTTATGCTCTTGAGTTCTTGAATCATTTCTGACAAGGTTTCATTATTGATCTGAAACTGCTTAAGTTCAACCTGAGTTTGCTCATGTTCTTGTTGACAGACTGAGACTCAGTTGATATACTGAGTGATGATGTCGTTGAATCAAGTTTAAAGTTCAATCAGAAAAGTGTATCACGCTTTGAAAGCATTGTTGACGTGAGTTCAAAACTGAGCGACAGTGATGAGTTCATTGATCGAGACTAGAGATGTCGATGACAAAGTGTTGCTGATATTCTCGAATTGACTCATGATGTAGTTGATGCAATGTAATGTCACAAACTGAGAGCTGAATGAAATCAGAATGAAATTCTAATAACTAGATTTTAAATACAAGATGTTGCATGAAGAAGAAAGAAAAGAAAAAGATCATTCAGAGATTTTTATACTTCATGAACGCTGAGTATCATTCATATCAAAAGACTTTCATAACATCACTGATAATCTCACATCTATCATCATTTATAATATTGTTCAACATCATTTAAGTGATCTAACATCTCTTTTTTCAACATCTTTCAAGTAACATATGCTAAAATCATGACAATCAGTATAAAATAATCATTGAAAATCTTTGATTGAAAAGAAATCAAATTTTGATAAATTTTGCAAATGATTGATTAATATCATCATTGAAGATTTGAACATTGAAATTTGTTGTTTTGAAAGCAAACAGTCAATCAGCATTTTACAAATCTGAGTCAAGCAAAATCTGTGAAATGAAACAAAAAAACTTGAACTTAATTGTTATGTTGACTATTATCTTGAAGCGACTCATGAATCAGAAACTAGTGAATCAATTCATTGAATCTGTTTGATTTATTGAATCATTACTTTTAGTGAAGTCAAGCACTTAAGTTGATCTCGATCAATCTCGACTCATTCAATCATCAGAGAAAGAAAAACTCATCAATATTATCATGATCAAAGTTGTTGCATATCAAACTTTAGTCAAGAATAAAAAGATCAAGATTTTCTTCTTGATCATTAGTAAAATCAACAAAGTGCTTAGCTCAGTTGAAGACTTCATGAAACTAAATAAAGTGATCTTTGTCATGTCATTAAGTGAACTGAAGAAGAAGCTTTCAATAGTTTATCACAACTTTCTAGATATCTTTGATAGAGAAAAGACAACGCAGTTGTCTTTGCATTAATCATATAATCACAAGATTGAATTAGAAGATGAGAGTTAATCTTTTAGAAGTCAATTGTATCTCATGTTGTATCTCATGTTGAGTTACAAGTTGCAAAAGATCAAGAAATATTTAGAAGAAAACTTGAAGAAGAAGTTTATTACATTCAGCAAAGCTTTCTTCGCTTCGTCAATACTATTTGTCAAAAAGAAAGATGATAGTCTTTGCTTTTGCATAAATTATTGAAAACTGAATGCTTTGATCAAAAAAGATCGTTATTCAATATTTTTAATAAACGAAGTACTCGCTTGAATTCAAGACAGTAAGTATTTGACTCAACTTAACATTATTATCACGTTCAATAAACTGCACATGAGTTCAGAAAGTAAGAATTTAACAACTTTTGTTACTTTCTTTAATGTTTACAAGTATAGAATAATGCTCTTCAAATTGATCAATGAACTTGCATTCTTTCTGTTATGAGTCTGCATAAAGCGAATCATATGAGTGTATTCTAACTAGAAGTTCAAAGCTAAAGAAGAAAGAAGATGAAACACATCAAGAGTCTTATACTCACAAAGACGCGTTAAATCACTAACATGTCAACATCAGCTCTGTACTAGTCTATAATAGTTTAACATGATTTATGTTAAACTAACTCAAAGTAACAAGACACGTTTGCAACATTACTTTTTCTCTTCATTAAGTAATGTTCTCATTGCTGCAGTTCAGTTGATCTTTTCTGAGTTAATTTCTATCTTGACTTGTTCAAATATCATTCATGAAAGTCATTTATAATCTTCAAGCATTCTTTGAATTCACTTTCATCAACGTTGTATCAATGTAAATCAATGTCATACTCTTTTCAATTGATATGATATTGTAGTCATTTATCTCGTTCGTAGTGTCTGAAGTTCAATATATTCTTCACTTTTCATTCATCTTCATCTTCAACCACTATAAAATCAGATGATTCATTTCATTGTTCTTTCAGAGAGTTCTTCAAGTTCAGTTGCAGCAGATTCAATGCAAACTTTGAATGAATCTTCATTGTCAATGACAGTTTCAGTTGATATGCATGTTCAATCTCAATCAGAATCTTGAAGAGTTCTAGCATTTTATCATTCAGCTTCTTTGATGATCTTGAGATCATAATGTTTCTAGAATTCAGAAACATCATGTCATTTATCTTATAAATCATTTTCTTTCAATGCTTGTCAATCTGTTTCTTCATTGTGATTCTGACTCTTGCTAATGCTTGCTTGATTAATGCTAGTGATCATTTCATATGTTCAAATATATTCTTTGCTTTGTTTGCTTCGATTCTAACTTGAGTGATTTCATAGTCAGTTGAGTTTGAATCAAAGCTCATACGAGAGTGAAAGTTCTTATTCAGAAAGAACATTGACTGTTCAATTGATGACGAAATAGCATTGTTATTGACAAATTCAGTCATAAATAATCAGATGAATCAATCTTCTTGCATATATGAGCAGTAGCTTCGTAAATATCATTTCACATTCTGATTCGCTCTTTCTGTCTGATCATTGATTTGCAAATGATAGTTGATGAATAGTTTCATCTTGATGTTGAGTCTCAGACAAAGAAACGTTCAGACAATCAATATGAATTAAGAATCACGATTGAACACTATTGATCTCAATAGTTCATGAGTTCTGAAGATTCATAACAACAGCAGCTTAACTGTTTGTTCTGCGAAGATTTCTTCGTCATCTGATCAACATGATATATAGTGTCGTTTCTTAAACAATCGATTTATGACTGTCAGAATCGCGTTGCTTTCATCACTTTCTGATAAATCAATAATGAAGTTCAAGAATATGTTTTGTCATTATTGTTCAAGTATAAGCAATGACTTCAGCAGTTCATTGATTCGATCTCTCGATGCTTTTGATCTACGATAAACGTAATAGTTTTGAATGTAATGTTTGATTGTTGTTCTCATCTTTAATCAGCAATATGATCATCTCAACAAGTCTAATGTTCAATTCATGTCAGAATGATCACTGATCAAAAGATTATGTGCTTTTCTTATTAATCAAGTGATCATTGACTGAAAAACTCATAGTCTATCATTTTTTCAGAGTACTTCATCAAGTACTCTGCATTTGTTCAGATCAATATCTTGACAAGTTCTTCTGTTCTGTTTCATGACTGCTTGAATATCAATACATAGTTGATTTGTTTAATTTTCAACTATAATCTGATTCTGAATAGAAATCACTTCTTCAAGCAAATCTTTGTTAGCTTTCGATTCTTGTTTCAACTCTGAGTCAGATCTGAGTCAGATTTCTGATCATCTTCTTGATCAGCTTTTATTGACTGCAATTTAAACTTGCTTTCTGACAATAGCATCTGATGCTGATATAGCTTTCAATCATCATTTGTCTCAATCGACTTGACGTCTGACATTCTGATCAGCATGTCGACTTTCAGATTCTGTTTTTCTGATTGATATATGATCTTGAAGTTATATTCAGATAACTTCTCAGCTCATTTAGTTTATCGTCAAGTCAGTTCTTTGATGATCATGAAGTACTTCAAATTCAGATGATCAATGAAGATCTTGATTGAAATATCTGTACATTTCAATTCAGAACGTCAATGCTTCAAGCAGCAAATAATGATCAGCAATTCTTTGTTATAGATTTTGTAGTTGCATTCTGCGAGAATCATGTTCTTGCTATAAAAGATCACTGAATGTAGAATGCTCTCATCGTCATACTGAGACAATACTTCGTCGTTAACATAGTTCAAGAAGTCAGTTTTCAGAATAGCTTCTCTGATCAAGTTGAAATGCTTCAGAACAAGAACTGTTGTCACTTGTTGCTTCAGTTCTTTAAAAATCGTCTGACAGATCTCTGTTTATTTAAAGAAGTGATTTTTTCAAATCAGCTTTATCATGAGTTGAATGATTTTTGAGAAGTTCTTTATGAATCATTGATAGAAATTGCAGAAGTCAATGAAGATCTGCACATGAGTCAACGATCATGACACTTTTCAGCTTTGAATCACATCTACTTTTCAAGAATTCATTCGTAGATCATTGATGAATATCAATAGTTCAAGAAACGAGATTTTCTGAATCTTGAATTCACACTTGTCAATGTCTATCTGCAGATCAGCTTCACGAAGCTTGTCTAGCACTTCTTTCACATGAGTTCTATGTTTTTTCAAGATCTTACTATAAATGAGAATATCATTCAAGTATGTCTGACAAAACTTGTGCAGACAGTCAAACAATACATCGTTGATATAATGCTGAAAGAACGCAAGTTCATTGATTAATTTGAAAGACATTACTTTATACTTGTAGACATTGAAGAAAGTAATAAAAGTAGTTAAATTCTCGCTTTCTGAACTCATACGCAGTTTATTGAACGTGACAATAATGTTAAGTTGAGTCAGATACTTACTGCCTTGAATTTGAGCTAGTACTTCGTCTATCAAGAATATTGAATAACGATTTCTTTTAATCAGAGCATTCAGTTTTTGATAGTTCATGCAAAAGCGAAAACTATTGTCTTTCTTTTCAACAAATAGTATTGATGAAGCAAAAGAAGCTTTACTGAGTGTAATAAACTTCTTCTTCAAATTTTCTTCTAGATACTTTTTGATCTTCTGCAACTTGTAGCTCAACATGAAATACAATTGACTTCTAGAAGATTAACTCTCATCTTCTAATTCAATCTTGTGATCATATGATCAATGCAGAGACAACTGCGTTGTCTTTTCTCTATCAAAGACATTTAGAAAGTCGTGATAGACTATTGAAAGTTTCTTCTTCAGTTCACTTAGTGACATGACAAAAGTCACTTCATTTAGTTTCATGAAATCTTCAACTGAGCTAAGCGCTTTGTTGATTTCATCAATGATCAAGAAGAAGATCTTGATCTTCTTATTCTTGACTAAAGTTTAATACACAGCGACTTCAATTATGACAATATTGATGAACTCTTCTTTCTTTGATGACTGAATGAGTTGAGATTGATCGAGATCAACTTGAGTGCTTGACTTCACTAAGAATAATGATTCAATGAATTGAACAGATTCAATGAACTGATTCACTAGTTTCTGATTCGTGAGTTGCTTCAAAATGATAGTTGATGTAACAATTAAGTTCAAGTTCTTTCGTTTCATTTTGCAGATCTTGCTTGATTCAGATCTGTAAAATGCTGATTGACTGCTTACTTTTGAAACAACAGATTTTGATGTTTGAATCTTTAATGATGATATTAATCAATCATTTGCAAAATTTATCAAAATTTGATTTCTTTTCAATCAGAAGTTTTTAATGATTATCTTGTGCTGATCTAAATGAGTTATTAATAAAAACATCATTTCATTCTTATGTTCTTGTATCATGATCAATGTATACAAAGCATGTGTAATCAACTTTCAATCAGAGATTTCATCATATAATTGAATCAACTTTGATTTTAACAACGATATTGATTGAATATCAAAGCGTTCACATAGTTCTGACATCAAAGATTCATCAATGAAAGTCATGTCAGTGACTTCAGTATTTATCAGAGCAAGAAATCTGAATATCTTTTCTAAACTACTCAAGATGACATCAACAATGAACGACTTGAAATCAAATGAATCATCAGACATGTTGATGAAACAGAATATGAGTATATTGCTCTCAGTCACTACTTTGATGAAAACAAATCATTTTTCAAATTCGTAGCAATCTCATGCACTTGAGTCATTTTAAAGCAGTCATATGCTCTATGTTTTGACTTCTTGCATTTGAAGCAGAGTTCTTTCTTAAACAACTCTTTCTGAATAAAATTAAGATTCAATTTTCTGAGTTTCTTTCACGCAGAGACTGATGACGTAAGTTGAGCAGATGAAGTGCTAGCAACAAAGTGAGCAGCTAAAGTCGCTGATGCTTTGATGATCAATTGAGTGTTCAATTCAGTCAATTTAACATTGACTTGCATGCAGATGTTAACAAACTCATTCAAATTCATGATTCATTCATTGAGCATTGCTTGTTGAAGATCTGAGCTGATTTTATGCTGAAGATCATTTAGTAAAGTCTCATTATTGTATTTTAGTTCTGCACTAAATTTCTGAAATTTCATTTAAAATTCATGAAAGAAGATCTTGTTCTAATGCAGCTTCAAGTACTGTCGTTGAGTTATGTGACAATGATTGAAATCGTTGTACATTTTATTAATGATCGATAGTACTTCTTCAACTTCTAGAAAGAAATTCAGAAATGTATCTCTCATTCATGATGCTATGTGCTTGATCGCAGCTTCATTGACTCAACTTTTGATGTAGACAATCTTCAACTCTTTGATAGAAAAGTGATTCTTGTTTGTCTTTAACTTATTTTACATTCACGATAGTCAATTGTTTACATTCTGCAATGAATCTTCAAACAGAAGTGAATTAAGTAACTTGATTGACTTTAAAAATCAATCTTCAGAAATTGAAGTGCTTTGTTGACTTGATGCAGTTTCTAAATGATGTATAATCACGTTCTTGTCTTTTATTTCTTTCTGCAGACGCGTCTGCATAGCTTTCAACATGATGTTTATCTTGTTGACATCTTTTAACATCTGAATCATGTTATTGTGAATCTTGATTTCAATGTCGTGCTGTTGACATATGTACTTGATAAAGACAATGATATCATCTGCTTCATGAACACTTATTCAAGCATTCAGTTTAGTGCTGATGCTGATCTTGATCATTTCGTGATCAAAAAGCAACGCATTCATGTTTTTTTCTTCTGTATCTGATGATGCATTTGTGTCTTCTTCTTCTGATGTTGTTTGATTCTGTGATAGAAGTGATTCTCTTCTAACATTTTGAAAGTCATAGTGAGTAATGCTCACTGATTTTGATTCTGTGCTTCTAGTCATAATATGAGTAGAAAATTGCTGATTGAAATTCTGATGTTACTTTATTGAACTTTCTGAGTTCAAGCAATGACTAGTACTTTATCGAACTTTCTGAGTTCAAGTACTGCTGAAATTTCTGATTTCTGATGATGAGTTCAATATGTCAGAATCATGTTTAAATGATACAATCAATGAAGATCAAAGTTGATAGTGCTTGATCTTTAGAAATAGTTATAACTGAATATTAAAAATACAGAAGAAGATTGATACAAAAGCTTTTATTTATGTAATGTTCAAAGACTGTGCTAGACTTGAAAGAAATGTGTTTGTGACATGAAAAGAAAATGATGTAGATAAACAAGATGTTGATGAAAGAAAAGAATGTTGAAAAAGAAAAAGAGTGTTGAGTCATATCTGAGTCAAACCTGAGTCAGATCTAGATCAGATCTCGACTAAATCATTAACTAGTTCTAATCAGTCTTGATACACTCGTAACATTACTTCTCTCTTCGAAAATTCATGTTTGCATGAATGTAGTTCATTTGCTCACTTTTGTTGATAGTTATTTCGATATTTAGCGCGATTTGTTTGAATATAGCTTATGAAATTCGTTCAAAACTTTCTCTGAGTCATTGAAT
>JAABUK010006388.1_pt1 | contig 17620 bp, 27 predicted proteins | sample 5559141 | NCBI WGS metagenome assembly JAABUK01 (sample SAMN10711869, study PRJNA513367) | rock metagenome | isolation source: Antarctica rocks | place: Antarctica: Victoria Land, Pudding Butte nord | collected 2016-01-03 | reverse complement strand
ATTTGGCTTGGGCTTTTTGCTACTGCTTCAACAGCATGTGCTGTATAAACATGCATTGGCATTGCTGTCAAACACTCACCAGCCCATTCTGCAAGGTAGCACCTGTACAATCAGGAGCACGTTTGCAGGCAGCTGATCTGTCATGACTGAGCGTCATCACAAATGTTTCCCTGCAAAGAGACAAAGTTTAATCTATTGCTGGCATGTGATATGCTGTGATGGGCAGAATGCAATCCTGCCTGCATGCAGGGTGTTTGGGACGGTGTCCTATTATGTGCAGAAGCTGTTTTCAGAATTTCAAGGAGTACGCTACATTGAGACATCAGTGAAAACTGGTGACTCAGATCCTCACGACCATGGCATTGCAGCCTCAGCTACATGCCAGGACAATGATTGCACACAGCTCGCATTCAAGGTGATGCAGCTGCTGCCAATATATGTACACTATACTGTGCAGTTGCTGAAAAGCGTGACTTTGTTCATGTCTTGTCTGTCTCCAAATCTGACAAGTATGACTGCTGCAGAGCATGAGTTCAGGTTGCCTTTTGTGGCAATGCTGATTGATTCTGGCATCTCCACCTTTCACCCTCTGCAGCTGGGGTGAACCTGTACTTTTCTTGCTCTGGCACATACAGCCAGCACACCCCTTCAGAACATTCTCCCTTAAGTACCACCCCCTTGAGCATATACCCCTTGAGCCCCCCCCCCTCCCCCCGAAAAGCACACCTCCTCTCAGCCTGCATTTGTGCAGCTCATCTGCTGCTCCTGTCTTTTTGACCAAGTCTTAATCACATTGTTCATGCCGTGTGCCTTGCTAGCAGAAGTTGATGTGACATCTGCCAAAACAGGACCTCATATAGGGAGCTAGGCAGGGCTGCAAACACCTGACCCTAGGGCAGGACGGTTTTGCAAGAATGCACAAGCGAAACGCTACAATGACTTTATTGTCCTCTGCAGTTGGTGAACTTTGGAGAGGATTCGCAGAGGGTGGACCTTCAGATTCTCGGTCTGCAGAACTCCCCCGACACCATGACTGTCACTCTGCTCAACAGCACACATGCCCTGGACGAGAACTCCTTTGATGACCCATTCAAGGCAGGTTCCTGCACCCCTGCTTGCTGCATGCAAATGCAACTATGACAACAAGGATGCTTCCTCAAATCACATGCTTGACCAATGCAGCAAAACGCATCAATCATGTTTGGTATACAGCCAGTGTTTAAACAGCAACTGGGAGCTGGACCTATGCATCTCAATTCACATGCTTATGTATATGCAACAGAAGCCATCAAACAGATTTGCTAGATAGCCAGTGTTTGGACAAAACCATAGAGCCGGACTTGTGATGTGATAACAGGGCTTCACCCAACACTGTCAGCTGCATGAGTGTCTTGATGTTTGTGCTTGTGTTTGTCGTTCATGTGCTGCTGCTGGCGGTCTTGTATAGTGCCTGCTGACATGATAAATGCTAGCACAGGTTGTGCCACACAAGCAGGACTTCAAGTTCAATGGACCAGCCTCCACCGTCACCTTGCCTCCTTACTCCTTTAGTGTCATCACACTTGATCTGAAAGAGCCCAGTGCTGCAGCTAGCATCAGTCAGGCCTGAGTCACTATACTTACTTGGCTGATGATGATTACATATGTCATAGGTCTGTGTACCCAGAAACGCTTTGTCTGGATGCTTTTTTGTGACGCTGTCACGGAAGTTGTTCAAATTGCCCTGTCAACATTGTGTTGGTTTGGTCCGCTATATGTATTGATTCTGTAGGACTGCCTATGTTGGTGGCTGGCTCTCTGTCAATTTTGGTGCTCATCATGCATTTGGGCATGAATTTTTGGAGCTGCAGCGCTTTTTATTTTATCTCTGAATTTGCTGCTGCAAAGCAAGTTCCACTGCTTGCTGCAGGCTTCCTGTCTTTGACATTTGCTTGACAACGTGTGTACATTCACAGCTGCGTGCGTTGCCTTTGTATCCGCAGAATGTGTGCTCTTGCGACACATGTGTTTAGGCAGTCCAATGCTGCATGTTGATGCAGAATGCACCAGTGATATTGCTTCAGACACAGCTACATGTAAATTATTCACGGTTGTCAATTACAATGAACAGATGCATGCTGTACTGCCACGGTTAGTGTCTGCCCTGCAGATTTGTCTTATCGTTGATGGATATATCGAAAGCAGGGCACATAAGCAGGGCAGGGTGGATAAGCTGGGTTAAATTAAATGTGTTTGATTCAAGCTGAAACAAAAACCTACTGTAATCATTAGCATTATGCTAAAGGATGCCTACACTGCAGCCAGACTTGCGGATCCTGAGTTGCTTGTGAGAACTTCAACACTGCAACGTGCTTGTATCACATGCATACACATTTAGATCACTTGTGAAGCTTCTTCTGCGCATATCTGATGTATTCCCGAACAAGTTTTTGAATCTGCTCTGATTCCTGGATGAGGAAGTCAGTATCTTCAGCACTGATGTGATTCTGCAGAATCTTGGCTACTGCTTTCTTGATGACAAGCTTGTACATCTGCAGCCCAGCATTACAAGTCAAGTGACCATGATTTCTGCCGACGTTGGTTGTGCTTGCATGTGATGCCTGACTCTCTAGGACCATAAGCCAGACATCATGCAATGCTTTCAGATGATGACACCAGCGTGGGGCCTACAAGCAGATGCATGCAGACTTGCGATCCTCAGGTCAATGCTGCAGCATGCATTGTGATGTTGCAAGCCCGATGGGTTCTGCCACACACACCTCTCTATCAACAATGCCAGCCTTGTAGAAAGGATCCAGCAGAGCACGCACATACTCAGCTACAGCATGCTGTACCAGCCCCTTATCAGAGTTTCCTTGGCTTCCAGCCTGGTAGTCAGAGACAAGATCCGGCTGATGATACGCCTCAGAAGCTGCCTCTGCTGCCGCAGCAGCTTCTGCAGCAGCTTCTTGCACACTCTCACTTGCATGCAGTTGCTGTGACTCCTGCTGATCCAGGGTCAGATCCTGCTGAGCCTGTGCATCAGTAGCATCGCTGTCTGCCAATTGATGCTCACAGGCCCCGCTTGATGCAGCCCAGTCGATGTCATCATCTATCAATGGCGTTGCTATTGCTGCTGGTGCAGGCTTGCTGTCCAACCTGCGCCGCTTGTTTAGCGCAGTTTCTGCAGCCTCTGTACCAATTGCTTTGGCCGGTATGCCGGCTGCCCGACTGGTGCCTGCTCCCTCAGAGTTCAGGGCCATTGAACCTGGTGTCTGCTGAGCTGACGTATAGGCTTTGGGTTGTGGAAGTGGCTGCATGGATGCTGGTGGGAATTTGACTAAGCTTGCATCAGTGCGGGCCGCTGCATTCAGGTAGCTCTGTAAAACAACGTGACAAGTGTGACATGGCAATGCTTGCGTGCGTGGGCAAACAACCACAAGTGCAAGGCATAACATCAGCTGTGGAATGTGGGAGCAATCAATGTGGTGTGTCACCACCAGACTGTGGATGACTTGCTGGAGGAGAAGGGCGTACTGCTTTGCTCATGCAGGATTTGAAGAGCTTCAGCTCTTGGTCAATTGCAGCCTTAAGCGCCACTTTTCTCAGGTCATCCCGTGCAGCTACCTGATCAGGTATCAGCTCGCATTCTGCATCCATGAGAGCCATTGTCAGATGCTGCCCTGCCAACTTCTGCAGCACCTGCTGGCGAGTTGCTCGAGGGATCTGCACTGCAAGACACTAAACTCTTCTCCTTTTGGCTGTACACATTACAGGTAAGTGTGAAGGACAAGCGCCACATGACTGATGTGATGTGATGATATTGGATCTGGACTTTGCAGCAGCTGTGGTGCTCTGTGCTTGCCTTGGAGGTGTTGACAAAGGCAACAATGGGAGTTTCCCTCTTGGGCACACCACTCAGCAGCTTGCCAGATGCTGCAAATGCTGCCTTGAGCTTTGCAATCTCTTGATCTTGTGCTGAAATTGTGTCAGGTGCATATTCCTCTATATCAGCTGCCTCTTGCGCAGCTTGAGCTGCTGCTTGTAGCAACAAGGCTTTGGCATTCAGCCCATGACGAGGTGCTCGGACAGCTTCGGGGTGTTGCTCGGCGGATGCATCATCACTGCATACTGCATGGTCTTCTTGCATACTAGCAAGCGTCAAGCTGCACGGCACCCGTGGATCAGTAGAAACTGTGACGGTGCCAGTAGAGTCCGTTGCGCGAGCTTCCGAGGTTGACGGCAGTGTTGATCATGGTACATGCAGCATCATGCGCAAACTTGCGGGTTGGGGTATGGATCAGCAGTTGCTGCCGGCATCGCACCTCAAGCTATAGAAGCCATTATTAGCATGGACTGAGCCATCATGACATGCATGCTGCGCGTCAACTAGTTGACCTAACAGCCATGCAGAGCGTCAAGATCGCCGCGACTAACAAAATTTATCTGCGCTGCGACTTGAGTATGCTGCTCCAAGTCTCTGCGCCGGCAGACTCAGCTTTCTGCAGTCCGCTGATCTTCAGACGTCCTGACGGCATGCATCACTTACTCAGCTAGCGATGCCTCAGGCTGCCTTGTGTATTGCAGCAGCAGCTACAGCTGCTTTGGTGAGTTCAAAATGTGACCTGCCGGCTCTTGCAATGGAGTCAATGCTAATAACATTCATCTGCCATACTGCCTCAGGTTACTTGCTGGGTGTGGAGATGTGGTGTGCGTGACAAACTCTTCCAGGTAAGCAATACAATGTAACCCTTGTGCTACCCGACCCCTGAAGCAACACTGACCAGGTTGTCATTGCTTTGTGGCTGACACCTTGCAGCCTGCCAATGGTGCACGCCCTGCAAAGAAGTCCATTTGTGCTGTCCAAGGCCTAGCTGGCCTGATTGGCAACACACCGTTGGTCCGCATTGCCAGTCTGTCCTGTGTCACTGGTTGTGAGGTGAGCACTTGACTAGATGCTTAACTCTGCAAGCATCAATAACACAGCAATGCAATGCATCAGGAGGTCCTCAGAACACATCATGCAGTGTGCACGAACATGATTCTTCTTGGTAGATGGCATCAACTGGATGTGCACAAGGACTTTGATGGTGCAGCAGCTTGGGACATGCATGTCAGACAACATGAAAGACAGTCAGGCAATCAGATACATTTAGACAACAAACTATCTACAGTGGCTTTTGGTTGCAGATTGTTGCCAAGGCTGAGTTTCTCAACCCAGGCGGTAGTGTGAAGGACAGAGTTGCCCTGCATATCATTCAGAATGCCTTTGCTCAAGGCCATCTGACAGAAGGGGGCCTCATTACAGAAGGCACTGCAGGCAGCACAGGCAGGCACCCTCCTATCAAAATCCTAACTGATGGGTGCTTCGCGTTGAGAGTTGACACCTGCCATCTGCAAAACCAGCTGCACGTTATGAACCAAATCATTCAATTCATCGTTGCTATTTCGTTTGGGCCACATGCTTGTGAGTCACTCTAGCTTATGTACATCTCTGCTGAAGTCACCAGACATGCACAGCAAAGCAGAGCATGCTACAGTACATATGTGCCAACATGCAGCTGATTCCAGGGCTAGTCAGCTGTGCAGCAGCCTGGTCCTGAGCCACTGCTAGTTGCATGTCAATCAATCGCAGGCGTCCAACGGCGAATGCAATGCATGCTTCAAGCCAAGCATGTCAGCATCTGTGAGCACTGGAATGCTGCAGCCGGCTCAGATGCTATGCTGCGCTGCCATCAGCAGCTGGCTGATAGCTACTGATCCTTTTTCACCAGGCTCAAACCTGGTGTCTGTACAGATGTTCAAGGCTCAAACCCTTGAAACCTAGTCAATTTGCTCAGGACTCGACCTGTTCTATTCCTCCTCTTAGTTTTTGGTCTGTACAAGACATGTTTGGACCCTGACTGAAGCATGTCGCTGATTGCTTGAGCTACATGCTCTTGTCTGTCTGTAGGTGTGAGCCTGGCAATGATTGCACATGCCTATGGATGTCGGTGTCACATCGCCATGCCTGATGATGCTGCTCAAGAGAAGGGGCTGATGCTTGAAGCCCTGGGTAATTGTCTTCAACAATCACACCGTTACCACCACACCTTGTGTCAACCTAGAGCTGCTGCAATCTAGCCTAAGGAACCACCTCATGTCACTGTCCAGTCTAAGATTTGCTAGTAGGCAGTTGCAGCGCAAACTCAGGTTGCAGTGTTGAGCTGCTTGCACATTATTGCTTTGTGCATAGCTCAACAGTGCACCTGTATCAGAGCTCTGCTGCTGCAGTACAGCCTGCCCTGTGTAAGCCCTTTCAATGCATGGCTGCAAGCATGATGAGGTGCAAAGTCTCTGCCATCATTGGACAATCTGCATATTGCACACACCTGATGATCTGTGCCAACCAGAGCTTCTCCTGCAGAAGACACCCATGGTCCTGCCACTTTGCTTTTCTCAGCTCTGCATGTGCATGCATGCAATCACGTGCCACAGCATGATTGACTGTTCACCATGTCATCTGTCCTGCAGGTGCGACAGTGCAGAGGATGCGGCCAGTGTCCATCACAAACCCAGATCACTTTGTCAATGTTGCTCGCCGCAAGGCTGCACAGCAGCCCAACAGCATCTTTGCAGACCAGTTTGAGAACCTAGCAAACTTCAGGGCACATCTGCAGACCGGCCAGGAGGTATGGGAGCAATGCAGCGGGCACTTGGATGGCTTTGTGTGTGGGGCTGGCACGGGGGGTACCATTGCAGGGGTCTCCACCTATCTAAAGCAACAGCAGCCTGAGGTCCAGGTGTACTTGATAGACCCCCCAGGCTCCAGCTTGTACAACAAGGTGAGCAGTCACAAGATGCTGAGATTACCATCATGAGTATCACTGTCATAAAGCACTAAAGTTTCTACCTGTACTTTCAGCAGTACTACTTGTGGTAGTATTACTTGTGGTAGTATTACTTGTGGTAGTACTACACATAGAAATCTACACTTCATGTCTGCAGTGACTCAGCAGTGCAGTTCAAGGGTTCCACAACATTTGTGAGTGCAGCTCACAGCTGCAGCATTCGCGCGTCTCGTCTTCTGGTCACTTATATTGGCCTGCTGTAAGGCTACTGGCCAAGCGCTTGCCAAGCAGCATCACAGGCTTGCTGCTGGTCACTGTGTACAACATGTAGCACAATGTTTTTTAACGGTAGTCATGTGCTTGCATAGCTTCTTTCAGCAGACAAGTGACACACAAGAGGATTGGTTGACAAGAGATCATGTGGCTGACAATACGAAGCTGTGAGTTTGCCTTTGGTCTTGCACACTTGCTGATCTTGCCATGCATTGAACACACTGTATCTACAACAAAATTTAGCACCTGACTACAGATGACTCAACAGCGCATCTTCGAAACTCACAATAGCATAGGCCCTGCATTGTGTCTAAGCATCGTGCACAACAAATTAAGACCGATCTTACAAGGTGAGTGCTACTCAAGCAAGATTCACACCAAGCAGAAAGCAGAAGGGTAAGTGTTTGTGAGCCTTCTTTACTCCAGAGTCAAAAACGGGCCCATCTTGAAGATGCAACGGGATACAAAAAAGTGATACTATTACAGACACCACAGCATGTGCACTATACAAGCTCATGGCTGGTCAGAACATTGGTTGAAGCGAAGGCCAAATTGGTCTTCAGGGTGCAGGTGACGCGAGGTGTGATGTACACCAAGCAGGAAGCAGAGGGTAAGCGCTTGAAAAACCCCTTTGACACTATCACAGAGGGCATCGGTATCAACCGCCAGACCGCCAACTTCAGCCTAGCACACATTGATGGCGCCTTCCAAGGCACAGACAGGGAAGCTGTTGAGATGGTACGCTGCATTGACTGCCTACAGCCATGGCCCTTGTACCCTCTTCCCTTGTATTGCGTTACCTCTAGAGGCTGCGGTATTGGCGTAATTGCAAGGTGTAAGGTGTCACACAAGTGCGGACAATGTCTGTTGTCACGGAGTCAGATACGACATGTCAAACAAGAAACGTACCTGTGCTGGCACCTGATAGTTCATGTCCCCTTCAGAGCAGTGGTCTTCTTCAGCTTCACTCCTGACACATGGGCTCAGCATGTGCATGTTTGCCTTCAGGCTGCGTATCTGCTGCGCAATGATGGTCTGTTTGTGGGCAGCTCGGCAGCCATGAACTGTGTTGGAGCTGTGAAGCTGGCACGCAAGCTGGGCCCAGGCCACACCATCGCCACCATACTCTGTGATGGTGGCCAAAGGTATTCACTGTGTATGACAATGGCGTGTAGCATGCTTTGCTAGCCAGACGGCACACTGTTTAGCGTCCAATGTCTGCGTTGTTGACTCTTGAATGACGTGCCTGTACTTGTACAAGAGTGCATACCATCATATCTTTAGAGTGCATTCAACACAGAGGCATCAAAGAAAAGCCTAGCACATGTGACATTTGTGCGTACAGGATATGACAGAGAGGTATCAGCTCTCAGCGGGTCTCAACTTGCTGCAGGCACTTGAGCAGATTTCATAATCCTGAGTACCTCCAGTCACATGGCCTCCTCCCAGAGGCGCAAGGAAGCTCGCTTGACTTTGTTCATTGACTTGCAGCAGCAGGCAGCAACACTACAGCAAGGATGTTTGAGCCATCAATATGGCACCATAAGGCAACATCAGTGCGGTGACGAATGAGCAGTATGTCATTATTAGCAGGTCCACTTTAAAAGGCGATTGCCCATATGGGACATGCATGCTTGCATGTCTTCAGACGTTGTCAGAGAGGGTAAAAGCCAGAGCACTCATCAAAGCACTGGTGCAAACACTGACACTCGATATGAATCCCAAGTGTCTGAAACAAGCTCATCAAGTTCAGGTGAATCTGCAATTTGGTCTATGCAGGAGTAGAAGTGTTGTCAGCACTACTGCCAGAATTTGAGGTGCTACCACAGCTGTACTTGTGCAAGGGTGTGGTTGCTTGTAATAAAGCTGAGCTGTCTAATATTACAATGGGAGTGTTAAGGTCTGGTGAAATTGCCTCAAGTGGACTTCACGCGACAGGCTGCAGCTGTAGCAACAGTCAACCAGCAGTTTTAGTCAGTGAGCGCAGTGATGGTCAAACATCTTGGCAAACATATATATTCAATCAACTGACCACTGACCTTGTGCCAGAGTCCTGCTTATGTCAGGGTTATGTAATGATTCATTAGTCATCAAGGTATGTGAGTGCATGCAAAACTCTTCCAAAACAGGGGGTCTGTAGGGAGTGGAACAGCCCTATTTTCCCACCTTACAGCCCTCCCCAAGGTGCCCTCAGCCCTGTAGCACTGATTACCTATTTACAGACTTTCTGTATAAAAAATAGGTGAACTCAGAGCCTGAGTTCTGAGAGGATTTTGGATGAGTCAGGAGAGTAACCAAAGTCTCCAGGGGTGTTGACTGTTCAAAACAACTGTTTCGGCTTTGATCAGAACAACTGGTGCAATGTGCCTGGATCTAAAATGTGGGAAAGTGTTTGGCTACATCAGAATCTGAGAGATGTACACTACCCGTGGCCATACCACGTAAGCCATGAACAACTCCCACAGCTTGTTGAGGAGCCACCGAAGCAGCAGACAAAGCAGCATTAGCGCAAGGGCCACAACGCATAGTTGATAGTGCTGTCGCGATGTTTTGCGTGGGCCTTGAGCTGCCTACAGCACGAGAGTTTAGCTCAAGGTAAGCTGATCAGAGTGCACATATGCAGGCACGCGCACTTGTACAACGTTGCAGGCAAAAGTCAAGGTAGCGCATCCTACCCAGCACATCATCGCTCAACACACACGTTATGCTCGCCAGAAGTAGGACTGGCGTCTGTTAACTTGCTGGCCGGACCAATCCCAGGAGTGCCCGCACACTTGCTCGGCATCACGCGGGGCAGGCGTTGGTCAGGAAAATAAGATGGACGCACTTCCGCTATCACCAGCTCAGCGACCATACACTTGCAGCTTCAGCTTAGAGGTCGGTTGGTGAGTTTCCATACCAGGAGGGCATGTGAGTGGCATGTGAGGGACCGCGCATTGGTCCCACCACCCAACCCCCCCACCCAACCCCCTTTTCCCCAAACCCCAATGTCTGCCTGCTGACGTATACGTGCAGGGGATGTGTGGGTTGTCTCAATTCCCCCATGCACTTCGTGATTTTACCACATCTATGCGCAAGCAGACTCGTTCGGAAAAGCTCCATTGCAAGGATTTTATCAATGTAACTTGGTACACGATCGATGCAACTCTGACGCGTCAATGCCACAGCTGTATTGTGTGCGAGGATGCGATTGCTTGTAAGAAACTGGAGCTGTCTATTTTTACAACGAGACTATTAAGGTCTGGAGAAATTGCCTTGAATACCTCGCGCAACAGGCTGTAGGAAAAGTCAACCAGCAGTGTTAGTCAGTGAGCGCAGTGATGGTCATAGAACTTGAACAGTGTTAACAAAATGTCAAGGTCGGCACAGTACAACTTGAATCAAAATTCGATCAACAGTGACACCATCATGATTATTTGCAAGTGGCCGAAGTGTCCACGTGTGCGCTGCAGCAAAACAGTCAATGGTGCCAAGGTAAGACTACAAGGCTCTGCAATCCAACTTTCCTACTCACTATGCCTACAAAACTCGACGGCAACCTATCAGCGTGTCAGTAAGACCCTGCCTTGACAGCATACAGCAAAAAACCAGGGAAAAAAGAAAAGACTGCCCAACAAGCCACAACTAGTCTCAGTGACAACAACAAACTATCACAACCCTTGTCACCGGCGCCTGTAGTTGAGCCTGTGATCCTTCACAGCTTGATTAGACAAGTTCCTCAGCTGAGTGTCTGCTACTGAAACATGCTCCTGATTACGCTCAATAATAGCATCCTGGTACTTGACTTCACTGCCCATAGCCTACAAGCAGCAAAACCCTGTGAGTTCACAAGGTTGAAAGCAGCGTCCTTGCTGCATCAGGCTGCAGAACAGAGCTTGACAAGCTGTGAAAATGCGCCTGTATGAAAACAGATACAAGCAGGCACACACAGCCGAAGGCAGTATTGGGTGTATGGCAAGACAGATGGATGAGACTACATACAGTATTGCCATATTCATCGTGCACAAGTGTGTCACCTCTCCAATCCTTTGCAGGTCGCTGAGGGCATCGCTGATGACATCCAGATGTTTGTCCTGCTCATTGGTCTGCCGCCGCACCTCCAGCCTGTCATCCTCTGCATGACACAACATTCTTGGTCAGACCCAGAAACAAGTCACATGCAAGTGCACAAATGGTCACCAACAGCGCATGTCAGCTTGCACTGTGTTTCATATACTGCAGATATGAATCATATTAGACCAGGTTGAGGGCAGAAGTTTAGGACACAAGCTCACGCTCAGGGCAGTGACATACCTGCCAGTTGATCGCCAATGTGATGCTTTTCTGGGTCAATGTTAGCTCGAAGGCGCTGAGTTGATGAAAGCAACTCTGACCTTGCTTGCTCCTCAGACATCTGCACATGTGAATCCGACTTTACGACCTGATGATGCAACAACGCTTATGACACTCCTGTTGCACGTGCACTGTGCAACACTGGTACAAGTCAAAGCAGTGTATGTAGGCATGTTTGGCAAGCAGTTTTTCCGGAAAGCAACACCTGGTGAGCTGTGAGCAAGCACGAATGCCAAATTCAACATTGACAGCATCGAAATCCTTACTGGCTTGTCTGCTCTGTTGCTGCTTCTGCCAGCGCCTGCATCTTCCTGCCTTGTCTTCTTGGCCATCTCATACATTTCCTTCTCTTCCTTCCTTGCATTCTGCCGCCTACAGAGACGCATGTTTGACTTCAGCTTTGACTGTGCAGCAATGGTGCTGACAACTTGATGAACAAAAAGACGCCCTGTAATCAACTATGCTACGCCGTGCCTGAGGCTGTTTCAGACAAGTTATGGTACACAAGGCTGAGGTGCCAGCAAGTACAGGGCACTTGCAAACACGCAGTTTTAGGTACTTACTGCTTGACTCGTGCTTTCCTAGTCTCATCCCGCTGAGCGTTGGGATCACACTCACAACAGCAAGAACACAGGAAGAAGAGGCAGCACCGCCGCATGTATTTCAAGATGCCCTTTGCCTCCACCACATCAGCATCAATCTGCAAAGACAGAACAGCTGCAGAAGTCATCATGCAAAAAAATGTTTGTAACTGCATGTATGTCTTCTCCAGCATGATTGAAGTTGCACATCTGTATCAGTGCAATGCATGTGTGACAGGTAAACATGACACCAAACCTGTGAGATAACAAAACTGTAGCGTATGCATAGTCCATGCAAATTCTATGGATTAACCCAAAAGAACACACCTCGTACAGGTCCCTTTCTACCACCTCAAGCTTTTGTCCTTGTTGGTGAAGGGCATCCAGAGTGTTTGCAGCAATCTCTCTGGTCTGCTCCGCCGTCTGCATGAGTAAAGCATGCGCTGTGTGTCAGTAACCGTTGTGATGCCTGGCGTTAGGTAGCAAGTTGACATCCACAAGCGAGGATAGCTGACCTTGGCTGCTCGCGCCGCAGACTGAGTAGTCTCCTTGTGCGTCCTTTTTGCTTTGTCTACAATGACGGCTTCCTCCATTGAGTAGCCTCGGTCACTATATGGTTTGTTCGCACTGCCGTTCGTTGTTGGCGATCTAGAGTCCATATTTGCTACCATGCGTGAGGGTCGCCGCTGCAAATCTGAGCAACAGCAAGTTGGAGGGAATGGCGAAGCTACCGCAGCTCGCTGACCAAGGGATTGGCAGGGGAGCAACAGGGAATGCAAGCGTCTCAGCGATCAATTAGCTGGTCCGATCGGCTTTCTTGCCAGCTGGAGCTCACGTGGGCCACGGCCTCCGTCAGTCATGAATTTCGTCAAGCACAGCATGTGAATGCTACAGCTCCCTTGTTGCACCGGCTTAGATTGTCGCACGAATATTGTTTGGCATGCTCAGCAGGTCAAAACGATTTTGTGAAGGGGACAGCATGGGTGCACCAGTGCCAGGTACCTGCTTGATATCACGAAAAGTGTACCAGTACACAAGCATCTCTGACTGAGGCAGAGCATGTGTTGAACCCTTGTCTCAGAAAGTTTTCTGTGTTTTGACGTGACAGTCTGAAAGGTTCGAACATGGCTGAAGACAAAACAAGACTCTCATGGGCTCCTGAGAGCAGGCGTTACACTGCCTGTGTGGTGATCACCATGTTGATGTGATTGCATGAGTGACGCAGCCATATATATATATTCTGCATGATGTCTGCATGTTTCACACCGTGACAGTTCATATGAGGCATTTCTCATGAGGCCGGATCAAGCTGCAAGCTTGTTGCTCAGCAGTATCACGCTTGTACACAGTGTGTCATTTCTGCCAGGACTAACACAGAATGGTTGAAGCACCGGCACATGAGCTGAACGGAAAGCAATCTGCAAAAATGCAGATGTGCTGACAGCCACTTTGGCTTCAGCTGCTGCATGTCAAATGTCAGCAGAGACAGCACGGTCAAGATCTTCATCATCATTTGACTCCCGGCGTTCCCGCATGGGGCAGAGTCCAAGCCGTTCTGCATCTCCTACTGAACCAAGTATGCCAGCAAGAGATGCTTACCGGGAGCCAATACACTATCCAGAACCTTACAGGGAGTCTCGTTCCAGTCATGGCTACGAGCCTCGCGGTCAGCAAGGCTTAGCACCGCCCTTCGGACGGTCCCCTCCGCAAGATCAATACAACCAAGATACTGCACCTTTGGTCAGTGTATGAAAGCAAGCCCGTGTTGCGTGAGGCTCCAACAGCTAGTAAAGGCTCACTGATCTGTTGCAGGGATACTGGATAGGCTTGGAAGCCTGGCGAAAAACCAAAGGCATAGCGAGCATCGATTTGCGGCGTCCCACGTAAGCTATAAGTAAATACACGGCATGGATGTAAACCAAATACTACTTTGCTAGCAAGGCATGCCGACTGTGCATGCCGTGAAAACAACGTATGTGAAAGGACTCGATATATTCGAATGTGGCGCAGACTGCCTGGGGGACATGCCGGAGACAGTCTACTTCGTACCACATACGGGGAAGATGCTCCAACTAACCCAGCAGCACCTACTGTGGGCAGGTACTGTCTAGAGGAAGCCTGTCTGTGGGTCCTGATATTGTGCAGTCAACAGGCTGGACAGATGTGCTGCCGTTCTGATGCTCAATTTTGCATGCTATATGGCAGGCGCAACCCCTTCATGACATCAAACGCCAGGCCTCGTGGTGCGTATGGTGATGGTTATGCAGCAGATAATCCGGGCGTACTTGGTAGTGCCCTATCAGGTACACGTCGACATCCCAATCTGAAGCTGCAGCACATTCTTTACAGCATGACTACAATCAACTGCTGCAGCTCAACCATAGGCACGCTTTGACAGGTGCGCGGTGCAAGGTTCTTAGATGTGTAGAATGGGGAGGCCCCAACAGAGGGCCCAAGCGTTATCGCCAGCCAGGAACCCCCTATGATCAGGTTGTGGACCAAAAGGTCCAAGGCAATGCAACCCTGACAGCTGGTGAGCTCTGCATACCATCGTATATGCTATGCTCACTGGCAATTCAGGCTCACACCCTGGCACACCATGCAATTGTTGCGGGAAAAGCCTATGCATGTCCTCAGTCAATCCTCAGCTGTCTTTGCAAATGAGGTGCAGCACTGACAGCACCAAGTATGGTTTCCAGCTAGGCACTGCTGGCATTAAGGCATGCTGTGAGCATATCAAGGACAACCAGGCTGTGGCCTTGTCTGTTGTGCTGTAGATAGGAATCTGATCACGGTGTCAACTGCATGGGCAATGCTGCAGGTGATGTTCAGGCTGCTTTGCACAATGTTGGCGACCGTCTGTCAGCCTCAATCAGACCTGTGCGAGATGCTCCGCTGTTCAACTTTGGCATTGGGGCCTCCTTTGAGCTTGACAGAGCAGCAATGCAGCCAATTGTAAGACACATGCCGATTGTGCTGCCCGCATGAGTGAAGTCAATCCATTGCTTGCAGTCATTCTCGAGCTGCATAAGCAGAGCATCAGATCGCACAATGTATTTCTCGTCATGGTCAACCAACTGGCCTATATCAATTCTTTGCAGCAAATCATGCCCAACTGGCAGTAGCAACATTGCACCGTGGACAGTCTCACATGACTCATCAAGGAGTGTGTATGCTTACATGCAATCTGTTGCTTGTGCATGTGACAAAATAATGAGCTTCCTTGCTTCTGGCTGCTCAAATCCTGCAATAATTCCTGTGCGGGTGTGGCATGTGGTGAACACTCAGGCAATCTGACCACTTCCCCATGTGCATGTGCAGTGTCGGGTGAAGATTAAGGACTTTCTTTCCATCAAGGTATGACACTGCTCTTGCATGATGATCTTGCCTGCCTTATGTCTCACTGCTCAGATGCATTGGATAGCTGTGTCAAGCGATGCATGATGATGAAAACAATTCCATGTTGTGAGACACAGCATGAGTGTATATGCTCTGACACACCTTACGAGTCACAGCCCTGTCACTATGCATGAGCATGGCTCTTCTGACTGTTGCAGTTGTTGCCGCGGCCTATGCTGAAGCTACACAAGAGGTTTCCACTGGGCAACACAGGCCTGGCTTTGAGAGTGGTATATGATTGTCCACTAGAAGAGCTGGATCATGCTCTGGAGCCCCCAGCCCGCCTACTTGTCAGGTCAGTTCAGGCACATGCCCAGCTGATTCCAGGCACATGCCTAAATGAGTCCAGGCACATGCCCTGCTGAGTCAAGGTCTTCCTGTGTGCGTGCGTGCGTGCGTCCGTTACAATGATGATTGTTGTGCAGCGAATGCCACACACAGGCAGTTGTTCAGAAGATGAACTCTCTTGGAGCTTGCTTTGCAATCAGGTCTTGCTTCCACTGTATGCACCTGTATTCCACTGTATTCATGGTGTTGTGTCACTTAGGTTTTTTCTCAGACATGCAATCGCACATCAACTTGTTGTCTGATGGTGAACAGGCTGGACAATAAGGCTGGGTCTGGGATTCATGTTGGGCCATCAGGCGTAGAGTTCGATGAGAGGGTGCTAGCTCTTGGAGCAAACGCTGAAGCTCGATTTGGAGCTAGTGTCGGATTTCCCCGACAGCTCCCGGTAGTGGAAGGTCAGCAGCTGTTCAACTGGGATATACATAGGTTGGGTCTCAAGACAAGATGGTGACAATAGGCTGATGATGCTCATCATCAGCATCTTTTGTGGGATATATGCATATTGCAATCATTTGATAAAGGCCTGTTTCAGCCCAGACTTACAAAAAGTGTGTATATACCTGGTTAAAAGTTGCACTCTGCTCATATTGTGTGCAACACTCTGATGGCCATGGCTGCTGTCTGTGCGTTATGGCTGATGCAGACAACCTGGAAGTGTAAACCGGCTGCGTCAGCAAAATATAAATTAGATGAATGCTTCTGCTTGCTTGAGTTTGTGTTGTTGCAGCAGCTGATGTTACCTGCTGAGTTGTGCCAGTGTAGGCTGACAGTGACTTTGCTGGCTATCATGTAAACGCAGCATAGCTCTTTTTCACTGTCGGTTGCTGGTCCTCAAGCACTTCTTAGCAACAGTGCTGACTTAGCACTTAATCGCGTTTCAGCCTTCGCAGATCAGCAGTCAGTTGGAAAAAAAAGCGCGTTCGAATTCGTGCAGCTTCCTGTTATGCATAATGCAAGTGGGGCTTGATGAAAACGCGGAAGGTGACAAGGCACTGTCGTGTACTACAGTCTTGACTAACACACTAAATTCATGCCAAATCCCCTTGGCTGGGTGGACAGAATAGCCGCCTCAGCAGGTCATCAGCGCCTATGTCGGGCTGCAGCAGCGCTTCCTGTCATACGTGGCAAGTGATATCACAGCCCTGCCGGGCTCCATCAGCAGCTCTGTTCATACTGTGGCAGCAGGCTTATACTTGTTGCACACGCAGCGGCAAGAGGCCTTGCTCACGACCGCCGCTTCCCGTCATTGCATCATGCTTCGGGCTAGCCAGCACTTCTCCTCCTCCCTTGTACCTGTTGCCTTGGCGGTAGTGTTCCTTGCTGTCTCAACGACAAGCGCAGCCCCTACTGCACCTGTAGCAGTCCCTCCGGTTCTGGCACCAGGTACAGATACCAATGTAACGACAGCCCCCGCCCAGGCACCAGCTCAAGCACCAACGGCAGCTGTAGAGGCCCCCGCCGGAACCCCAACTAATCCTTTTGGTGACACGGGCTTCATCACTGTCCAAGGCAACAAGTTTGTGGACGCTAACTGCAAGGTATGCTAGTCCTGTCTGCCCTGCAGGCCCAGCTGGCCATGTCCAGACTATGTATAGTCAGCCATGATTTGACTGTGCCAATCCCCGCTGCTTGCAGGAGTTCTTCTTTGTTGGAGGCAACTCGTAAGAAGTCCTGACATACTCTTGACTATCTCGTTTGGTGCTTCGCTTGCAATTGCTTGTCTTGCTGCAACCTTGTACAAGCTTGAAGCGCGTACCTCGTCGGTGCAGGTGGTTGACGCTAGAGGCTGCGTCAAATCAGCTACACCCGGACAACACAGCTTACCTTGGAGGCCGAGACCTTATCCAGTACCTGTTTGCGACAGCTCAAGCCAGCAAC